>JAEEGG010028553.1_pt1 | contig 10484 bp, 7 predicted proteins | sample 9134161 | NCBI WGS metagenome assembly JAEEGG01 (sample SAMN16246543, study PRJNA631951) | gut metagenome | biome: gut microbiome; feature: rumen; material: CR-attached | host: Bos | place: Iran: Karaj | collected 2018-10 | reverse complement strand
TGGCGACCACCTGCAGGCCGACCTTGAAGAGGCAGTCACGAAATATCCCCATGCCGTCGACATTATCGAAGGACCGCTCATGGACGGCATGCGCGAAGTAGGCCAGCTGTTTGGCCAGGGCAAGATGTTCCTGCCGCAGGTGGTGAAGACGGCCCGCACCATGAAACAGGCCGTGGGCATCCTGCAGCCCTACATCGAGGCCCAGCAGAAAGACAATGCCCAGAAAGCCGGCAAAGTGCTTCTGGCCACCGTCAAGGGCGACGTCCACGACATTGGCAAGAACATTGTGGCCGTGATCATGGCCTGCAACAACTATGAAGTCATCGACATGGGCGTAATGGTACCAGCCGAGCAGATTGTCAGGAAAGCCATTGAGGAGCATGTCGACATCATCGGGCTTTCCGGCCTGATCACCCCCAGCCTGGAGGAGATGGTCAACGTGGCCACCGAGCTGCAGCAGGCCGGGCTCCACATTCCCATCATGATTGGAGGAGCCACCACCAGCGAGCTGCATGTGGCCCTGAAGATAGCCCCTGTCTACGAAGCCCCCGTGCTGTGGATGAAGGACGCCTCGCAGAATGCCATAGCCGCCAGCCAGCTGCTCAATGCCGAGGGAGAGGTGGAAGCCCGCCTGAACGAGAGATATGCCACCCTGCGCCACCAGTACGCCGAAGAGCAACAGCAGCTGCTCTCGCTCGACGAGGCCAGGAAGAACAAACTGAACCTATTTTAAAGAGAATACATGAAGAAAATACTTTTCCTGCTGGCCCTGCTTTGTCCGCTGGCAGCCAGCGCACAGAAAAAGCGGGAGTTCCGTGGAGCATGGATACAATGCGTCAACGGCCAGTTCCAGAACCTCGGCACCGAGCGCATGCAGCAGACGCTCATCTATCAGCTCGACGAGCTTCAGAAAGACGGTGTCAACGCCATCATCTTCCAGGTACGCCCTGAGTGTGATGCCCTCTATGCCAGCCAGATAGAGCCTTGGAGCCGCTTTCTTACCGGCCAGCAGGGACGTGCCCCCCAGCCCTACTGGGACCCCCTTCAATGGATGATTGACCAGTGCCATGCCCGTGGCATGGAGCTTCATGCCTGGATCAATCCCTACCGTGCCAAGACCAAGACGACCACTGCCCTGGCCACCAGCCACGTTGCCATGAGGAACCCGCAGAGCTGCTTCGACTACGACGGACAGCTCATCCTGAACCCCGGCCTGCCTGAGAACCGCAACTACATCTGCGAGGTGGTGCGTGACATTGTCACCCGCTACGATGTCGACGGCCTTCACATGGACGACTACTTCTATCCCTACCCCGTGGCCGGTGTGCCCATTCCCGACGATGCCCAGTACCGTCAGTACCCCAACGGCATCACCAACCGTGGCGACTGGCGCCGTCACAACGTGAACCTCTTCATCAAGCAGCTCTACCAGACCGTGCATGAGGCCAAGCCCTGGGTCAAGGTAGGCATCTCGCCCTTCGGCATCTACCGCAACAAGAAGAGCTCGCCCATCGGCAGCGACACCAACGGTCTTCAGAACTACGACGACCTCTATGCCGACGTCCTGCTTTGGATCAACAACGGATGGCTGGACTACTGTGTTCCGCAGATTTACTGGGAGATAGGCCACAAAGCGGCTGACTACGAGACGCTTATCAAGTGGTGGAACCAGCATGCCGCTGGGCGGCCGCTGTTCATTGGCGAGGACATTGAGCGCACCGTGAAGAACGCCGACCTGCGCAATCCCAACCAGCACCAGCAGCCCGCCAAGCACCTGCTCCACCAGCAGATGAAGAACGTCGACGGCACGGTGCTGTGGTATGCCAAGGCCGCCGTCGACAACATTGGCAACTATGGCACCATGCTCCGCCAGCAGTACTGGCACCGCCCTGCCCTTCAGCCCCTGATGACCTTCATCGACAGCAAGACCCCCGGCAAGCCCCGCAAGGTGAAGCCCGTGTGGACGGAAGACGGCTACATGCTGTTCTGGACGGCTCCCAAGGGCAAGAGCTGGCGTGATCAGGCCGTGAAATACGTTGTCTACCGCTTTGCCAAGGGCGAGAAGATTGACATTCGCGACGCTTCCCATATTGCAGGCATCACGCCCAACACCTTCTTCCGCCTGCCCTATCAGGACGGCAAGCAGAAGTTCACCTATGTTGTCACCTCCCTGAACCGTCTGCAGAACGAGAGCAAGACCACCAAGAAGAAAGTGAAGTTGTGAGCCATGGATATTCATGAGATTCTGAAACGCTATTACGGCTACGACTCGTTCCGTCCTCAGCAGGAAGCCATCATCCGCCACGTCATCGGCGGCCACGATGCGCTGGTGCTGATGCCCACGGGCGGTGGCAAGAGCCTCTGCTATCAGATTCCCGCCCTGTCGCTGCCCGGAACGGCCATTGTCGTTTCGCCGCTCATCAGTCTCATGAAAGACCAGGTAGAGACCCTGAAGGCCAACGGCATCGAGGCCGAGGCCCTTAACTCCGTGAACGACTTGACTCAGGACACCATCATCCGCCGCAAATGTGCCAGCGGCGACCTGAAGCTTCTCTACGTCTCTCCTGAGAAGCTCCTGGCCGAGATGGACTTCCTGCTCCGGCAGATCAGGATCTCGCTGTTTGCCATCGACGAGGCCCACTGCATCAGCCAGTGGGGCCACGACTTCCGTCCCGAATACATCCAGCTGGGAGAGCTTCGACGGCAGTTTCCCGACGTGCCCGTGCTGGCCCTCACCGCCACTGCCGACAAGATCACCCGCCGCGACATTATCACCCAGCTGCACATTGAGAACGCCACGGCGTTCATCTCCAGCTTCGACCGCCCCAACCTCAGCCTGAGCGTGAAGCGCGGCTACAAGGCCAAGGAGAAGCTCAGCTTCATCCTCAACTTCATCAAGGCCCGTCCCCACGACGCAGGCATCGTCTACTGCCTCAGCCGCAAGAGCACCGAGCAGCTGGCCGCCGACCTCCGCCGTTCAGGCATCCAGGCCCTGCCCTATCATGCCGCCCTGTCGGCCCATGAGCGCAGCGAGACCCAGGAGCAGTTCAAGAACGACCAGGTGCAGGTGGTCTGCGCCACGGTGGCCTTCGGCATGGGCATCGACAAGAGCAACGTGCGGTGGGTCATCCACTACAACATGCCCAAGAGCATTGAGAGCTTCTACCAGGAGATAGGTCGTGCAGGCCGCGACGGTGCCCCTGCCGACACGGTGCTGTTCTACTCCCTTTCCGACATTGTCCAGCTGAGCGAGTTTGCCAGGCAGAGCGGCCAGCAGGACATCAACTTCGAGAAGCTGCGCCGCATGCGCCAGTATGCCGAGGGCAGCGTGTGCCGCCGCCGCATCCTGCTCAACTACTTCGGCGAGCCCACCGACCACGACTGCGGCAACTGCGACGTGTGCCTGAACCCTCCGCGCCGCTTCGACGGCACCCGCCTGGCCCAGATGGCCCTCAGCGCCATGGCCCGCACCAGCGAGCAGATACGCATCTCTACCTGCATCGAGATTGTGAAGGGCATGCCGTCGCCCGAGGTGAAGCGCAAGCACTACGACTCTCTGAAGACCTTCGGCGTGGGCAGCGACACCTCTGCTGCCGACTGGCAGGACTATCTGCTGCAGATGCTCCAGCTGGGTCTCATCGAGATAGCCTACGACGAGGAGCAGCATGCCAAGATCACCCCTTCGGGCCACGACGTGCTCTACGGCCGCAGGCCGGTACAGTTCAGCGTCATCGACCGCAGCGTCAAGGAAGATCGCAGGCAGTCCAGGCCCAGGCTGTCGCTCCGCATCCCCACCATCCCCGCCATTCCCGGTCTGTCGCCCACCTCGGGCACCGAAGACCCCCAGCTTTTCGAAGAGCTGCGCAAGCTGCGCCTCCGCCTGGCCGAGGAAGAAGGCTTTCCCCCCTACATCGTGTTCAGCGACAAGACGCTGCACCTCATGGCCACCGTGAAGCCCACCACGCTGGAAGCCTTCGGCCACATCTCAGGCATTGGCGACCACAAGCAGCGCAAGTACGGCGAACGCTTCGTCGGCCTCATCAGACGGCATGAGGAAAGGTAAAAAGGTAAAAAGGTAAAAGGGTAAAAAGGTAAAAAGGTAAAAGGGTAAAAAGTAAAAGGTAAAAGGGTAAAAAGGTTAGAAGTAATTAACACAGAGTTGAAAGAACGGGCGGAGAAGTATCGATGAAATGAGCTCAACTACCTTCGCTTTTCCTAAGCTCGCAATTTCAACAAAACAATGAAAAAGAACAATAACAACATTAAGACAACAACGCTGAATGCCCAGGTGGCTGTCAGCAAGACTGAGAGTGGAATGGATTATGTGCAGGTGATGCCTGACGATCCGCGTGTGGGACTCATAACGCCGTTTAGCGGCTGGGGAAGAGGTCAGATGCTGAGCAACGGCTCGTTTGACTTCATCCACAAGAAGCGAGTCAGGAAGAAGCCCGAAATGACAGGGGATTACGTCAGCTTGTCGTTCTGTGACGATGGCCGTGATCGTGTGACCTTCACGGTGCCTGCTGAGATGCGTGAAGACCTGCCGAAGATACTGCGAAAGGGTATGACACAGGTAATTAATTATCTTGAAGAGAAAGGACAGAGCCGATGATCTACAGAATCTATTATCAGGGAGTGGTGAAATACATCACTCCCGTCAAGAACCGCGAGGAGCTGATGGCACTGAGAAACTCGAAGGTGAACATAGAGCATTTGGCAAAGGCTCGCGGGGGCGACCAGAAAGCGAAAGGAAAGCTGTTGCAGTTAGCTTACAACTTAGGTCGTGCTGTGGGGCAGTTGGCTGGGTGCGAACGGATTGGCAGCTACTTCTTCCACGATGTGGATTGCTATGATCCTGCGCAGTCGGATGCCATCAAAGGGCTGGTACTATCGAAGAAAGATGCCATCGGGCTGATGATGCTGGAGAAGAGTCCGGGCGGCGGTTGGCATCTGGTGTGCCGACGACAACCTGGCACGACCATTCTTGAGAATCAGGTAAGGGTGGCTAACGAGCTTCGTATTGAGATGGATACGAATGCCAAAAACCTTAACAGAATTGTGTTTTCAACAAGCGGGTCAGAAGAGGATCTGCCTTATCTGGATGATGCGCTTTTCGACGAGCCGATGACGGCAGAAGAATGTGAGGCGGAGTATCTGCGCCTAAAGGAGCGGGAGAAAAAGGGGCTGGAAGAAGTGCCGAAAGGTGCCAAGAAAGCCAATAAGCACTATAAGCCCTGGGAGGATACTGGCGATGCGAAGAAGGCTGTAGCTGCCGCAAAACCGCAGTCGGAAGAGCGTCAGGATGCTTCTCCAGAGAGTCAGAAGCCAGTGGGCTGTGCCGATGAGCGCATACGTTATATTGCAGAAGGCGTGATCAAGGAAAAGGGACTTGAAAAGAGCGACTTCCTGAATGAAGGCGGTAGGCATACTACGGTGAAGGTGTTTCTGAGTGGTGCCACCCAGTTGCTCACTAAACAGGAGGCAAACGGCATTCTGGCTGAACTGATGCCCGACCATTGGCAGGATGAGAATATCCAGGAGCTGGTGGAAGCGTTCTATGCCAATTACTATAATCCAACACAGCGATTGCCCAAATGGCAGGAGGCTTTGTTTACGGGTAGTCAACATCTTGGGGCAGTTGGCTGCCAGTCGATCGAGGATCATCCTGCGGCTTCAATCCCACCGCCTATGCCGAAGAAGACCCCGAAGCTGATAGAGCTGTTGATATCGAAGACACCTGATATCTACAAGCCTGCTGTGGCTAATGCCTCGTTTCCGCCATTGGGAACACACCTTTGTGATGTGCGCTTCAGATATACGGATAATAAGGAGCACGAAGCAACGCTGATGAACTGTCTGATGGCTGGAACCGGTTCGGGCAAAGGCTGTATCGATGAGCCTATCGATCACATCATGGCCGACATCAAACGCCGTGATGAGGAGAACACCCGACGGGAAAACGAGTGGAAGAAAGACTGTCAGAAGAAGGGTGCCAACAAGGATAAGATGGTGCGCCCTGAGGGACTGGTGATTCAGCAGATTGATCCTGATATGACGAAGCCTGCACTCGTGACACGTATGGATGAAGCAGAAGGGCATTTCGTGTATGTGAAGCTGAATGAGCTCGACCTCTTTGAACAGCTGAAAGGTCAGACGGGTAAGCAGCACTTCCAACTGATGTGTCTCGCCTTTGACCCGGGGGCTGAATACGGACAGACACGTGTGGGTACGCAGAGTGTCACCGCACGTCCGAAATGCCGATTCAACTGGAACGCCTGTACTACCATCCAGAAAGGTCGCAGGTTCTTCAGCCGCGTGCTCACCGATGGTCCTATCAGCCGAATCAACTTCTGCACAATTCCAGAGGTGGAGATTGGTGCTGAACAGCCGATTTACGGTATCTATGATGCTGAGTTCGACGAGCAGCTGAAACCTTATATCGACAATCTGGTATCAGCCCGAGGCTTGATAGACTGTCCGCAGGCTTTCAAACTGGCTAAGAAAATGCAGGAAGATTGTGCTGAGTTTGCCCGTCTGTCGCAAGATGACATCTATTGGAATCTCTCTCATCGTGCTATCGTGATAGCCTGGCTCAAGGCTTGTGTGCTCTATGTGGCCAACGGGATGAAGTGGGAAAAGTCGATAGAGGATTTCGTGAAATGGAGTCTGGACTACGATCTGTGGTGCAAGATGCAGTTCTTCGGTGAGGATATCGAACGTGCCACCCACGACGGAGACCGAATAGGTACTCGAGGCCCGAGAAATCTGTTGGAGCTGTTGCCTGATGAATTCACCAGCGAGGATGCCAAGCGGGCGCGTCTGAAACAAGGTATGGGAACAGCTAATACAGGGAAAATGATTTCTCAGTGGAAAACGAGAGGTTATATTCTTCAGTTGACAGTTGACAGTTTTAAGAAAAGCCCAAAGTTTATTAATAAGTAAAAAAGGTATAAAATGAAACAAGTAGAAATGGATAAGCACATGAAATTAAGTGAGCTTTATGGCCTTCGCTTATCGCCTCACTTTACACTCGGAGAGATGACGAAGACGAATCACAAGACGGCTGACGGGAATATCCCGAGTAGGGTGGTGATTGAGAACCTCAGGAATCTCTGTGAGAACTGGTTGGAGGATCTAAGGTACAGCTATAACACGCTGTACCATCCTGAGGGACTGGTGATCAACTCGGGCTACCGTTCGCCGGAGGTGAATCGGCTGGCGGGCGGATCGCCTACGAGCAACCATCTGACGGGCTGCGCGGTGGACATCCATGTGTCGGGATTCGAACAGGCCATCCGCTATGCCTCGATCCTGCTGGATATATCCAACGGTACGAAGCGCAACTATGATGAGCTCTATATCGAGCGCAACAAGGCTGGCAGCTACTGGATCCACTTCGCCGTACGTCCATCAGACCACTCGGCGACACAAGGAGACGTCAGCCTCAGCAAGAACCGCCGCAAGAGCGGGTTCCTGAACGTTTAAACAATGAGATCCCTCCGCTCACAAACGAACGGAGGGAATATCTTCACCTTTGAGATGATTAAATGCCCGATTTTGGAGAATATTCGAAATGCTGGTAATCCTTGAGTGAGCGCCAGGCGCCGCCCCAGGTGAATCCGTGCTGGATGAAGAGCTTGTAGCACAGGTCGTTGGGGGTGATCTTGTAACGGAAGGTCTTTGTGCGATCAACGTAAGCCTTGCCTGTGGCGGGCTGCACTAAGGTCTTTCCGTTTTTCTGACGGCGTACGCAAGGGTTATAGAGGGGGTTGATGTCGATGGCGAGACCTCGGGCATGATAGGAGAGTATCTTGCTGCCCTCAACGGCGCGGTAACAGAAACAGCTGGTGTTGTTGGCACGCATTTGTCGTTCGTCGTCGGCATCGTAGTTGTCGGGAAGGGTGATGCGCTCGATGGGATAGCGTGCCTCGTAGAGCGCCTTGAAGATAGCCAGTAGCTTGGAGGCAATACGCTTGTTGCAGATGAGCTCGCCCTGATGGACCTGTCCGTCGTAGTCGTAATGGCGCACTTTCAGGTAGCGCAGGTCGGTACGCTGGATTTGGGGATTGGGCTGATAGCTGCGCCCCTGCATGAAGTGCCAGATGCTATCGGGAACGGGCTGAGCAGAGAATCCCTCAGAAAGAGTCTGGCCTTGCAGTTGCAAAGCACCGCAAAGCCAGAACATGATAAAAGTGAGTTTTAAATAAATATTCATCAACTAAATGCTACAGTGAGACCTGCCATGACGATGCTGACCATCGACATGAGCTTGATCAGGATGTTAAGCGACGGACCTGAGGTGTCCTTGAACGGATCGCCTACGGTGTCGCCAACGATACAGGCCTTATGGGCAAACGAGCCCTTACCGCCGAAGTTGCCTTCCTCGATATTCTTCTTGGCATTATCCCAAGCGCCACCCGCATTGGCCATGAATACAGCGAGGGTGAAACCGCCTGCCAGACCGCCTACGAGCAGACCCATGACACCTGCCACACCGAGAACCATACCAACGATGATGGGGATGAGGATGGCGAGGATGGAGGGCACGATCATCTCGTGCTGGGCGGCACGTGTAGAGATCTCCACACAGCGTCCGTAGTCGGGTGTACCTGTACCTTCGAGGATACCGGCAATCTCACGGAACTGACGGCGCACCTCCTGTACCATCTTCTCGGCAGCACGGCCTACAGCCTCCATCGTCATACCACAGAACAGGAAGGCTGCCATCGCACCGATAAAGGCTCCTACGATGACGCGGGGGTTCATGAGGTTGATCTGGAAGTAGTTCATGAAGTCGGGGATGGTGGCGTCGGAAGCTGCTATCACATCGCCTGCCACATTCGTGAGGGTTTGACCGGCACGCGCCATCGCAATCTTAATCTCCTCGATGTAAGAGGCGAGGAGGGCGAGGGCGGTGAGGGCTGCTGAACCGATGGCAAAGCCCTTACCGGTGGCAGCAGTAGTGTTGCCTAACGCATCGAGGGAATCGGTACGATGGCGCACCTCTTCGCCAAGTCCGCACATCTCGGCATTACCACCGGCATTGTCGGCGATAGGTCCGTAAGCGTCGGTGGCGAGGGTGATGCCCAAGGTGGAGAGCATTCCCACAGCGGCGATACCGATACCATAGAGGCCGTGAGAGAGTGACTCTGACGACAGCGTGAGGTCGAAGCCGTTGGCACAGAGATAACTCAGCATGATAGCCACACCAATGGTGATGACTGGGATGCAGGTAGAGATCATTCCTGTGCCGATACCCTTGATAATCACGGTAGCAGCACCCGTCTGACCTGCCTCAGAGATCTTCTTTGTAGGTGTGTAAGAGTGGGAGGTATAATACTCGGTGGCCTGACCGATAATAACACCGGCTGCCAGTCCGGAGATGACAGAGAAGGAAAGGCCGAGCCAGTTGTCGATGCCTAACAGATAGAGGATGGCAAACGACGCGATGGCGATCAGGACGGCGCTGACATTCGTACCTACGGAGAGGGAGTGGAGCAGATCCTTCATGGTGGCGCCTTCCTTGGTGCGTACCAGGAAGATGCCCAGCAGTGAGAGGAACACGCCTACAGCAGCAATGAGCATCGGGGCTATGACTGCCTTGAGCTGGATGTCGAGACCTGCCACACCAAAGGCTGCAGCGCCAAGGGCGGCTGTTGACAGCACGGAACCGCAGTAGCTCTCATAGAGGTCGGCTCCCATACCTGCCACATCGCCTACGTTATCACCCACGTTGTCGGCAATGGTAGCGGGGTTGCGCGGATCGTCCTCGGGGATGTCGGCTTCCACCTTACCCACGATGTCGGCTCCCACGTCGGCAGCCTTGGTGTAGATACCGCCACCCACACGGGCGAAGAGGGCCTGTGTAGAGGCACCCATACCAAAGGTCAGCATGGTGGTAGTGATGGAGATGAGTCCGTCGGCATCGAAGTGGTTAAGCACCACAAACCAGATGGCGATGTCGAGCAGTCCGAGACCTACTACCGTGAGTCCCATGACGGCACCTGAGCGGAAGGCAATCTTCAAGCCGGCGTTCAGGCTCTCACGCGCAGCATTGGCGGTGCGGGCGGAAGCATAAGTGGCTGTTTTCATGCCGAAGAATCCTGCCAGACCGGAGAAGAAACCGCCTGTGAGGAAGGCAAAGGGCACCCAGGGATTCTGCACATTCAGGCCATAGGCCATGAAGGCAAACAGGGCGCAGAGCACCACAAACACGATGCAGACCACCTTATACTGCTGTTTCAGGTAGGCCATAGCACCTTTGCGCACGTAGAGCGCAATCTCTTTCATACGGGGCGTGCCTTCGTCGGCTGCCATCATCTGGCGGAAGAAGAACCACGCCATGCCTAGTGCCACGAGCGATGCTACGGGCACGAGCCAGAATACTGCGGGGATGTTCATCATATACAAGGGCTTTTTTAGAGGGTTTATAAATTTTCAGTCTATTCTTCGACGTAATCGAGCATGTTAGCAGCCTCGTCTTC
>JAEEGG010028550.1_pt1 | contig 10485 bp, 9 predicted proteins | sample 9134161 | NCBI WGS metagenome assembly JAEEGG01 (sample SAMN16246543, study PRJNA631951) | gut metagenome | biome: gut microbiome; feature: rumen; material: CR-attached | host: Bos | place: Iran: Karaj | collected 2018-10 | reverse complement strand
ATATAATCGCCGAAACCGCTCGCGAGCGCGATCACGACGAACAGCCCGACCCCCGACAGCTGCGGCAAAAACAGATAAACGGCATACGGTACGACGCCGAGCACCAGATTCGGCAGCAGGCTCATGAAAATGAACCGCCCTTTGCTCATATCCTCCGGTCCGACGACAAAGAGCGCGCCGCGCTTGAGCCAGGTATAAAGATAGACGTCGCCGCGAAAACAGGACGCGTGCATCAGCTCATGCGGGATCATGGCCGCCCAGAACGCCATACAGGCGATAAACAGATGGACCGGCGTTTTCGCCGAAAAATAGTCACGTCCCAACAGGAAAAACGGAACGAGCAGCAAAAAGGCGAGCAAGATCGCGCCGAGATTCGCGATCAGCGTAAACTTCTTCGGCTCCGGTTCACGGAACTGGACAGCACCCGGATGATGTTCCTTCGTCGGCAGGCTTTCTTCTTGGCCGTCGAATTTTCCACGGTAATGAAATTTCATTATTTATCTCTCCTCAGGCAAAAACTTCCATATCCTGCGTCAGCAACTGTTTACGGGTGATCACATAGTACGCAGCAGGGTCCAGTTTCAGGATCTCGTCGCACAGCAGCGACGGATTGACGTTGTTCACGCTGCCTGCCGGGAGCGTCAGCTCCAGAATCAGCGTATCCCCCCCCATGCGCAGCGCATAGGACTGCAGCGACTGCAGCAGGTCGATCTCTTTCATCACCTTTTTATGACCCTTTTTGCCGAGCTTCTGGACGATCAGGCTCTCGCCGGAGAGCATCGTTTCGACCTGTTCACACAGCCCGTACGGATCCGCCGCATTCTCGAACGACACGGAAAAGCGCGCAAACGCGATATATTTCGGGTCAAGCACCGGGTCTTTGACGGCGGTGATCACGATGCCTTCCGGCATCACGCCCTGCAGCGCGAGGCAAATCTCGTCGTTCGTCATCTCGCCTTCGATCCGGATATCCATGCTTTCACATTCGCTCTGCATGCCGAGCGAAAGCGGCAGCGCAAAGGTCATGTACGGGTGCGGATTGAAGCCCTCGGTGTACCAAAGCGGGATCCGGCTGCGGCGGATGGCGCGCGTCATGGTACGCATGAGGTCGAGGTGCGAGATATAACGGATCGGACCCGTCTTATGAAACCAGACTCTGACGCAGCGCATCGCAGTTCCCTCCGTTCAGTTTGTTGGCCCCGCAGCCGGCGCATTGCAGACGGCAGTGCGGCGTGGTTTCGCTGCGGTGGGCTTTTTCGTTTTCTTTTTGCAAAAAGGCTTTGCGGATGCCGAAATCCAGATGATCCCACGGCAGCACCTCGGAAAAGTCGCGGCGGCGGGAGCAATAGAACAGCGGATCCAGTCCGCAGGCGCGGAACGCCTCTTCCCAGCGTTCGATCTGGAAGCTGTCGTCCCAGGAATCGAACTTGCAGCCGTGGCGCCAGGCATATTCGATGGCCGCGGAAAGCCGCCGGTCGCCGCGCGCAAAGACGCCCTCCAGAAAGCTGACGTCCACCTTGTGGAAGCTGGCGTTGATCTTTTTCGTATGAATGCTGGAGAGCAGCAGCTTTTGCTTTTCCAGCAGCATATCGCGCGTGTCCTGCGGCTCCCACTGGAACGGGGTGAACGGCTTCGGCACGAACGAAGCGACCGAGATCGACACCGTAACGCCCTTGCCCTTGGGCTTGTCCGGGTTGCGGTAAAACTCGTTGACCACCGTCTGGGCCAGATCGGCGATGCCGGCCACGTCGTCCGGCGTTTCGGTGGGAAGGCCCAGCATGAAATAGAGCTTGACCGCCGTCCAGCCGCCGCGGAACGCCATGCGAGACGTGCGCACCACCTCGTCCTCCGTCACGTTCTTGTTGATCGCGTCGCGCAGGCGCTGGGTGCCGGCTTCGGGCGCGAACGTCAGACCGCTGCGGCGCACCTTGTTGAGCTTTTCCATCAGGGAATCGGAGAAGTTGTCGACGCGCAGCGAGGGCAGCGCGATGTTGATCTTTTCGGGAATCGTCCAGTCGAGCAGCTTGTCCAGCAGCGCTTCCAGCTTTGTATAGTCGCTGGTGGAAAGCGAAGACAGCGAGATTTCGTCATAGCCCGTTGCGTCGCACAACGCGCGGCACTGGTCGTTGATCGTGTCGGGCGACTTTTCGCGGATCGGACGGTAAAGAAAGCCCGCCTGACAGAAGCGGCAGCCGCGGATGCACCCGCGCATGATCTCGTGGGTCACGCGGTCGTGCACCACCTCCAGGTAGGGCACCACGAACTTCTCGGGATAAGGAACCTTGTCCAGATCGGAAATCACCTGCTTTTGCACCGTGGCCGGCGCGCCGTCGCGCGGGGTCACGGCCTCAACCGTGCCGTCTTCGTGATAGCTCACGTCATACAGCGACGGCACATAGAAGCCCGGCAGTTTCGCGGCTTCGCGCAGGAATTCCTGCTTGTCCGCGCCGCGGGCCTTGCAGTCCTTGAGCAGGTCGAAGAACGCTTCGTACATCTCCTCCCCTTCTCCGAGCGAAAAAACGTCGAAATAGTCCGCCATCGGTTCCGGGTTGCAGGCGCACGCGCCGCCGCCGACCACGATCGGCGTCAGATCATGGCGGTCAGCCGCCTTGACCGGCAGCCCCGCGAGATCGAGCATATTGAGAACGTTGGTATAGCACAGCTCATACATCAGTGTAAAGCCGATCAGATCGAAATCCTTGACCGGGTCGCCGCTTTCGAGGGCATAGAGCGGAATGTCATGCTTGCGCATCTGCTCTTCCATATCGCCCCAGGGCGCAAACACACGCTCGCACCAGACGTCTTCCCGTGCGTTCGCGACAGAATACAGAATCTTGATGCCGAGGTGCGACATCCCGATCTCATAGCTGTCTGGGAAGCAGAACGCGTAGCGCAGCGCGACGTCGTTTTTATCCTTGATAATACTGTTGAGCTCTCCGCCGGTATAGCGACCGGGCTTTTGCACCAACGGCAGAATCTTTTCCACTTCTTTCGGATACATGCGTTTTTCACTCCGTTTTCCAATGCATCAGCATCAAATATACACAAACAGCCGCAAGACTCGGATTCCCGTGTCCGCAGCAGAACAAACAAAGACAAACGAATATAGAAATACAGACCGCGCCAAACGACACGCGCCGCAATGCCGATCCGGCTTTTTCAGGCGACCGGTGATAAAGCAGTAGCTCCAGCACGCGGTAACTGTCAAGCGTCCGCACCGGCAGCAGATTCAGCGCGGCAAGCGCGCCGTTGACCACGCAAAGCACGCCGCAGTTTCTGTTGTTCGTCGCGGCGTAACAAAACCAGAACGCGCCGCAAAGCAGACAATTGACAATCACGCCGCCGAGCGCGATCAGACATTCCCCCGACAAACCGCAGGACCCGCCGTCGCGCCGCTCGATCAAGATCCCGCCGGCGCTGAATGAGATCAGCCGCACATCCACATGAAACAGGGCGAGAAAGAAAAGATGGCCGCTTTCATGCAGCAGCGAAGAAAAGAAGCAAAGCAGCGCGACCGTCCCGCTGCCAGAAAGCAGCATCAGACTGAACAGCGCAAAGAACGAAAAGCAAAGCTGCAGCCGGAACCGCGCAAATTCAAACGTCATGCTCAAGGACCTGCAGCGGATCGAGACGTGCCCCGTCCTTGCGGATCTCAAAATGCAGATGCGGTCCGGTCGCCCAGCCGGTGCTCCCGACGCAGGCAACCACATCGCCGGCGTCAACGGTACTGCCTTCCTTCACAAGTGTCTTGCTGCAATGGCAGTAGAACGTCTCATAGCCGTCTTCATGCGTGATCGTCACATATTTGCCGCTGCGGCTGTCTTCGCCGACCAGACGCACCGTGCCGCCGTACGCCGCGCGGATCTCCGTCCCCTGCGGCACAGCGATGTCCAGCCCGGTATGCAGGGCATACTGATGCGTGATCGGGTTGTTGCGGTAGCCGTAATAGGAACTGTACCGGCCGCCCTCAACCGGACGTGTGATGCTCGTATGCGCGGGAGACGCGGAAACGGCGGCAGCCGTTTTGACCGCATCTGTGCCGGCGCTTTTCTTTGCGTTGGTTTTCGCAGGCGCCGTTTCTTTTTCGAGCGGCTGTGTCGTCGCAGGCTCGGTCGTTTCTTCGGTTTGCGCTGTTGTTTCGTGCAGCTGCGTGGTCGTTTCCGTCTGCGTTTCATCCGGGACAGTCGTACTCTCGTCCGGCTGTGCCATCACGGCGACCGTACCGGCGGCAGGTGTAAAATAATCACGCAAAGTGGAAGCGGCCGCTGAAACGTCCTCCATCTGCAGCTGCCGCGTCATCATCAGCGAAAAATCGCTGCGCAGACCGTTCGCGCGGTCGGAATCGCCGCGGGAAAGTAAGAGCAAGAACAAAAACACCATCGCGCAGAGCGCACACTGCACAAGTGTGACAAACAGGCAGTAATCCGGGTTGCTGTTTTGCCTTTTATGCGGGCTTGTCTGCCCGACGCGTCTTTTTTCTTCCATATCATCACCGTTTCAAGTCTATGACAAAACAGTGATCAATATGCAGAATCAGCCGACCATGATGCGGCCGTTCGGGACGACCTCGTCAATGCGGTCCTCCTCGCGGTCGTTGAGCGCGACAATGAAGCAGAGCGGACCGATGCGTCCGACATACATCGCGAGGATCAGTGCCAGCCTGCCGGCGGTACCGCAGACAGCGGTCACCCCGCAGGACAGACCTGTCGTTGAAAAAGCGGACACCGCTTCGAAGAGGACGCGCACGCCGCCAGCATCCGGTGAATCGAGCAACAGCACAAACGCTGTCAGATAGACCACGACCATACCGAGCAGCGCGACAGAAAGAGACTTTGTTACCACGCTGCGGTCCACTTTACGGCGGAAGATGATCGTGTCGCGCCGGTTACCGAGAACGGAAACGACGCTCATCACCAGTACGGCGAAGGTCGTGATCTTGATACCGCCGCCCGTGGAGCCGCTGCCGGCGCCGATAAACATCAGCATCATGATGCCGAACTTGGTCAGATCGTGCATGGCGTTCATGTCGATCGAGGAAAAGCCCGCGGTCCGCGCGGTGATCGACTGGAACAAAGCCGCCGTAATCTTCTGCGACAGCGCCATCGGACCGAGTGTTGCAGGATTGTGATACTCGACCGTAAACACATGGATAAAGCCGTACAAAATCAGCAATGCCGCAAACAGCCCGACCGTCCGCGTATGCAGGCTGAGCTTACCGGTCTGGCGTAAAGTCAGAAAATCATAGAACACATAGAAGCCAAGCCCGCCTGTGACAATCAGCGCCATCACGGTGTACATCACCAGCGGCGTACCGTTAAACGGCGCGAGCGACCCGAACGACTGGATCGAGCCGAACAGATCGAATCCCGCGTTGCAATAGGCAGAAACCGCTGTAAAAACGGAAACCCATACGCCTTTCGCGCCCATCTCCGGCACAAAATGCAGACACAGCACCGCGGCACCGAAGATCTGACAGCTGACTGTCGTCGCAATGATCGTCCGTACAAGCGGTTTGACCTGCGACATGGAATCAAGGTTGGTGTATTCCTGCGCGAGCCGCAGCGACCGCAGCCCGGAGCGTTTCTTGAATAAAAAGATGAAAAACGTCGCGAATGTCACGATGCTGACGCCGCCGATCTCGATCAAAAGCAACAGCAGCAGCTGTCCCCATCTGGTCAGCGTCACCGCCGGATCAATCAGCGTCAAACCGGTCACGCAGACGGAGGACGTCGCCGTAAACAGCGCCTCCATCGGCGCTAGACCCTTTCCGTCACGCGTCATAAACGGGAGCAGGAACAGCAGCGTTCCCGCCGTAATGATCCCGAGAAAACTCAGGGCAATCTTGCGGGAGGGATGCGTCTCCCGTCTTCTTTTGCCTGTCTCGCGTTTCATGCGGCAGCCTCCTTTCCCGAACTCTACGCTGGATATTATACCATTCCTGCGTCCGGATTGCAAACATTTTTATGGATTTGCATCATTTTTTTATTGACGAATCCCAGATAAAAATGATATGATGTAATCAATTCACAGCGAAAGGAGTTCTGACCATGTTCCAAGATTTCAAGTCCGATCCCTTCATGTTTATGATCGCGGTCGGCGTCATCGTGTTTGTGATCGCGCAGTCGCTGTTCTTTTTGCTGCGTGCGATCAAGCGCGGCAAGCAAATCGGACTTACCTCGGAAACCATCAAAAACACCATCAGTTCGAGTGCCCTGTTTTCGATCGCGCCTGCGATCAGTATTGCTGTAACCGTTCTGGTGCTGTCCGTGGCGCTCGGCTATGTGCTGCCGTGGATCCGTCTTTCCGTCATCGGCGCCATTCAATATGAGGTGCCAGCGGCGGAGGCGGCGATCGACGCGGCTGGTCTGTCCGGCGGTATCGGCCGCGATATCAGCGATCCGAAAACATTTACCGCTATCGCCTGGGTTATGTCTTTGGGCTGTATTCTGCCGCTGATCCTGATCCCGATTATTCTCAAGAAAGTGCAGAAAAAAGTATCCGGTACGGTGAATAAAAACGCCAAATGGGCCGACCTCATGTCCGCCGCCGCGTTCATCGGTCTGATCTCCGCCTTCCTCGGCCGCGGCATCGCGGGCATCGGCGAAGTGCAGATCACCGAATCCGGCGAAAAGATCAACGCCGTCATCGGCGACGGCGCAGGCGTCCTTTCCATCACGGCGATCATCTCGTCGATCGTCTTTATGCTGCTTTTGACGCTGCTCAACAAAAAGCTGCAATGGAAATGGCTGGAGGCGTTTTCAATGCCGTTTGCCATGCTGCTTTCCATCGGCGTCATCGTGCTGCTGAATACCGTCGCGCCTGATTTCGCGGCGATCGAATGGAGGTATTGATCATGAATAACAAAAGATCTTACATCGATACCGTCCATATCTCCGGCCGCATCTGGTGCATCGCGGCGCTGATCGTTATTCTTGCCGTTCCGGCGCTGATGTCTTGGCATCTGCACGCATGGCCCGACGTCGGCATTGTCGGCAAAGCGTTTGGCTCCATCGCGATTCTGTTCTATCCGACCGGAGTGATCGAGGTCCTCGCCTACGCGCCGCTGCTCGGCGCAGGCGGCACCTACCTTTCATTCTTGACAGGCAACATTGCAAACCTCAAGCTCCCCTGCGCGCTCAGCGCCATGGAGAACGCCAAAGTCCGCTCCAACTCCGAAGAGGGCGAAGTGATCTCCACGATCTCCATCGCCGCGTCCGCGATCACGACAACGCTCATCATCGCCGTTTTCGTTCTGATCTTCGCGTTCAACCCGAAGTTCACACAGCTGATGCAGTCCGACGCGCTCGCGCCCGCGTTCAAGCAGGTCACCTATACCATCTTCGGCGCGCTCGCCGCTTCCTATTTCGTCAAGCATTGGAAGATCTCGATCTTCCCGATCGCAGCGGTTTCGCTGATCCTTGTTTTTGCCGGCAACATCCAGATCGGCATTCTGATCTTTGTCGGCGTTGTGCTGTCCCTGCTCGGCGCGCATGTGATGTATAAGCTCAAGTGGGTCTGATCGTGTTCAGACGATAAAGGAGCCTTACTATGTCAGACTTTTTCAAACGCATCATCAGCGCGATCACTTCGTTTTTCATGACGATCGCCGCGTTTTTCGGGCTGTCTCAGCCGGCGCCGGAATCCCCTTACGGGCAGTGGCTGCTGGAAAATGTGCCGGCGTATGAAGCGGGACAGTATGTGGAAAAGCTCTACGACTCCGGCACGGGCTACGAATTCGAGGTGGGACGCCCGCCGAAGCACCCGAGCAGAATGCAGCTCATCCGAGAGACGACGCTGCAGGACGCGCAGAACTACGAAACCAGGCTGCAGTCAAACGGCTACCGGAAGACGTTCTCCAACACAATCGGCGACCTCTACTGTTTCGCCCTCCAAAAGGGCGACAGCGGCGTTTATTGTATCTATGACGGGAAGACGAATCTGACGCGCGTAATCGACGACTGCTGCAACACGGTTTCTCTCGACGCGTTCGGCTACACGGAGTCCACCCCGCCCGAGCCGGTCACGGAACCGACCGGTCCGACCGAGCCGATCGAAACGGAGCCGTTCGACCCGCAGGAAACGCTGGTCAACGAAGACAACGCGCCAAGCGAGCAGTCACCGTCTTCGACCGAACCGACGGAACCCACCGAAACGGTCCCGACGACGGAACCGTATATCGCGCCCGCCGACTTTGTGCTGCACCCGGGCGTGTATCAGTTCAGCTTCCCTTATTACGACGACAATCACAAGGACAGCAAGATCTACGCCAAAAACGGGATGCTCTATGTGATCGTCCTCTCGGACGGCAAGCTGGTCATCATCGACGGCGGCGCGCCGTATCAGTGCGCCGACCAGAACATCAACGCGTTCATCCGTTTTGTCCGCGAGATCACCGGCAAAAGCTCCGGCACGCCGATGGACATTGCCCTGTGGTACGGCACACACTGCCATGCGGATCATATCGACTTCTTCTATAAACTGATCCATTACCACCGCGATGAATTCCGGCTGGAGCGCGTGATGTTCAACTATCAGTCGAACAATGTGATCGCCTATGCCAAGCGCGTCGATAAGTTCCGCAACCTGTTGAAGAAGTACTATCCGAACGCGAAGTATGTCAAGTGCCGCAGCGGTTACAAGTTCTCCTTCCTCGATACGCAGTTTGAAATCCTCTATACGCACGAGGACGCCGTCGATCCTGAAACCGTTACGCTCAGACCGACCAACGCCAACGACTGCTGCAGCGTCCTGAAGGTGACCCTCAGCGGAAAAACGTTCCTGTTCCTCGGCGACGCGAACACTGTCACGCAGGAGGTGCTGCTGAATAATTACGGCAAATCCGTCCTGCACGCAGACGTATTGCAGGCGTCGCACCACATGATCAACGACCTGACGGACCTGTACCCCGTCGTCGCGCCGACCTACGTCATGTGTCCGCAGTCCAAGAGCCGCACGATCAAGCTCTATCCGTCCTATTATACCTTCTTAAAGCTCGCGCCCGCGCAGCGCATGTATTTTGCCGATCAGGGCATTTACGGCTTCCTGCCGCAGGAAAACGGGACGATCAGCGTCAGCTACCAATGGGTCTATTGCGTCGGCTACGACGGCTCCGGTATGTAAAAATGAGCAAAACAAAAACCACCCGCAGACGCACCGACCAGGACGCCTGCGGGTGATGTTTTCTGAAAGATCAATGCGGAAGGATCCCACTGAGTGGAAAAGACAACGCAAGTCCTGCCACAACTGCAATCGCGGTCTGCTTCGGCGAACTGTACAGCACGACCGCCGCAGCGAGAAAAAACAGGGCGTTCAACACGCCGTCAAAGCTGAAGTACAACCAGCCGACCGAAAAGCAGTAAGAAGCTAAAACAGCCAAAATGACGGCGTCCAAAACGATAGACAAGGCGTGCGTTCCCTTCGCGTACCAACACAGGACCGCAAGCAGCGGCGAAGCCGCCGTCAACGCGTACCAGATCATCATATAGCGCGTCGGCGCAAAACCGCTGACCGCGATGGTATAAAGGTGATACGCCGCGCACATGCCGGAAAAGAACAAAAACGTGTGGACTGCCGCCTTGACCGGCGAACGGCTGAACACAGCGATCGTCAGGGCAAGCAGGAGCCAAACGCCAAGCGCGGAAAACACATTGCCGAGATCGAGGCGTTCGATCAAGCGCATCCACCAAACGATGCTGTCAAGACTCAGGTTATCGAGCCATTTTGCAAAAACGCCGAGCAGGATCCCGAACAGCAGGCATCCGGCGGCCGCAAGTACGGACAACGCCGGTCCTTTGCTCTTTTTCGGCGTTCTCAACGTCAGAAGCCGGTCTTTGATTCGCATTGCAGCCTCCCCTTTCAGTCCGAAAAAATATCATAGCACTTCCGACCGACGGTCGAAAGTGCTTTTTTTTCATTTGTCAGAACCAATCAGATGCGGGCAACGCCGGAATCGATTGCCGCCTGCGCAACCGCCTTCGCGACGGCGTCCTTGACGCGCGGATCGAACGCTGCCGGAATGATGTATTCCGGATTGAGCTCTTCGTCGGAGACGAGGTTCGCGAGCGCGTAGGAAGCAGCAACCTTCATCTCGGCGTTGATGTCGCTGGCGCGAACGTCAAGCGCACCGCGGAAGATGCCCGGGAACGCGAGGACGTTGTTGATCTGGTTCGGGAAGTCGCTGCGGCCGGTGGAAACAACGGCTGCGCCCGCTTCCTTCGCTTCGTCGGGGAAGATCTCCGGCGTCGGGTTCGCGCAGGCAAAGATGATGGGATCCTTCGCCATCGTGCGGACCATGTCCTTCGTCAGCGTGCCGGGACCGGAAACACCGATGAACACGTCGGCGCCCTTGATGACGTCGGCCAGTTTGCCCTTTTCCATGCCCTGGTTGGTGATCTCTGCCATTTCCTGCTTGATCGGATTCAGACCTTCGCGGCCCTTATAGATCGCGCCGGTACGGTCGGTCATAATGACGTTCTTGAGACCCAT
>JAEEGG010028545.1_pt1 | contig 10486 bp, 10 predicted proteins | sample 9134161 | NCBI WGS metagenome assembly JAEEGG01 (sample SAMN16246543, study PRJNA631951) | gut metagenome | biome: gut microbiome; feature: rumen; material: CR-attached | host: Bos | place: Iran: Karaj | collected 2018-10 | reverse complement strand
GATTCCAGAGTGGCTCCTTGACATGGCTTGCGCTGTTTGTTGGGATTGATTCGATGGTGATTGCGTATCTTGGGTGTCGGAAATTCTAGTCTCTCATCGTACATTCCACATTTTTCTATCTTTCTACCCATGCTTCAATGGGATACACTGCTTTCTGCGACGCGCTACGGGCACCCTGCCGATTTGGACCCGAACCGTTCTGACTTTCATCGCGATTACGACCGCATTGTTTTTTCGACGGCGTTCAGACGTCTTGGCCGCAAGACTCAGGTGCATCCGTTCTCGGTGAACGACCATGTGCATAGCCGATTGACTCACAGCATCGAAGTATCGAGCGTGGGCCGCAGCCTTGCTATTACGGTGTATCATCTGATTAAGAAGTATCTGCCCAAGTACATTAACGAATACCATTTTGGAACGATTGTGCAGTCTGCTTGTCTCGCGCATGACATTGGTAACCCGCCTTTTGGTCATGCCGGCGAAGCCGCTATTCGCGAATGGTTCCGCAAGAATCGTAATTCCGCCCCGTTGCGTGATTTGAGCGAAACAGAAATTGCCGACTTTGAAAATTTTGACGGTAATGCTCAAGGTCACCGCATTTTAAGTAAGCTGGAATACCACTTTTTGGATGGTGGCATGCGCTTGACTTATGCGACTTTGGGCGCCATGATCAAGTACCCGCAGCTTGCGAAGTTTGGTTCGCCCACAAGTTTGTTTGCGACAGAGGCCGACCTTTACCGCGTTACGGCATACACGCTCGGCATTCCCGAAGTGGAAACGGGTAAGTGGGTGCGTCATCCGTTGGTGTACTTGATGGAAGCCGCCGACGATATTTGCTACAGTATTTTGGACGTGGAAGATGCCATTGAACTGGGCATTTTGAGCTACGGCGATGTGCGAGGCATGTTCAGCTATTTGTGCGGCCCCGATGTGAATATCGACAAGGAATACGAAGAAAATGGCCAGAACTTCCGCGACTTCTTGAGTAGCGTGCGCGGCCTTGCCATCCAGAATTTGATTGATGACGTTGCCGTAACCTTCGTGAATAACTATGAAGCGATTATGAGTGGCGAACGCGTGAAGCATTTGACGAATCTTTCCAAGTCCGATGTAATGGAAGGTATCCGTATTGCCAAGCGCTTGGGCGTGGAACGCATTTACCCTGACCGTCGCAAGACCGAGCTTGAAGTCGGAAGCTACACGACGCTTGCCACCGTGCTCGACGCCTTTATTAACGGTGTTTACGATTTCCGCTTGAACGGCAACAATTCTTACCGCGCAGACCGTATTGTTCGACTTATCGGTCAAGCTAAAATTGGCCAGAGCGTGACGGTTGCCGAAGCTTATCACCAGGTGCTCGACTTTGTGAGCGGCATGACGGATAATTACGCGACCTACCTTGCTCGCCAGATTGGCGGCCTTGCCATGGGATATTAAGTCCGTATGGTTTGGCTGTTCGATTATGACCTGACTCTATACGGAACCGAGGAACGGTGCGTCATTAATTCGCTGGACCACCGGATTTCGCTTTTTGTGCAAAATACGGTTGGCGGTGATTTTGAGTCGGCGCACAAGATTCGTACTGATTACTTGGAACGTTTCGGAACGACGCTTGCAGGCCTGATGGTCATGAATAACACGGAGCCCGACGACTTCTTTGATTTTATCCATGTGCCGGATTTTTTGACTTACCCTAAGAAAGCTCCCGAGAAATTGGCTTTGCTGCAAAGCTTGAAGGGACCGCGCTTCGTGTTTACGAACGGTCGTCATGACTGGAGCGAAGCGGGTATGGCCCACATGGGGATTGATTCGGCGATTGACGGCGTGTTTGACTTGAAACTGCTCGGCTGGGAAGGAAAACCCCACGAAAGCGCTTACGACAAAATGGAAAAGTGGCTTGCGCAAAAGCTCCCGGCGATGGGTTTTGAAATGCCCGAGAACAAGCGCGAAATTGTGCTGCTGGATGATGGCCTCCGTAATCTGGAACCTGCGCATCGCCGCGGTTGGACAACGATTTTTGTGAATCCGGCCTCCGAAAGCGCTCCTTATGTGGATTACCATATTCCGCATCTGATGAATTTGGCGGATTTGAAACTTTAATTTTTTGTATTTTATTCTACGTATGAGAAAAATTTCACTGTTTGCATTGATTTGCCTTTTGGCGGTGTCGTTTGCTCAAGCGATGCCTGAACCTGCCAAGCGTAATGGTTTTACCAATATGACCGTTGTAACGGAGTATTCTGAACTTTTGAAAGAAAAGAATGCCCGCAACGATTCCTTGTTGCCGGCACTCGATGGCGACAAGGCCTTTGCCGAAGTATTGCGTTTGAATCCGAATTTCTGGAGTCTTGGCGGAGCTATCGATAAAGAAGAATCGGTGGTGACCAAGCTTAATGCAAAGGTGATTTTTATTGACGGTATCCGTGAAGATCCTTTCTGCGAAATCGACAAGAATGCCGGTAGTACTGCTGGCGAATGGAATGTTCGCATTGGCGTGGACTTTGTGTCTGGTGGTTCCAATACGGTGCATATCCACGTGCAGCAGTGCTTGGACTACGTGCGCGATCAGTTGGGCTATGCAATCAAGAAGGGCGACAAGGTCGTCTTTGTGCCGCCTAAGAAGGTGCTCGATAAAATCAAGGAAAGCGAAATTCCGGATGCCATTGATATCGACATGCAGCAAACTCTGCTGAAGGCTCACGAAGATGTGAACCTGACGGGTAAATGCCCCAACAATATTGAAGCGTACATCATTTTGATGGATGTCTACAAGCAGGTCAAGAATCAGAAAATGGATTTTGTGGTCATCAACGACCAACTCAACAAAAAGCGCAACGGCGCAGGCCGCGTGCAGAGCTGCGCTTTTAGCCGCGAATGGAACAAACGCTACCACGAAAGCGCAAGCTTTGAATGCGATATCGATAACGACCGCTGCACCTACCGCCAAGAAAATGACGGCAATTCCGAATGGTCGATCAACTACGACAAGGACCGCTTTGAATACATTAACAAAAAGTTCCTGTTCTTCAACAGGAACCCGAAAAGCATTCACAAGGGAGGCACCATGCTCGACTTGCGTCTGTTACGCCTTTCGACGAACTTGTGGCTTGAAGCCTATTTGAACCTGAAGGGTGATCCGGTAACGCTAGGCTTGATTATTGTGCCTGGTGGCGACAAGTCTATGGAAGACTATGATGATGGTGGCGATGACGAAGAAGAAGGCTTGATGATGGAATAGCGAAAAAAGACTTGCAAAAGCTTGCGCGATAGAATATATTTGGGATATACAACAAACTAAGAGGAGGAACAATTATGAAACAAAAACTTTTATTCTTCGCTGCCGCGGTTCTGCTTTTTGCCGCGTGCTCGGACGATTCTTCAATCCAGTCGAGTACGGATAAGACGTCCAAGGTTACGACTTCGTGCAAGTTTGATGACTCCTGGTTCGAAGAAGCCTCTGCAAACGGTGGCTTTGCCTTGAAGAAAATGGCTTATGAGGAGTCGGAGCGGGAGCTGGGACGTAGTTTCTATGTCGTGGACCAGGAGGATTCTGTGCTTTTTATGGTCACGGGAGTAGTTGATGCTTGCAATAGGTTGATTCGTGATATAGGCATGCGCATGGAGGGCGATACGCTCTACGCGACCCTAAACTATGAGCCGGATGTGGAGACAAATTGCCTCTGTTTTTGGGTGGATATGTCGTTTACGGCAGCAAAAAAGTATGGATCAGCGAAGACGATAATTATTGGTGACGAGGTATTCCCGTACCGCGAAAAGGCTGAAAAGGCGGAATCTTCTTCGGAAGAGTGAGTTTTGAGATTCTTTTACCAAAAAAACACCTTTTTGCCGGTCCGCCCGGCATTTTTTATTATATATTTGCTACAGATAGATTTATAAGGAGTTCTTATGAAAAAGTTTGTCAAGGCTTCTCTTGTTGCGGCAATGCTTGCTGCTCCGATCATGGCCGACGAAGAATTTGGCGGTATTGGTGTCACGATTTATCAGATTCGTGACGGCGTGAAGGTGGCCGAGGTTATTCCGGGTACTCCTGCTGCAGATACCAAGCTCCAGGCTGGCGACGTGATTACCGCTGTCGATGGAGTGAGCCTTAAGGGTAACGATATTGAACAGTCCAAGTCCATGCTTCGCGGTACGGTGAACAAGCCGCTCGAAATCACTTATGTGAGCGAAGGCGAAACTTACACCGCCACGATTCGTCGCGCCCAGATTACTGTGAAGGATCTGGAAAGCGCCAAGGTGGAATCTTGGTACAACAAGGCTGAATTCAATGCCCAGGAACTTGAAACCTACGCAAGTGCCACCGAAAGCAACAGCAAACAGCTGGTTGCCGTGCTCCAACAGGGCTCGCTGGTTGCCTCTGATGCAAAGGTGAAGGCCACGAACCTGAATGGTGTTTATGTGGAACGCGTGAATGAATTCGCTCCGAGCCCCAAGGTGAACGGTAGCGTTAAGCCTGCTTCTGCAATGCTCAAGGGCTTTACTCGCAAGGCCATCAGCTTTGATCTGAAGTCTGCCGGTACCGCTCACATTACCATCTTGAACTCTGATGGTGCTGAAGTGGCAACGCTCCGCGCTGACAACGCTCAGCCGGGCTTCAACACGCTTCGTTGGAATGGCGAAAATGTTCCGAGTGGCCGTTACCTTGTTCGTATTGATCACAACGGCTCCGTTTCCGGCAAGAACGCCGTGCTGAAGTAATAAACACTTGATTAATGATTTATAGAAATTCTCTGAGTGCATCAGAGAATTTTTTTTTGTATAAAATAAGATTCTTGCTTGTGAAACAAAGCGTCGGCCAAGGAAGGGGAGGGTGCAGGGAGGGGACCGTGCGGCCTTCGCAACTCTGAGCTAGGTCCCCTCCCGCATAATATTTGATTTTAAATGAAAAAGAAGTGCGTCTTAGGGAGTGAAACTTCCTATATTTGCCCCAACGTGATTTTATCTAGAACCCATCGTCTTCTGTGGGCTTTTTTGGCATTATGGATTTTTGCCATAGCCGCTCCGGCCGCCTTCGGCCAGGAGATGACTCGCTTTGAACTTGAAGAGCGCGTGCAAGAAGAAGAGGATACGACCGAAGTCGACTGGATGAACGACACGACCGGTGTGGATACCATTGAATACCGCGCGGTAGACTTGGTCTATGATGTCGATAAATCGACGTTCAACTTGAACAATAGCGCTCAGCTTAAGTATCGCACTGCGACACTCGACGCAGACACCATCTTGTTTGACCAGGAAAACAGCATCTTGGCGGCAACGGGTGACCCGGTGCTGCGCGAAACCAAGAATCCGTCTCTTTCGGGTATGCGGCTCAAGTACAATATGAAAAGCCGTATTGGTGAAATTTATTACGCGACCACGTATCAGGACAACCAACAGTTGAATGGTATGGAAGTGCGAAGGCTCCCTGACCAGAGAATCCAGATTGCTCGTGGTGACTTTAGTACCTGTAATGATTCCACGCACCAGCATTTCTATTTCTATGGACGTCGCATGGTGGTGAAGCCCAAGGAGACGATTACTGCGCGGCCCGTGGTGCTCAATATTGCCGATGTGCCGGTGGCGGTGCTCCCGATGATTGTGGCTCCTTTAAAGAGCGGACGTAAGTCTGGCCTTTTGACGCCCAAGTTCGGTGGTGACCAGAAACAGGGCTACTACATGAGTAACCTTGGCTTTTATTACGCCGCAAACGATTATTGGGATGCAACACTCAAGGGCGATATTATCGAAGGTGACGAAGCTCGTTTTGAACGTTCGACCTTGACGGGCGAGGTGCGGTACAAGAAACGTTACGTGCTCGATGGAAACGTGTCTTACACGGCGTACCTCGAAGAATTCGATATGGCAAACAGCGGTTACGATATCCGCTTTACGCACAACCAGAACTTGACGCCGGATGGCAAGCAGACGTTGAGTGGCTCGGGTTCATTCGTTTCTAGTCAGAGTATTCGTAAAGACAAGGCTCTCGATGCCGAAACTATTTTGAATCAGCAGGCGAATGCCCAGTTGACCTATTCGGGCCGCTTTGGAACGAACAAGAGCTTGACGGTGAAGGCTCGCCAGAACCACAACTTGGTGACGGACATGATGGAACGTGAAATTCCGGATATCCAGTACCGTATGAGTGGTCAGCTCTTTACGTTTGAATTGGATGAAGATGAAGAAGCGTATGAAGACGGCTCGTTTATCAGCTACCTGGAAAAGTTCAACTACAACTTTAACAACCGCTTTAACTATTACACGAAGCGTGCTCGCGATACGGTCAATGCCGTAGACACGACAGCCGAATATGTGGGTTATACGGGTACGTATTCTATGGATTACTCGGGCACTCTGTTCGATGTCATCAATATCACTCCGCGTGCCACCTTTACGGGTTACTGGACTGGAACGGGTTGGATTAATCCTGAAGATTCCCTCAAGTATCGCAAGCGTTACATGAGCCTTGACCCTGAACATGATGAATATGGTCAAGTGGCTTACAACCACAATTACAGCATTACTGCCGACACAAAACTTTATGGTATCTGGGTTCCTGAAATCGGCCGCTTTACAGGTGCAAGACATGTGCTTTCGCCGAGCGTGTCGTACACGTATGCGCCTGAAATCGATACCGTGAAAAAGTTTGCGCCTCATCCGTTATTGGGTCAGACTCCTTATCAGATTGAACAGAAAACGGTGGGCTTTGGACTCAATAACGACTTTGATATCAAGTACCTGAAGGTGGTGGGGCATGCCGCCGATACGACCAAGGGCGATACGGCGAAGGCGGTAGAAGACCAGTACGGTACACGTCGCTTGCTTACGACTCGCCACAGCGTCTCGTATAACTTTGCCGCAGATTCGCTGCAGTTCTCTGACATCACTTCTTCGTTCGGCTTCCAGATTTTGCCGGATTACCTGTTCACGATCAATACTCGCCATAGCGTGTACCACAAGTTCACCGAAGACCCGAACAAGGTGCAGATGCCGGAACTTATTTACTGGGGTTACGATTTCTCGAAGCGCTTTAGCTGGAGCGGTGAATTCAATGGCGGTCTTCCGTCGCAGTTGGGCAAGTACGAAATGCTCAAGTGGACTTTTGGCTTTGACTACAGCTATAGCTTTAGCAGCACCCGCGTGGCTCGTGACTTGTTCCAGGACCGCGTGACCCATTCTACGGGAATTAGCGCGAGCTTGCAACCCACCAAGAACTGGGAAATGACTTATAGCACCCGCTACAACTATAACGAAGGGCGCTTCGTGACGCATAGCTTTACTTTTAACCGAGTACTCCATTGCTGGCAGCTTGACTTTAGCTGGACGCCTACGGGGCCTGCCGCAGGCTGGAGTTTCTCGATTTACGTGAGAGATTTGCCGGATATCAAGCTCAATGCGGGTAGCACGGAAACGAATTAGACGGAAAAGAAAAATTTGGATGGATTGCGATGGGTAAAACAAAAGTGATTCTGGCGAGCGGATCTCCGCGACGCAAAGAAATCTTGAACCTGATTGGCGTGAACTTTGAGGTGGTGGTTTCGAACGAAGAAGAAAAACCGACTTCGACGAATCCGCTGGACTTTCCGAAAGAAAACGCCTCGATTAAGGCGCTTGCCGTTTCGCGCAAGATGCCTTCCGAAATCGTACTTGGCTTTGACACCCTGGTGTTCCTGGACGGCAAGCCTTTAGGTAAGCCCCATTCCGAAGCGGAAGCTTTAGAAATGCTTACAATGCTGAATGGGAGATCGCACAAAGTAATAACCGGCGTGGCCATTGCTCATGGCGGACAAATTATTAAAGCGGAATGCGAGGAAACAGAGGTTGTTTTTAGAAACTGCTCCAAACAAGAGCTCGAAAATTATGTAAATTCTAAGGACCCGATGGATAAGGCTGGCGCTTATGGAATCCAGACCGGTGGCGCAAGGCTTATCAAGGAAATCCGGGGGTGCTACTACAACGTGGTGGGTTTGCCTGTAGCGCGGATGCTCGAGATGTTGGTTGATATGAAGGTAGAGGTATAATGTCTAATCCAGCAGAAGAAATGCGACCCGAAGAAAAAGTGGGTCAGTTTATTGCAAGAGTTCGTGAAAGCCGCAAGATGACGGTGGAAGAACTTGCTGATTCTATTAAGCTTGGTGTCTCTTATATTAAGGCGATTGAAGCGGGCGAGTGGAGAACATTCCCGGTGGCCGCTTACGTGCGTGGTTATTTACGTTCTATTTCTCACGTTTTGAATTTGAATGCCGACCAGGTGCTCAAGGCTTACAATGCCGAAAGCGGTGCTCCGGTTGAAACTGATTTTAACGATGTGTCGACGGGTCGCAAGCTTGCTCCTCTCAAAGAGGGTGAAATCAAGAAAAAGAGCATGGCTGTCCCCGTGGTGCTCGTTCTTCTCGTACTGGCATTCCTAGTCGCTTCCCATTTCTTGGATTTGGAATCCCTGGCCCAGCAGTCTAACGAACAGCAGCCCGCGGAAAAACTCCCGGTGGCTGTCGAAGATTCCATGACTCAGGAAATTCCGGATGGTGCCGAGGCTGTTCCGGCTGATTCCATGGCCGCGGTTGATACCGTCGCTAAGGATTCTCCTGCAAACCAGGCCGCAGCCAATACGACGGTGAGCCAGGCTGTGGTGGATTCGGCGATCAAGAAATCTGACTTGCCGGCCTCTGCAACGATTTTCATTTCGTCTGATTCCAAGAAGGATTCTGCAAAGGCTGCTGTTCCGACGACTCCCAAGACCAGCAAGACGAACTTCGTGTTGATTGGTTCTGGCGAATCCCTTTCTTGGGTGGGCCTCAAGCGCCGCGAAGATGCAGATTCCTTCCTCAAGGAAGCTAACATTTCTAGAGCCGGTGTTCGCATGGTCTATAACACGAACGATACTTTGTGCGTAACCATCGGCGATCCGACGGCTATCGCCAAGATGCTCTTGAACGGTGTCGAAACTCCGCTTCCGGAAATGAAGTTTGGCCGCGTGACGCGCTTCCGCGTGTATGGTGGCGTGATTGTTAAAAAGTAGAGGTCTATGATGCGTAGCACGTCTCTCACACGAAAGACCGGCGAAACAGATATCGCCTTGTCGCTCAACTTGGATGATTCCACTCCGGGTTCTATCAATTCCGGAAACGGTTTCTTGGATCACATGCTTAATTTGTTCCAAATCCATGGTGGAATCCATCTGGATTTGACTTGCAATGGTGATGTCCATGTCGATATGCACCATAGCATGGAAGACATTGCGATTGTGCTTGGTCAGGCCTTGGTGGAATGCCTGGGCGACAAGAAGGGAATCGAACGCTATGGATTCTACTTTGTCCCGATGGACGAGGCTTTGAGCCGCGTGTGCATTGACTTTAGCAACCGCATCGGTTTTGTGTGGAACGTGAAGCTCCCGGCTGCCATGGCTGGCGGTATTGAAGCTAGCATGTTCGAACACTTCTTCAAGAGCCTGTGCGAAAACGCCCGCATGAACCTGCACGTGGAACTGTTCTACGGCAATGACAACCACCATTGCCTGGAATCGATCTTCAAGGCATTTGCCCGTGCCGTGGCTATGGCCATTGCCCCGAGCCGTAACGTGAAGGGTATTCCCAGCAGCAAGGGCGTGCTTTAATAATTATTGCACCGAAGGTGCCCGCGAGAAACTATGTTTCGAGCGTTGGGAGAGTCTTAGGGAGGGTGAAACCCTCCCTTATCATATTTTCGGTACTCTGACTTTGTCGCCGGCGTTCAAGTGCTCCAGCACGACGCCGGCGTTTACTGATTGTAGAGCCGAGAGAACGTAGAAACGGGGGAGGCCTTGGACTCCGGCGCCGTAGGTACGCTTTAACAGCTTGAACAGGTCGTCGCCTTCGTTGGCGGTGACCGTTTTGTAAAGGCTTGCGTTAGAGGGGTCGGACTGCAGCTTCGAGAGGGCGGTCGCGAACCGGTCGGCGAAAAGTTCTGCGGAATTGTCTGCCTTGGGGGCGTTTGCCTGTTTTGCCCCCGCGGACTTGCCTGCGTGGTTCGCCTTCGGGGAGGTGTCCTTTTTGCCCGTGACGGACCCTGGCAGTTTGAAAACCGGGGCGTCAAACACGTTCATGTTGATCTTTGCTTCGGCTTCGGCCCCCTTTTTAATGGGTTCCAGGGCCAAAATCGAGTCAAGGGCAGCGATGTAGGAGCTGTCGGGCCATTCTGTGAGCGGCATTTTCTGGTCGGTTACGATGATTTTTGCCACGGGAGCGTCGTTCCCGCAGGCCATGAAAAGCGATGGGATAATTGTAAAAAATGCCGCAGAAATTCTATTCATGTTCCCAAAAATACTATTTCCCTTGCCAAAATGGCGAAATTCTTCTAAATTTAGGCTCTCAAAATCTAACTACTTCAATAGGAAGTTTAAAAATGAAAGAAGGTATCCACCCTAACTATCAACCGGTCGTGTTCGTCGATGCGAATACGGGTAAAGAATACATCACCCGCTCCACGAAGTCTTCCGCCGAAAAGAAGA
>JAEEGG010028544.1_pt1 | contig 10486 bp, 6 predicted proteins | sample 9134161 | NCBI WGS metagenome assembly JAEEGG01 (sample SAMN16246543, study PRJNA631951) | gut metagenome | biome: gut microbiome; feature: rumen; material: CR-attached | host: Bos | place: Iran: Karaj | collected 2018-10 | reverse complement strand
CGTCTCCCTCGGAGACGCTCATTTCGAGGACGTCGCCCACTTCGTCCAGGGCGAGGCCCATAATGTCGAATCCGCACCCGAGATTGGCGATGGACGCCGGTGCGAACACTCTTACCGTTTTCATAGGCAGTGGATATTTGTCAAGTTCAGGGAAGACGGACGTCTTCCGGGGTCTCGTGCAAATATAATAAATTTATTTAAAAATTTCGCTAAAAAGGCCGTTTTTGGCAATTATCATCAAAAAATACTATATTTGAAAAGTTTTACGTCCTATCCCCATGGCAGAGCGTCTCACATTCAAAGGTTGGCTCCGAGATTTCGTGAACAAGTTGCTACCGGTCGTCACGGGTATTGCAATCACCTTCACGTTGCAGGGAATTGTCAACCGGTCGCACGAACGGAAGTCCGTTCGGTCTGCGATGGAATTGGTCCGTACGGAATTGAAGTCCAATTTGCATGACATCGATCACTTGACCGACTTCTTGAAGCAGGAAGTGATTTCCGCCCAGTATCTCTCCGACCATCAGCACGATCTCGCATCCTGTCCGGCGGACATCGTGAAGTATCATAAGGGCCAGGTCAATGCCTATGTTTCGCTCGCACTCAGCCAGAATGCCCTTGAACTGCTGAAAATGTCCTCCCTGTTTCCGAAGGTGGGAGACAACGACCTTTCTATGGAGATCATCCGCGCCTATGACGCCTGCGAACTGCTGCAAACGGACATCAACCGCCATTATTCCAAGTCCGGCGACCGGGTTCCCTGGCTGCTTCTCAACGACATGCAAGAGTACACCCTGGATCTCCAAACGGCGATTCAGGCCATCGACACTTTCCTCACGAAACGTTAATATTCAATCTGATAGTTATGAAAAAGCCCACAACAGCTTGCGAAAAAGTGATCATCAAACCGCGTCCGCCGAGAGATGCCTCCCAGGAGGGTCCGGTCGTCAATCCGCCTGCCGATACGACGAATGCGCCTGCGTTTGAACCTGCTGATGACGTGGCTGAAGACCAGCCCGCCGCCGAGGAGGAATAAGCCATGAAACAATCCATCAAACGGCTCGTGACCGCCCTGTTCGCGGCCACCGCCCTGCTTGTCGGCTCCGCCGCGAAGGCGCAGGACGCCCCGCCCGCCGGCGGTTTCAAGAACGCCTACCTGAACTTGAACAAGTCCGGCAAGGTGGTATTGACCTACACGCTCTGGAAAGACCAGATCGGCAAGGGCAAGTACACCCTGGCCTTCTTCTGGGCTTCCTGGTCCGACGAGGCCCGCGAAGAGGCCGCGACCGTGCAGGCCATCTACCAGAAGTACGCAGCCAAGGGCCTGAGCGTCCTCGGCGTCACCTTCGGCGACGAGATCCAGGACTCCATGGACGCCATCCCGGAGTGGGGGATGACCTTCCCCCATATCGTCTGCGTGGAAGACTATCCGCCGGACGGTCTCTTCGACATTGACAGCGTTCCTTTCGTCGTCCTGCTCGGCCCCGACGGAGCCCCCGTCGCCACGGACCTGCACGGCGATGCGATTGAGGCAGCGGTCAAGGATGCGCTGAAGCTGTAGCGACGCGCAATGATATTATGAAGGACGACCCTTTCAACAGGGGTCGTCCTTTTTAGATTATAAGGGAAGAGCCTATAAAGATACTGCCGGCCAGGTGTTCCTGGTCGGCAGCGTCATCAAGATAGATTTACTACTAGTAGTTCTTCAGCTCGTTGCGAACAACTGCCTCGGCGTGCTTCGGCGGATTCGGAATCGGTTCGTTCACGATGACAATCGGATTCGTCAGGTTCGGATCCTCCGTGCTCGGGAAGGTGGCTTCCACCTGCGCGCGGTTGCTGTAAGCCCAGCTCCAACCTTCCTCCTTGACCCGATAATAGTAGTCAGGATCGAGGTTCAGAATCCGCTGGATCGGCTCGCTGTCATCGGACGTGCTGGTCAGCACGAACGACAGATAATCCGTCCACTCGGAGCCTTCCACCATCGTACGGCGCTGAATCGTGAAGTTTGCGCTCTCGTTCGGGCCGAGACCCTTCTTCTGGATGGCCAGCTGCACCGGAATCGTCAGCTTGGGCTTCTGGTAGTTGATAATCGGAGTGCCGTCGGCCGAGCCGTCTGCTGTGCCGTGATAGAAGCCGGACTGGAGTTCATTGTTCGTCGGAACACCCGTGCCGCCCACGGCACCGGGAGAAACGACGATCGGGAACTCGATGATGAGCTTGAAGCCACGATATCCGTCAGCGGCATAAGCAGCATTGTAATCGTCGGACGCCATCTGGCGGGTATTGTTGTTATGTTCAATCATCCCGTCCTTGCCGCACCACAGATCCACAAACTCGAAACCTGACACGGTGATGTGTTTGCCGTCTGCAGACTTTTTGGCACGGATTTCCTGGTCGATATCCAGACCGCCGGAAGTCTCGGCGCCAAGGTCATGCCAGACGTCATGGGCTGCAGCCCCCGTCCCTTCCGTACGGGCCACCCACAGATGCGCAAGCGGATCACGATCGTCGACAGGAACTTCACGGGCGAAAGCAAGGTACTTCTCACCGTCGATTTCCTTCTCGCCGATGCACTGGGCCGTGTAGAACTTCACCTTGCCGCTCAAATTGGCAGGAAGCTCGAAGCTGTCAGACATCACGTCCATCACGACCAGTTTCTCACCAGCCTGCTGGCCAGTGCTTCCTTGGGCGATGCTCTCAAAGATTTTCGAGAGGTCAGCCTTGGACGCATCGTGATAATAGATTGCAGACGTCTCCGGTGTGACCCGAGTACCCGAATATCCACTGGTATTCCAGCTTCCTGAAGACGATGACTGAGCACCATTCGGATAGTTAGAGGATAAGTAATCCAGGAACTTCTTGGAATTATCCGTGTTATAGAGGTCAACGGAGAATACCCTTCCGTTGATATTCGATCCAGATCCGTTTTCCGGTCTCTTGGCCTTAATTTTGACAGCCTCAAGAAGAGCTTCCTTGATCACACCTTTCTGACCAGAATAGCCCGACGCAGTGGTGTGGGCGCTGGGCTGGCCGTCTGTAAGGACCACACAGACCTTATTTCGGGCAGCACCACCCGAAGCATTGACTGGAGCGTATATCCCGCCCTCTCTGGTCTGCAGATCCTCAAAGAGCATCCGAGCGAGCGTGACACCCATATCGATATAGGTATCACCCGAGAAGTTCATGATGGTATTGACCGCTGACTCGAAAGCCAGTGAATCCTTGTCCGACTCTCCGCTAGGCTCCGTAAAATCTTTGAACACTCTCGTCAAACCACTCGTCGCCGTATTGACTTCAATGCTGGCGCTGCCGGCAGCATAGCCGGATCCAAACGAGACCATCGCGATCTGATGCTTTGCCGCAATATTGGAGCCCCACTGGGGTTTGGCATTCTCGTCCTGAATCTGTTTGGCAAACCTCCTTACAGCGTGAGCTAATTCCTCCCGGCGCTGCAGGGGACGCCAAGTCTCTCCGGTATAGATGATCTTGTTATCTGCAGTGATATCCGTATTCGGCACATCATAGATGCCCGTCTTATAAAGGTACTTTTCAGTATTATCCTTTAATCGGATACAGAGATTGTAGTAGTTTCCGATTTTCCTGTGATAAATGTAGTAATAGCCGGTATTGGTGGGATTAGCGGCGTCCTCATAGTAATAATAACGCGACAGGTCGGTCGAACCGACGCTCGCGCTCTCATCAAAGAACACGTCAACCCAGAGATTACTGGAACCGGAGGTGTTATAACTGCCTGACGCGAAAATACGTTTATAGGCACACTTGTCGTAGCTCCGGTACCGCGTATCCTTGATCAGCAGCTTCTGGGTGTTGTTATCTGCCACTGAAAGATAGATCGGCATGGTCTGGCCGGACTTGCGATAGTCATACATCATGGAGCCGGAGTTATCCAAGACCAGCACAAAGTCTGTGGGAAGAGCCGTGGCTTTAACGGTACCGGTAACGAAGGTCTCCAGGCGGAGGGTGTATTCACTGTTCGCGTTCGGAGTGGTGGAAACAAGGTACTTGTTGAAGCCGACGCCGTTCTCCAGATCGTACTTCTCGTGCTGATACTGAACCGGGAGGTCCGTCTGGGCGAAGGCGGCAGGGGCCAGCAAAAGAGAGGCCGCAAGGGCCATCAAAGAATTATGGAGTTCTTTCATATCTATCATTTATAAAAAGAGGCCAGAGGATTGCCGCCGGCCTCTTTCGTTCGATTAGTAATTCTTAAGCTCGTTGCGAACGACTGCCTCGGCGTGCTTCGGCGTGTCGTCCTTCGGCGTGTTCACGATGACAATCGGATTCGTCAGGTTCGGATCCTCCGTGCTCGGGAAGGTGGCCTCCACCTGCGCGCGGTTGCTGTAAGCCCAGCTCCAACCTTCCTCCTTGACCCGATAATAGTAGTCAGGATCGAGGTTCAGAATCCGCTGGATCGGTTCGCTGTCATCGGACGTGCTGGTCAGCACGAACGACAGATAATCCGTCCACTCGGAGCCTTCCACCATCGTACGGCGCTGAATCGTGAAGTTCGCGCTCTCGTTCGGGCCGAGACCCTTCTTCTGGATGGCCAGCTGCACCGGAATCGTCAGGAAAGGCTTTTGGTAGTTGATGATCGGGTCGCCTTCGGCAGTACCGTCATTGGTGCCACGATAGAAACCGGACTGGACTTCGTTGTTCGTCGGGACACCAGAGCCGCCCACGGCACCAGGAGAAACGACAATCGGGAACTCGATGATGAGCTTGAAGCCACGGTATCCGTCAGCTGCATAAGCAGCATTCGGATCGTCAGAAGCCATCTGGCGGGTGTTGCCATTCGTGGCGCTGCTGTAATGCGCCGCCAACTCGTCCTTGCCGCACCAAAGATCCACGAACTCGAAACCGGACACAGTGATATGCTTGCCGTCGGCAGACTTCTTTGCACGGACTTCCTGGTCGATGTCCAGGCCGCCAGAAGCCGCGGCACCCTGATCATCCCATACCAAATGGGCGGCAGCTCCCGTACCTTCCGTGTGACTAACCCACAGATGTGCAAGCGGTTCGCGCTCGTCGACGGGAACTTCACGGGCGAAAGCAAGGTACTTCTCACCGTCGATTTCCTTCTCGCCGATGCACTGGGCCGTGTAGAACTTCACCTTGCCGCTCAGGTTGGCAGGAAGTTCGAAGCTGTCGGACATCACGTCCATGACAACCAACTTCGTACCCGCCTGCTGACCCATATTCGCACTGGCGATACTTGAGAAGACACTTGACATGTCTCCGTCGTTGCTGTCTTTATAATATACAGGCTGCTCACCTTCAAAGTATTTCCATTCTTCTTCCGTTACATCGCTCGCTGTAAAAGGAAGTTTCTTTCCCGTGAACTTACTCGCAGAATAACTGCCGGAAGAGGAAGAACTGTCTCCTTTCGGATAGTTGGAGGACAGATGTCCCAAGAAATCTTTGGAACTATTAGACATCCAAAGGTCAATGGTATAGATACGACCGTTGAGTTTGCCTACGCCGACTTCCTTGATTGTTTTTCCATCGGTCAGAGCCGGCTTAACAATCTGGAAGAAATTCAAGCCATTGAAATACGGTTCACCATCAGTGAACAGAACAACAACTTTCTTTCGATTGATACCGCCAGAGACATTCAGGGCAGAATACTTTCCTTCCTCTTTAGTTTCGAGGTTTTGAAGCAGTTTCATGGCGAGATGAACACCAAAGTCAGTGTGCGTGGAACCAGTGAAGGCCATAGCTGTTTTCGCAGTGGCAAGTAATGTCGATTCGTCACCAACTTCTACAAAATCTTTGATAACCTTGGAATAGCCATTTGATGTCTGATGCTCGGTGATATCGTCGGCACTTACTTGATATTCGGCCCCAAAAGCAACCATGGCGACTTGATGCTTGACAACACCTTCCGCCCACTGATCTTTCCTGTTTTCGACTCCGATCGTTTGAAGGAAGGACTCCACGCCGCTCCAGAGAGCTTCCTGGCGAGCCTGAATCCGATACATCGGTCCATTATAGATAATCTGATTATCCGCCGTAATAGTCGTATTTGCAGTCGCCTGATCGGTATTCCCATAAAGGTACCGGTAATTACCATCCTCAAGTTTGATGGCCAGGTTAAAATAGTTGCCGACTTTCCGCTGGAAAATCTTGTAATAACCATCGTTTGACGGTTTCGCAGGATCGACGTACTTGTAATATCTAGTACAGTTCAGCGAACCGGTTTCGGAAGTAAATGTGTCGTAATAATACGCATTGCCTCCCGCTTGGCCGATAGTTGCAGTTGTCCAAACCCTTTTATAAGCAGCTCCTATAAACGTGGTATAGCGCGGATCCTTTGCACCATAATCATTCTTAAAATAAGGTAACAAAGTAGTATTGTTGAGCGGGATACGATTGGGCATGGCTACATTACCGGGTCTGTAGTCATAATACATCGAACCGGAATTATCCATCACCAATATAAAGTCCGTCGGAATCGCAGTGGCCTCCACCCCGCCGGTGACGAAGGTCTCCAGGCGCAGGGTGTACTCGCTGTTCGCGTTCGGAGTGGTGGAAACAAGGTACTTGTTGAAACCAACTCCGTTCTCCAGGGCGTACTTCTCGTGCTGATACTGCACCGGAGTGTCCGTCTGAGCAAAGGCAGATGGTGCCAGCAGCAGGGTGGCCGCAAGGGCCATTAAAGAATTATGGGGTTCTTTCATATCTATCATTTATAAAAAGAGGCCAGAGGATTTCCGCTGGCCTCTTTCGCTCGATTAGTAATTCTTCAGCTCGTTGCGAACGACCGCCTCGGCGTGCTTCGGCGGATTCGGAATCGGTTCGTTCACGATGACAATCGGATTCGTCAGAGTCGGATCCTCCGTGCTCGGGAAGGTGGCTTCCACCTGCGCGCGGTTGCTGTAAGCCCAGCTCCAACCTTCCTCCTTGACCCGATAATAGTAGTCAGGATCGAGGTTCAGAATCCGCTGGATCGGCTCGCTGTCATCAGACGTGCTGGTCAGCACGAACGACAGATAATCCGTCCACTCGGAGCCTTCCACCATCGTACGGCGCTGAATCGTGAAGTTTGCGCTCTCGTTCGGGCCGAGACCCTTCTTCTGGATGGCCAGCTGCACCGGAATCGTCAGCGCAGGCTTCTGGTAGTTGATGATCGGGTCGCCTTCGGCAGTACCGTCATTGGTGCCATGATAGAAACCGGACTGGATTTCGTTGTTTGTCGGCACACCCGAGCCGCCCACGGCGCCAGGAGAAACGACAATCGGGAACTCGATGATGAGCTTGAAGCCACGGTATCCGTCTGCCGCGTAAGCAGCATTGGGATCGTCGGATGCCATCTGGCGGGTGTTGCCGTTCGTGGCACTGCTGTAATGCTCAGGCATCTCGTCCTTGCCGCACCACAGATCCACGAACTCAAAACCGGACACGGTGATGTGCTTGCCGTCAGCAGACTTCTTGGCACGGACTTCCTGGTCGATGTCCAGGCCGCCGGATGCAGCGGCACCCTGGTCCGTCCAAACTATATGGGCAGCAGATCCCTGGCCTTCCGTGCGACCAACCCACAGGTGCGCAAGCGGTTCACGCTCGTCGACAGGAACCTCACGGGCGAAAGCAAGATACTTTTCGCCGTCGATCTCCTTCTCGCCGATGCACTGGGCCGTGTAGAACTTCACCTTGCCGCTCAAGTTGGCAGGAAGCTCGAAGCTGTCGGACATCACGTCCATGACGACCAGCTTATCACCCGCCTGCTGGCCGGTACTTCCCTGGGCGATGCTGGCGAACACGCTGGAAAGGTCGCCGTCATTGCTGTCCTTGTAGTAATTCGGTTCTTCATCCTTGAGAAATTCGTATTCCGCAGGGGTGAATTCGTATGCGTCTCCTTCTCCCACATGCTGGTCCGGGTCGATAGGGACCTGAACACCTGTAAGGTTGTTAGCGTTATAACCTCCACCGATTACCTTGGCGTCACCTTTCGGATAATTAGAAGAAAGGTGCTTCAAGAAATCCTTGGTGGAAGAGGTCATCGCAAGGTCGATGCAGTAAATCCGGCCGTTGATCTTTCCCACGCCAACCTGCTTGACGATTTTTCCATCTCTCAAAGTAGGAGTGACGGTTCCGAAGAATGAAGAGCTGGTAGTACCGCTATGTTTAGAACTGGAAGGTTCGCCATCGGTGAAGAAAATGACGACCTTGTTGCGGTTGACTCCACCGCCCGTATTTAACGAATTATAGCCTGTTTGTCCTTCCAGTCTGGTCAGCAGCTTTTGGGCGAGACGCATGCCAAAATCCGTATAAGTGCTACCCGAGACGATATACTTATCCTTCACACTGGTATTGAAAGCCGTGGAGTCTCTGACATCGGTAAAATCCTTCAAGACATGCGTGGCCGTACTGTAGCTAGGATGATAATCGATATCTTCGACATGGTCGGCATTGTAATCACCGCTGAATCGGACGATGGCAATCTGATGCCTGGCAGGGATGTTCGGAGCCCACTGATCTTTCAGATTCTCAGCGGTAACCATGTTGACAAAACCGCGAACGCCTTCCATGAGGGCCTCGCCACGACGCTGGATGCGATAGAGGTTTCCATCACTGACGAACATGATAGTGTTCGTGGCCGTGGCATTATAGGGCGTATCACTCAAACCGTTTCCGTTCAAATACTTAATGGTGTTGTCTTTGAGTCTGATGGCCAGATTGTAATAAACAGTTGCGGGCCTTGCAGACAACGTCGTCGGGGTGCCGGTGGGCTCTGTCCCGGAGTATTTTTTCCAAGCAGTCTCTGATGCCGTACTCGGATCTGCCGGTCCTTCGAGCAGATGGCCGTCAGCCGCATCGAACATCCTGCGGAAAATCTTGTAGTAACCTGCATTGCTGGTGCTCTCCACGTGATAGTACAAGCTGCAATTGGTTGTCTTATTCTCATCCGCGAAAAGCGCATAGTAAGACCTGGTCGCAACTCGGCTTGAAGCGGTGGCGGCAGAGCCACTTCCGGCAGAGCCGACAGAACCGTTCTTATATCCATAATAAATGCTCAGCCGGGAATATTCATCATCCGTTTCGCATTTGAGGAAATAAGGCGAAACCTTGGACCAGTCCGCATCGAAGCTATTCTTGGGCATGGTCACGTTGCCCGGCCGGTAGTCATACTTCATGGAACCCGAGGCATCCAGTACCAGCACAAAGTCCGTGGGGATGGCGGTCGCCTTCACACTGCCGGTAACGAAGGTCTCCAAGCGGAGGGTGTATTCACTGTTCGCGTTCGGAGTCTGGGAAACGAGGTACTTGTTGAAGCCAACGCCGTTCTCCAGAGCGTACTTTTCGTGCTGATACTGAACCGGGGTATCAGTCTGTGCATAGGCAGCAGGGGCAAGCAGCAGAGAGGCCGCAAGGGCCATCAAAGAATTATGAATCGTTTTCATAACCTTTTGTCTTTTCATTCGTTAATCTGCTGTCTAGGCAGGATTATTCGGTCACGACGGTCACGCCGGCCTCTGCCCAGGCATCCTTATAGCCGACGAATTCACCCTGAGCGTTCTTCTTCGCCTGGATTGCCTGCACCGGGATGTCCATCACAAGGTGAACCTTGTCAAACTTCACGAGGCCGTTGTTCGTGGAGAGGTACCAGATGACGGGCACGGGATGATCCGTGGTCACCAGCTCATACTTGGTAAAGAGCGGGGAACCGGTAGGCTCGCCCGGAGCCACAGGGTCGGTATAGTAGAAGTATCCGTCCTTGGCGTGCACCCACTTGGCGCTGCCCGGGAGGCCCGTGAACACACCGCCGTAGTTGTCGCCGGTGGTGCCGACCATCTGCCAGGAATCCACATAGTCGATCGGCTCGAGCGGAGCGGTGTCGTCATCGTTGGACTTGTAACCCATGGCGATGCCGTCGACGCCGTCGGCCTTGCCCCACCAGTTCGCGGAGATGTGCGCGCGGATGAAGGCTTCCACATTGCCGGTGTTGGTGATGACGACATTGTCCTTCACGAAACCGTGGACCTCGTCCTCGATCTTCACGTCGACTTCGGTGGCCTTGAGGGTATAGGTGCGGAGCTCGCCGGCCTTCCAGTCGATGTTGTTGAGATCGGTGCCCTTGACCACTCTCGTGTACTCCTTCCGCTTGCCGCCGACTTCGATCTCGAACACGATCTCGATCTGGGTGGCGTCCGTAAGGGTCTGAGGGACAAACCAGAACGTCAGGGTAGCATCGGCATCATTGAGGTTATTCTTGTTGCCGGCCGCGGAGAAGCTGCTCGGATAGTTGCCCGCGGTGCCGAAGCTGCCGCCGGTGTAGGTGACGGGGGTCTCGGGGAACTCCTGGTAGTAAACGGCATCCGCGTCGTTCACGCCATTAAAGCTCTTATCCCAGCTGACCGCGCTGGCGGAAGAATAATTACTGGCGATGTCGACATAGTCGCCGCCCTCGGCGGTCGTGGTCACGGTGCACTTGCCATAGCCGTAGATGCCGGAGATGGCGACGCTCTTGATG
>JAEEGG010028540.1_pt1 | contig 10488 bp, 11 predicted proteins | sample 9134161 | NCBI WGS metagenome assembly JAEEGG01 (sample SAMN16246543, study PRJNA631951) | gut metagenome | biome: gut microbiome; feature: rumen; material: CR-attached | host: Bos | place: Iran: Karaj | collected 2018-10 | reverse complement strand
AGAGATCACAGGACGTTCTGGCAGCCAATAACTGGAACGTTGTTCAGTATGCGGTTCTGGTGCATATGATCGCTCAGGTCTGTGACATGAACGTAGGCGAGCTGGTTCACGTTATAGCGGACGCTCATATCTATGACAGGCATGTTCCGCTCATCAAAGAGCTCATCGAGAGAAAGCCCATGCCGGCGCCTAAGTTCCGCTTAAATCCCGACGTCAAGGACTTCTATGAGTTCACAAGAAACGACGTATCCCTGGAGGGCTACGAAGTAGCAGGTGAGCAGCTTAAGGATATACCTATTGCGATATAAAAAACGGAGGACATATTAATGCAGGCAATTGTAGCAGTGGACAGCAACTGGGCCATTGGAAATAAGGGACAGCTCCTGGTGAGCATCCCTGCGGATCAGAAGGACAACTTCAGGGCAAGGACCCTTGATAAGACCATAATCTACGGAAGGAAGACTCTTGAGACCTTTCCTCAGAAGATAGTTCTTCCAAAGAGAAGAAACATCATTCTCTCGACCAAACCCGACTACGAGGTGAGGAACGCAGAGGTTGCACATAACAGAGAAGAGCTCCTTGAGCTTATTAAGAACGAGGATCCGGATGATGTATTTATCATCGGAGGAGCCAGTGTTTATAAGGAGTTTCTTGATGACTGTGACAAGTGCATCGTAACCTTCATCGACAAGGAATATGAGGCAGATGCTTATTTCCCCAACCTGGACAAGATGCCGGAATGGGAGCTTGTAGAAGAGAGCGATGAACAGGTTTATTTTGACTTAACATACACATACAGGATTTATACAAGAAAATGACTAGAAAAAGAGCTTTAGTACTTATCAACAAGACTGCCGGAATGGGCAGAGCAGGTAACGATACCTTCGACATAGTGAAAAAACTTGCGGAGAACGGATATGAGCCGCTGGTTTATCCAATAATTCCGGGGACAGAACTGTCCTCGGAAATTCTTCTTGCGCAGTATGACGGGAAGATTGATATGGTTCTGTGCAGCGGCGGAGACGGTACCCTTAACCACGTCATGAGCGCAATCATGGATATGGACCAAAAGCCGGTCCTTGCCTATGTACCTGCGGGAAGTACCAATGATTTCGCCAAGGGTCTTGGCATTCCTGCCCAACGTTCCAAGGCTATAGATATCGCTGTTTTGGGAAAAGAGTATACGTATGACGTTGGAAGGATTGGAGAGCGCTACTTTAATTACGTAGCTGCCTTCGGAGCATTTTCCAAAGTGAGCTATGCTACGGATCAGGAGCTCAAGAACGTTTTAGGCTATGCTGCATATGTCATCAGCGCCATTGCTGAGCTTCCGCAGAACATCGGCTACAGCACTCATATGAAGGTAGAGGCTGAGGGCATAAGCGAAGAGGGCGATTATCTTTTTGGTGCCATAAGTAATTCGGCTTCGGTGGGTGGAATGAATCTGTTTGGTGATTCGGATATCCATCAGGACGATGGTAAGATGGAGCTCATGCTAATCAGATCTCCCAAGAATCTTGCGGAGTTCAATGCAATCCTGACAGCTCTTGCCACCAGAGAAGAAGGTAACCCATACATCACCTTTAAGCAGGTAAGGTGGGCTAACTTCTATTCTGAGGATGATGTGGAATGGACTCTCGATGGTGAGTTTGGCGGCGCTTATAAAGAAAGCAGAATTGAAGTTGTCAATAAGGCCATAACCATCAGGGTTAAATAAATGAAGAAGAATGATGTTATCCTCATTGCACTGCTTTTGGTGGTGGCACTTATAACCGCAGGCGGAATGAGGATCCGGCAAATGAATAATACAAAAGATTCAGCTAATGTTGTGGTGACCATAGACGGAGAGGTTTATGGTACTTACCCTTTGTCAGAGGACAGGACCGAGAGGATTGAACTGCCTGACGGCTCCTATAACATCCTGATCATCTCAGACGGATACGCCGATGTGAGCGAGGCTTCCTGTCCAGATCAGATCTGCGTCAAACACAATCACATCAGATACTCTAAGGAATCGATAGTGTGTCTGCCAAACAAGGTTGTGGTGACGGTGGAAGGCGGCAAAGAAAATGAAATTGATGGGTCGACATTTTAAATGTACCCGGGTGTCTTGCAATGAATAACAAGAGAATAGCCTTTTTGGGGCTTTTTGTGGCACTGGCATTTGTGCTTTCATACATTGAGTACATGCTGCCACTCAACATAGGAATACCGGGTGCCAAGGTGGGCTTTGCCAATCTCGTGGTCATGGTGGCACTCTACACAGTAGGTGAAAAAAACGCCATCGCACTCTCACTCATAAGAGTAGTGCTGGTGGGACTTACCTTTGGGAACATCTCAATGATGATGTACTCTCTGGCAGGAGCAGCCCTGTCTCTCTGTGCCATGCTGATAGCCAAAAAAACGGGCAAATTTTCAGTAACAGGTGTCAGCGTACTTGGCGGAGTTTTCCATAACATCGGTCAGATCATCGTGGCCATGCTTGTTCTGGAGACGGATAGCCTTATTTATTACCTGCCTTTTCTGATGGTGATAGGAACCATAACCGGAGTCCTTATCGGCTTTGTTGCAAACCTTATCACTGTAAGGGTAAAGCGAGTTTTAAAGATGTAATAAGAAAGAGCGTGCAGATAAGCTGCACGCTCTTTGTTGTTTTTATATTGTATTGAGGCAATTATGACTTGAAGAACTGCATTTCGTTGTTGAGCTGTTCAGCAATTTCCTTCAGGTTATTTGCTGAACCTGCAAGTGTTGTAACAGTAGCTGAGAGCTCCTGCATGGATGCGCCCGTCTCTTCTGAAGAAGCTGCGTTCTCCTCAGAAATAGCAGAGAGTGCGCTCATGGTATCTACTACTGCATTCTTGGATGATTCGCAGGTGTCCGCACCCTGGGAGATGAGCTGTACGCCGCCTACAGTACTGCTGATATCGCCCAGCATTCCGTTTACTGCGTTCAAGGTCTCGCCAAGAGCAATCTGCTGATCCTGGTTGCCCTGCCTTACGTCCTCTGCTGCCTGAACGGCTGCTCTGGACTGCTCGAGAAGGATATCCATCTCTTTTCTGATATCGTCTGCCATAGCCTTGGAATCATCAGCAAGTTTACCGATCTCTTCAGCAACAACCGCAAATCCTTTTCCTGCCTCACCTGCTCTTGCAGCCTCAATTGAAGCATTGAGTGAGAGGAGGTTGGTCTGTGTTGCGATGGAAGCAATTCCTTCAACTTTGTCGTTGATATTTGTAACAGCGTCCTGAGTTGCGCTGATGGTCTTTGAAATCTCGTCAATCTTGGCTGTCATCTCAGATGAGGAATCCTGAAGGGAAGCAAGTGATGTGCTGGATACTTCCGATGCTTCTTTCATCTTGCTTGCGAGATCTGAAAGGCTTCCTGTAGAGCTCTGTACGTCTCCGACTGCATCGCCGATCCTTCCGACGTTCTCAGACGCACTCTGGATCTCGTCTGCCTGCTGGGTTGCACCTGATGCGATCTCCTGAACTGCATTTGAAACGTCCTCAGCAGTCTGTGAGATCTGGTTGGCCATATCGGAAAGTTCCTCTGAAGAGGTTCCTACGTCTGAAGCAGATGCCTTGATATGGGATACAATATCTTCAAGCTTTTCAATAACGGTGTTGGTACTTCTTACCATTCCGCCAAATTCATCTTTTCTGTCATGATGCTTTTTAACAGGTTTAAATCTACCGTCAGCAAGAGCTGAGAGCGATTCGTTAACTTCACCGATTGGTTCTGTAAATGCCTTTGACATTAAGAAGGATATGATACCTGCACCTATAGCAAGTATTATGCCGATGATGATTACAAGCCAGGCAGCTGATGTGGCGGTTGACTTGATCTCTTTTACACTCTTAGCACAAGCTATAACCCAGCCTGTAGTGTCTGATCTAACCCAGCAGATCATGGACTCTCCATCACCTGCTGATTGCTGATACATGCCACTTTCTCCGGGATCACTCATGAACGGTGCGCCTGAAAGGTCGATGTCCTTTTCATTCTCAGGTGTGATCTCCATTGCTGACATAGCAGCTACCATACCTACTCTGTCAGAAACAAAAGCATCTTCTGCTTCTGCAGCAAGGATTTCGTGAAGAGCATCCATGCTGTAGTTACGCTGAACCACGCCGATTACGCTTCCGTCATCAGCAAAGACAGGGGTTGAGATGGTGGTTTGTCTTGCACCTGTTGAAGCAGAGGTTATAACGTCGGATACATAGGTTTTTCCTGCCATAGCCTGCTTGAAATATTCTCTTTGCGATACATCTACCAGTTTTCCTGATGCACGAAGGATCTGCATACCGTCAGCACCGGTAAGAACGGAGATGTTTCCGTCACCAAGAGCTGCATCAATGGTATTTAAGTATGCCTGCGCTTTTGAAGCAGCAGTAAGATCCTTGGGGTTGATATAGAAGGTCTTGGTGGAAGGTGCTGCTGCTATTGCCTGCATTGCAACGATGTTTTTCTGGATAACGGTCTCGAATGAGGATTCAATGTACCATGCCTGCCAGTCCAGTGCATCAATTGCGTCGGCTGTCGCCTTCTTGGTTGATGTTACATAACTTACAATGATGGCTACTATCAGAGGAACGATAGCAACCAGCATCATTACAGAGATGAGTCTGGTCTTGATGCTGTCGAAGAACTTGATGTTTGATGCATTTGTTTTCTTTTCTTTTGCCATAACACGCCTCCATGATATTTTGATAATCCGTGTACTAAATATTATACTCTTTTACGCGGAAAAAAGAAAACTTTAAGCATAAAAATATTGTAAATTTTATGCTTAAACATGCATGCTTATAAACTTTATAGCGATAATATTTCCACAAAATGTAAGTGCCTCTTTAATATGTGAAAATTTTCTAGTAAAATAGCAGGGTTGATAAACGAAAAATAGGAGCAAAAAAATGATTAAAAATACATTTTCTCTTGAAGAGAGCGTAATAAATGATGCTCAGAAAGAGCTTGCAAAGATCGGCAGCAAGGAACTTATAGGGTGTGAGAATCTATTGAATCCTTCATATCTCGATGGTGATGTGACCTGCAGCCTTATTGCCGATGATAAACAGGTAAGGTTTACCGTGACCGGAGCAGAAGGTGTGTTTAAAGATGTCTTTTTACCGCTTAATAAATCAGTGAAATTTTATGCAGGTGAAGCATATGATTTTATCTGCTCACATGAAAAGAAACTTATCATTACCATCAAAAATGATTCCTATACAGAGGGAACAAAGGAAGAGCTTGTGGCCTTTTTGCAGGCAAGAAGCGCTGATATGACAGCTGCAGAGTTGGCGCAGCAAAAAGCATATCAGGAAGCAATGGAGAAAAATGCGCAGAGAAGGGAAGCTAAGAAGTATTTCGGATCAAAAGAATCCGCCGGCAATCTTCCTCAGTATGCACCAAAGAAAAGAGACAGATTCAAAACTCAGAAGTACTTTGCCGTTGCCTTTGCAATATTCGGAATGCTGGACAGCATGGATGGCATGTTCTTCGGACGTGGGCAGTTTGATCCGATGAATATGCTGCGCTCAGGGCTTATGGGGCTTGTGTTTGGATTCTTTTTAAGCTTTGCCTATACCTTTTTCAGAGCATGGTTTGACGGCCAGAAGGAGAATGTGAAGGTGGGTTCGATAGTTCTTTTCTTCATAACCTTCCCTGCCTTTGCCGTAATGGGCATCCTGGGGGCTATTCCCTACAGCGTGTACCAGCTCCTTGATGGTAAAAGAAATCGCGGAGTGACCAGGGTTATTAACATTGCCGTACCGATATTCATGGGACTGGTGCTGATTTTGGAGCTCGGTCTTTTGTATCTCATCTTCGGGCTTGGGATGTTTTCGTAAAAAATGTGGATTATTTTGTATCGTTATGTTATAATCTTTAGCGACTGTGCCCAGAAGGGGTAATTTAGCATTAATAGAAGGAGAAACAAAAATGAGCGTAACAGTTGAGAAGCTTGAAAACAACATGGCCAAGCTTAAGATCACAGTTCCTGCAGAACAGCTTGAGAAGGCTATTGAGAAAGCATACCAGAAGAACAAGAACAAGATCCAGATTCCTGGATTCCGTAAGGGTAAGGCTCCTCGCAAGATGATCGAGCAGATGTATGGCAAGGGAGTATTCTATGAGGATGCTGCCAACGATCTTATCGAGGAAGAGTATCCTAAGGCAGTAGAAGAGTGCGGCGAGGATGTTGTATCTTCACCTAAGATTGATGTTGAGGAGCTTGAGGCAGGTAAGGATTTCGTATTCACTGCTGAGGTAGCACTTAAGCCACCTGTTAAGCTTGGAAAATATAAGGGAATCGAAGTAGAGAAGATGGACCTCGATGTAACAGATGACGAGGTTGACGCTGAGATCGACAAGCAGAGAAACATGAACGCAAGATCAATCGACGTTACTGACAGAGCAGTTAAGGACGGCGATACAGTATCTCTTGATTTCGAGGGATTTGTTGACGGTGTTGCTTTTGACGGTGGTAAGGGAACAGATTATCCTCTTACAATCGGTTCAGGCGCATTCATTCCCGGATTCGAGGAGCAGCTTGTTGGATTTGAGATCGGCCAGGAAGGCGATGTAAACGTTAAGTTCCCTGAGGACTATCAGGCAGAGAACCTTGCAGGCAAGGATGCAACCTTCAAGTGCAAAGTTAATTCAATCAGAGCAAAAGAGCTTCCTGAGCTCAACGATGAGTTTGCATCAGATGCAGGCTTTGATACAGTAGCTGAGTACAAGGAAGATGTTAAGAAGAAGCTTGAGGAGAAGAAGGCAGCTGATGAGAAGGCTAAGAGAGAAGATGCAGTTGTAAGAGCTGTCATCGAGGACTCTGAGATGGAGCTTCCTGAGGCTATGATCGAGACCCAGCAGAGACAGATGGTCAATGAGTTCGCTCAGAGACTTCAGATGCAGGGCATGAACATGGATCAGTACCTTCAGTACACAGGCGGATCAGTAGATCAGATGCTTGCACAGGTTAAGCCACAGGCTATCGAGAGAATTAAGAGTAGGCTCGTTCTTGAGGCTGTTGCTGAGGCTGAGAAGATCGAGGTTTCAGATGCTGATGTTGATGCTGAGATCGAGAGCATGGCTCACCAGTACAGAATGGAAGTTGAGAAGCTCAAAGAGATGATGTCAGATGCTGAGAAGAAGCAGCTCAAGAGCGATCTTGCAGTTCAGAAGGCAGCAGACTTCCTTGTAGAGAACGTTAAGGAAGGCGCTAAGAAGGCAGCTAAGAAGACTACAGCCAAGAAGGCAGCAGCTGAGGACGGCGAGGAGAAGCCCAAGAAGACAGCAGCTAAGAAGACTACTGCTAAGAAGGCTGAGGCTGAGGAAGGCGAAGAGAAGCCAAAGAGAACAACAAGAAAGAAGAAGACTGAGGAAGAGGCTTAATCTTCAAAATCTGAATAGTACAGAGTTTATGAGCGTCACAGGCGATATGTCTGTGGCGCTTTTTTTGCCACTAAAATGTGTGATACGATTGTGATAGAGCTTTTGCTACCATCGAGACTAGGAAGTAAGGACATGTAAGTTTAAATACCTAGGAGGGAAAGAAAATGGCAGAAACAGGAATGGTTTGGACAGATGATTTTGAAATGGGCTATTGCAAGTTCGGATTTGGCAGCAGGACTTTTGTAATATTGCCGGGGCTTAGTGTTCAGAGTGTCATAAAGGCAAAAGAAGCTGTGGAAGCAAGCTATGCCATGATGGGCAGTGATTTTACCACATATCTTTTTGACAGAAAATACGAAGTGTCCGATGGCTATTCAATATACGACATGGCGGATGATACAGCAAAAGCAATGAAGGAACTGGGGCTTAAGGATGTATACCTCTTTGGCGCATCTCAGGGAGGAATGATCGCGATGGCCATAGCCATTAAATATCCTGAGCTTGTTAAAAAGCTTGTCCTTGGCTCTACATCATCTCATGTTAAGCCCGAGCAGCGCACAGTTATCGATCACTGGATAGAGCTTGCCAAGGAAAAGGATCCCAAAGAACTGTATCAGAACTTTGGAAAAGAGGTCTATCCTCCGGCAGTTTATGAACAGTACAAGGATTATTTCAATGATGTGGCTGAAACGGTTAAAGAGGGTGAACTTGAGAAGTTTGCAATCCTGGCCGAAGCCATCAAGGACTTTGATGTGACTAATGAGATTGAAAAGATCAAATGCCCGGTACTGGTTATCGGAGTGTTTGATGATGAGGTTCTCGACAGTGACGCGTCCATGGAGATTGCAGAAAAGCTGGATAACAGAACCGATTGTGCTCTTTATATGTACAACGGCTATGGACATGCGGCTTTTGATACAGCACCTGATTACCGAAAGAGAATCTACGACTTCTTCATGAAAAACTGATGAAAAGTGCGCCTGTCTGCTGTATATTGTAATTACTATGGTAAAGACAGTGTTTAGGCGGATAATAAAAGATTTGTGGGATAACAGAGCGCCCATAATTGCTCTGGCTATCATGTGGGTTTTGGCTGAACTTGTATTTCACAGGTTCTGCCCGGTGGTGATAATGAGTGGATTTCCGTGCCCGGGATGCGGGCTTACGAGAGCTCTTTTTAACCTTATTACACTGCACCCCATAAAGGCGTTTGAATACAATCCTTCATACCCGTTTTGGGTTGCACTTTTAGTAGCCTTCGTTATAAGGCGCCACGTGCAGGGAAAGAGTACAAGGATCCTCAGGTATCCTCTGATGGCTGTATGCCTTATAACCATTGGGATTTACATATGGCGGATGATAGCTCTTTTCCCCGGAAAAGAGCCTATGGTGTTCTTCGAGGGAAATGTATTCGGACGGATCATGCCTTTCTATAATCAGTTGGTTAACGATTTAATTTACTAAAACATTTCGTTAAAAAATTTGCAATCATGCAATTATGTATATATAATAACTAAGGACATTTTTTAGAGGATTGTTTTAGAGGAGGAAAAAACAATGGATGATATGAACAACCTTAATCAGACACCACAGCAGATGCCTACATACGGACAGCCTGAGGTAGAGCCTGTTATCACAGTTGGTGATTGGGCACTCACAATTCTGCTTACATGCATTCCTTGCGTAAACATCATTATGCTTTGCATTTGGGCATTTGGAAGCAGCACACCTAAGACAAAGTCAAACTGGGCTAAGGCACAGCTTATCTTTGTTGCTATCGGAGTAGTACTCTCAATCATTCTTTCAACAGTTATGAGTGCAACTATTGCTTCTCTTTACGGCTGATAAAGAACTGTAAAAGAATACGAATTTTAGGGGCTCTGTCCGCAGGTTTTGCGGATGGAGCCCTTTGCTTTTGGGGTGATAGTTGTAAAGGGTTCACAAAATGCGGTATAATATACATTGGTTTAGAATGTAATCTAAGCAGACTGGAGGAATAGTAATAATATGAGTTTAATACCTTATGTCATTGAACAGACCAGCCGTGGAGAGAGAAGTTACGATATCTATTCAAGGCTGTTAAAAGAAAGAATCGTATTTTTGGGAGAGGAAGTAAATTCAACTTCTGCAAGCGTTGTTGTAGCACAGCTTCTTTTCCTTGAGGCAGAGGATCCCAACAAGGACATTCATATGTACATCAACAGCCCCGGTGGAGAGATCACATCCGGAATGGCTATCTACGATACAATGAATTACATCAAGTGCGATGTCAGCACAATCTGCATCGGTATGGCAGCCAGCATGGGAGCATTCCTTCTTTCAGGCGGAGCTAAGGGCAAGAGAATGGCTCTTCCCAATGCAGAGATCATGATCCATCAGCCACTTGGCGGAACACAGGGACAGGCTACCGAGATTGAGATCGCAGCTAAGCATATCCTGAAGACCAAAGAGAAACTCAACAGAATGCTTGCAGCCAACACAGGTAAGCCTTACGAGGAGATCTGCAAGGATACTGAGCGTGACAACTGGATGGATGCTCAGGAAGCTCTTGACTACGGACTCATCGATCAGATCGTTGAGAATCGTCCAAGAGAGAAGGATGACAAGAAATAATTAAGGAGAAATTATGGCAAAGAATTCCGGAGAGATCAGGTGCTCTTTTTGTAACAAGACACAGGATCAGGTAAAAAAGCTTATCGCAGGACCTGCAGGTGTTTATATCTGCGATGAGTGCGTAGACATATGTGCGGATATCATTGAGGAAGAGTTTGAAGATGAGCCCATGCAGGCCAAGGACCAGCAGATCAATCTTCTTAAGCCCGTTGAGATCAGGAACTTCCTTGATGAGTATGTAATCGGTCAGGAGGAAGCCAAGAAGGTTCTGGCGGTCTCTGTTTACAACCATTACAAGAGAGTTCTTGCACCTAAGAGCGATGACAAGAATGATGTTGAACTTCAGAAGAGTAACATCATCATGATCGGACCCACAGGTTCAGGTAAGACCTATCTTGCACAGACTCTGGCTAAGATCATCAATGTTCCTTTCGCCATCGCAGATGCCACAACTCTTACAGAGGCCGGCTATGTAGGTGA
>JAEEGG010028539.1_pt1 | contig 10488 bp, 6 predicted proteins | sample 9134161 | NCBI WGS metagenome assembly JAEEGG01 (sample SAMN16246543, study PRJNA631951) | gut metagenome | biome: gut microbiome; feature: rumen; material: CR-attached | host: Bos | place: Iran: Karaj | collected 2018-10 | reverse complement strand
ATGGGGCTTCCATCGGAATAGTGCGTAACCCGCAGGTTCTCCCGCATCCAGCACTGCTGACCGAGTTGCAAGGTATTATAGATATTACCGTCCACATCAGTCACAGTCGGGTTTCCAGGACAAGGCTGGAAAACCATAACATCCGTTTCCGAAAACTCCAACGTGATGGCTTGCGAGGCGCTTCCCAACATCTGCTGTACCGTTGTGCTGTATATCAGCTGGTTGTTAGCGTTGAAGGCATAGCCGTTATACTCCATCTGGTCTCCTGGAGCGAACGGCCGATGAACCACCCCCTTGGGTGCAGATTTCAGCAATTGTGCAGAGGAAGGATTCTGACAATCGGAAGCCCCAACATATTCAACGCCACTGCCACTTCCGCCGCCATTGCTGATCATCTTGATCGAGGAGGCCTTGCCATTCTGCCGGACTGTCAGAAAATAGATTCCGGCCGCAGGCAACATGACTCGCATCTGGTGATTGCCTGGTTGGAGAGCCGTTTTCTGAAATGATTCCACAACACGTCCGGTAATATCGCTTATCGTCAACGCAACATCACCCGGCTCGGTCGCATTCAGATTCACGAACGTCGTACCTCTGAATGGATTGGGCGTGTTTTGGTAAAGAGTGAGGCTGCTTACATCGGAACGGTCCCGGATTCCTGTCCCTTCCGCAAGTGTCAATACGGTGTCGGGCCAGAAAAGGGTCTCCGTCCAGCCTTGCGTCATATTCTGAACGACCACGGAATAAATCCTGACATACTGGTTATTGTCCGCATTACGTCCCGAAAACGTCATGCTGACCATTTGCGCTGAAACCGCCACAGACAATAACAGCATCATCATAAATGTGAATGTCTTTTTCATAATGCCTGATGATTTTAAAATGATTCCATCCCATAAACTTCTCCCCATTCATTTTCGCATTGTCGCACTTCACATTCATTTTGTTACATTGAAAAATTTATTTTTGAAAAGCGACCACCCAATCTATGTTTACAACTTGATCATCAACCATTTGCAACAATCCAACAACAAAAAAAGCCAAAGGTATCCCCTCCGGCTTCTATAACCAATAACCCATAACCCATAACCATTCTACTGTCCCGACATCTTTTGCACCCGCCGCACAGCGAAACGCCACACGAAGAAGAAAAAGACCAGGAATCCAACATAAAGGATGCCTGCCAACGGACTAACCTCCTGCATCGTATCGGTGTCACCATTGAGGTTATTGACATACATCAACAGGAAATCGTACATGCCGTGCAAGATGACGGGAATAATGTAGGCCAGAAAAAGGTAACGCTTTTTGTTTCCATAGCGGAAGCGGGCCAATGAAAAGAAATAGCCCATGAAGATGGCGAAGAAAAAGTGAGCGGGGACAGCAAAGACACCTCGTCCTACCGCCAGTCCCAATCCGCCCTGCATGATATACATCACGTTCTCAATGCCCGCAAAGCCCAATCCCACAAACGCGGCATACTCCAAACCATCGTAGTACTCGTCAAAATTGGGATTTTTCCAGATGCAAAGGTAAAGCATCAGCAGCTTGCAGAATTCCTCCGGGAAAGCCGCGCCGAAAAATGCCGTGTGGAAGGCGTCCCAACCTGCCGAGCTAAACACTTTGGGCACAATAAATTGCAACAATCCCGCAACAGGAATGTCGATGAAAGCGGCCAAAACCCCGAAAAGGAAGGCTTTCATCAACAGCGGCCACGGTTCTTTGTTGAAGGTGTCCCGTTTGTAGATGTAGGCCATCAACAGGATGACGGGGAGCAGGGAGGCGATTAGGATTATGGACATTTTAATGGTTATTGGTTATGGGTTATTGGTTATTGACGCTGGTAATAATCGACTTCATCGTCTCATCGCTTCATCGTCTCATCGTCATTGGTCATCATCGTCAAAATAGTTTTCTTTGATGAAATCGAGTTGGCGGCGTTCGCGTTTGGTGGGGCGGCCGAGGCCGTGCGGGCGGAACTCTTGAGTCTTGAGGGTTTTCATGCGGTCGTATTCGGCTTGCGGAGTGAGGTCGGTGCAGTATTGCGGCACCAGCGGCGCCCCCACCCTGCTCTTCGGCGCATCCACCACCTCCACGGTCTTGTGCAGCGAGCCGATATGCACCTCGTACACCTCGCCCACACGTACGTCACGCGAAGGCTTCACGTTCTCGCCATTAAGTTTCACCTTCCCGGCGTTGCAGGCCTCCGTGGCGATGGAACGCGTCTTATAAAGCCGCACCATCCACAGCCATTTGTCGATTCGGACGTTGAGTTTCTCCATTTTTAATGGTTATTGGTTATGGGTTATGGGTTATGGGTTATTGAATTGGAGGTGGTGTAGAGGCGCGGTGCGCCGCGTCTCTACGATATTTTCTTCCATGTCATTGTGCGGCCCAGCGCGGGCACACCAATGTAGCCGCGGACGCGCAAGGTTTTGTCATTCTCGAACCACATCTTGCACTTGTAGGTCTTGCCGTGCACAGGATCGTAGATTTCTCCATCCACCCACTGTTTCTTGTTCGCATCATACTTGAAATGGAAAATAAGTGGAATCTGGTCGCCGGGGGTGTTCCGTTTCGCCGGATCGGGATTCTTGATGTCCCGCTTCGGGGTACCGTCCTTGAAATAGGGATTCTTAACCCAGATGATACGTCCACTGTAGGTGCCAGACTTGTCCTTAGTGATTTTCACCTTGCAATCCTCGTCGGAGGTGTCGTCCGAAATGTAATACGTACCTAAAATTTTATCTGCGGCCTCCGTTTGGGCGACCGCAGATAAAGCAGACAGTATTAGTACACTAATGATAATAATCTTTCTTAACATTGTTTTTGGTTGTTGGGTTGGCTATTGGCAAAAAGCTAACAGCCAACAGCTAATAGCTAAATTTACGCTTCAGCGGGAGCCTCGGTTTCGGCAGCGGGTTCAGCTTCTGCGGCGGGAGCCTCGGCCTGCTCCGCAGCCTTCGGGTTGTTCATCATCTTGATCTTGTACTCCAGATCAGCGACTTCCTTCTTGGCGGACTCGATTTTCTTGCGGAACTCGGCCGTCAGGATTTCAGCGTTCTTGGAGTTGGAAAAGAATCCCAAGTTATTCTCCCACAGCACGATATCGTCTTTTAGACGAGCCAACTTGGTGGTGAGGAAGTTTTTCTCTTTGTCGATGAGCTTGTCAGCGTTGGGGTTGCGCATGATGTCATCAAGACGGGACTGGTAACGGCTTTGACGCATATCATCGGCACTCACCTTGAGTTCCGCGAAACGCTTGTTGATGGCATTGCGGTACTCGGTGTAAATGCGGTCCTTGTCGGCGCGCGGCACAAAACCGATCTCCAGCCACTCTTTCTGATACGCTTTCATCGCATCAAGATTGGCGTTGCGGTCCTCACCGAACTCATAACCCAGAATCTTCTGAATAAGTTCCTCTTTCTTTTGAAGGTTTTCGCTCTCTTCGCCTTGCACGGTGCTGAAGAACTTGGCCTTGGCCTCGAAGAACTTGTCGCAAGCGGCGCGGAAACGTTTCCACACCTGGTCGGAATATTTGCGCGGGGTGGCACCGATGCTCTTCCATTCAGTTTGCAGTGCCAGAATCTCGTCGGTGGCCTGCTTCCAGTCGGTTCTGTCGGCGATACCTTCGGCCTGAATAGCCAAGTTCAACTTCTGGTTGTAGTTCTGCATCTGCGTATCCTTGATCTGCTGGAAATACTCCTTCTTCTGCTGGAAGAACTTGTCCAGATTGGATTTGAAGCGCATCCAGATCTCGTCGTTCAGCTTGGCAGGAGCGGGTCCCAGTGTTTTCCACAGGCTGAACAGCTCGTTCAGCTTGTCGCTGACCGCGTTGTATTCGGACACCTGTTCAACCGGCTTGGCCACCAGTTCCTCGGCCTGCTCGCAAAGCACGACCTTGGCGTTGTAGTTATTCTGCTCTTCGGCGAACAGCTTGTCATAATGCTCTCTGCGACGCTGGTTGATCTGGTCGGAAGCGGTTTTGAAGCGTTCCCAAATCTCCTCTTTCTTGTCATCCGGAACCGGTCCGATTTCCTTCCACTGACGGTGGAGCTCCTGCAATTCATTGAACGATTGGTTGATAGAGTCATTCAGCAGGAGAGATTCAGCCTTTTCACAAATCTGCAGTTTGCTTTCGAGGTTCTTCTTATAGTCCAGCATACGCATTTCGCGGTTCATGCGGACAATGTCGAAGAATTTCTCAATATAGAAATGGTAATTCTGCCAGAGATTAGTGGATTCGGATTGCGGCACGGGGCCGGTAGCTTTCCATTGTTCCTGGAATTCTTTGACCTGGTCGTTCAGGACCTTGAGATTTGACTCCGTCTCAAGGAGACGTTTAAGTCCTTCTATAATATTGTTCTTGATTTCTAAGTTTTTAACCTTTTGCTGTTCCAATTCCTCAATAAAGGCAGCTTTATTGTCTTTGAAGGTTTGGAAAGCGGTGTTAAAGCGTTTTTCCAGCTCGTCGGGTTCATTGTTGAACTCAGGCATAGCGGGGGCTTCCTGACCTTCAGGGAGTTCGGCGGCGGCGGCTTCAGCGGCAGCTTTAGCAGCCTCGAACTCGGCCTGACGTGCACGTCTGCGCTCACGCAGGAACTCAAGGGCCTTGGCACGGATTACGCCCACACGTTGCTTGATGATGTTGAAGTTGCGCTCTACGACCAGCTTTTCCAGCTCGTCCACGCATTTTTCAAGGTCGAAATTCGCATATTCGGCCTCAACCTGCTCCAAGGTCTCTTCAGGTTGTGCAGGCTCTTCTGCAACAGGTTCTTGAGCGGGTTTCTCCGCCACTTCCTGCTGCGGTTCAGGCATCTCCTGAGGTTGTTCAGCGGAAGTTTCGGGTTGCGGTTCCGTCACGGGTTCCGCGATTTCTGGTTCCACTGCGGATGCGGGAGTTGCATTCTCATTAACGGTTTGAGCTTCCTGAGAAGCTTCGGGGTTCACCTCATTGTTCTGAATTTCAGGATTTTCCGGGTGAAGAAGTTCTTGTGATTCCATACTTTTTTGGAGTTTTAGTGATTAATTTAAAGCGGCCGCGAAGATACACTTTTTTTGAACGCCGCCAAAAACCGTTTTCACATGACATGTAGAAACGTGCCATGATGCGTCTCTATCACCCTTCATCATATCAAATAAGTTCTTTTGACAAAAATTCCGCCGTGAACCCCACACCCTGCCGGACAACCTCTTCTGGTGTGCCGCAAGCCACGACTTCTCCACCGCTGCGTCCGCCTTCGGGTCCCATGTCCACAATCCAGTCGGCCATCTTGATGACATCCATGTTGTGCTCGATGACGATGACCGTGTTTCCCTTATCCACCAAACGGTTCAACACATCCAGAAGTATAGCGATGTCCTGAAAGTGGAGTCCTGTGGTAGGTTCGTCCAAGATGTATAAAGTTTGGCCGGTGTCCTTCTTCGACAGTTCAGCAGCCAGCTTGATACGCTGCGCTTCACCGCCGGAAAGCGTCGTGGAAGGCTGACCAAGTTTCAGATAACCAAGACCCACATCATCCATGGTCTTCAGGTCGCGTACAATGTTCGGAATGTTTTCGAAAAAGCCAATCGCCGTGTGAATGTCCATCTCTAAAACATCATTGATGGATTTGCCCTTGTAGCGGATTTCCAGCGTTTCGTCATTGTAGCGTTTGCCGCCGCATTTGTCGCAGGTGACATACACATCGGGGAGGAAGTTCATCTCAATAGTCTTCAAGCCAGCGCCTTTACACTCCTCACAGCGGCCGCCCGATACGTTAAAGGAAAAACGCCCGGGTTTGTAACCGCGGATCTTGGACTCCGGCATCTGGGTGAAGAGCTTCCGAATCTCCTCAAACACCCCCACATAGGTGGCCGGATTCGAGCGCGGTGTACGTCCGATGGGCTGCTGGTTGATATCGATGATTTTGTTGATATGCTCAAGACCGGCCACATCCTTATACGGCAGCGGTTTCTTCTCGGATCGGTAAATGTAATGGTTCAGAATCGGATATAAGGTCTCGTTAATCAGGGTTGACTTCCCACTGCCGGAAACGCCCGTCACGCAGATGAGCATTCCTAAGGGAAATTCCACGGTGACGTTCTTGAGGTTGTTACCCGTCGCGCCAATGATGGAAAGCCATTCGCCGTTGCCCTTGCGACGCACCTTCGGAACCTTGATTTTTTTCTTCCCTTTGAGATAATCGGCGGTCAAAGAGCCGCTTTTCAGGATTTCCCTATAGGTTCCCACCGCCACAATCTCACCACCATACTCGCCCGCCGCAGGACCCACATCCACGATATAATCCGCCGCCTTCATCATGTCGCGGTCGTGCTCCACCACAATCACCGAATTGCCCATGTCGCGAAGGCGAGACAGCGATTCAATGAGATAGTGGTTGTCGCGCTGGTGCAGTCCGATGCTCGGCTCGTCGAGAATGTACATCACGTTCACTAACTGCGAACTGATTTGTGTGGCCAGGCGGATACGTTGCGCCTCGCCGCCCGAAAGCGATGCCGAGGAACGGTCGAGCGACAGGTACTGTACGCCCACATCGCACAGGAACTCCAACCGGAAGACGATTTCGCGCAGAATCTCACTGGCGATGTGGCGTTTGGCTGGGTCAAGATGGATGGGCAGAGCCTTGCACCATGCAAGCAGCTCCGACATGTCCATACGGGTGAGGTCGGCGATGCTCTTTCCTTCGATGCGGAAATGCAGCGACTCCGTGCGCAGACGCGCGCCATGGCAGTGCGGACACGGGATGGTGTTCACGAACTGGGAAATCCATTTCTTAAATGAGGCCGGCATATTTTCCTCACTGAGATTGCTGATGAAATTCACCACTCCCTCAAAAGTCTTTTTCATCGGCGACAGCCCCGCCACCTCTCGTTTCACTTGTAAAATCTCCGTGGTGCCATACAACACAGCATTCAACTGCTGTTCGTTCAGCTTCTTGATAGGGTCAGACAGTGAGAAACCATATTTCTCCGCAAGGGCATCCAACGTCCTGAACAGCAACGTGTTCTTATATTCTCCGAGGATAGCGATGCCGCCCGCCTTAATGGACTTGTTCTTGTCGGGAATCACCTTGTTGATGTCAATTTCCGTGATACTGCCCAAACCGTTGCAGTATTCGCACGCTCCGTAGGGCGAGTTGAACGAGAAGGTGTTGGGTTCCGGCTCCGGATAAGAAATGCCCGTAGTGGGGCACATCAGGAACTTGCTATAGTTCTTCACCTCTTTGGTGTCGTTGTCAAGAATCATGATGGCACCCTTGCCGTATTTCATCGCGATTTGCACACTGTTGGCCAACCGTTTCTGTGAATAATCTGACACAGTGAGGTTATCAACCGACAGCTCAATGTCGTGGATTTTGTAGCGATCCAGTTGCATCCCCATCATCAGCGGCTTCATCGCGCCATCCACACGCACACGGGTGAAGCCCTGCTTGCGGATGTTCTCGAAGAGCTCGCGGTAGTGACCTTTACGTCGTTTTACCACAGGGGCGAGCAAAGTGACGGACTTACCTTTGTAGCGGGTCAGAATCAGGTCTATGAGTTCTTTTTCAGAATAGTGAACCATCTTCTCTTCCGTGTTGTAGGAGTAAGCATCAGCCACGCGGGCATAGAGAAGTCGCAGAAAATCATACACTTCCGTGACCGTGCCCACCGTGGAGCGCGGGTTTTTGTTCACGGTTTTCTGCTCAATGGAAATCACAGGGTTGAGGCCGGAGATTTTATCCACGTCGGGATGCTCCATACCACCGATGAACTGGCGGGCATAGGTGGAGTAGGTCTCCATATAGCGCCGCTGCCCCTCGGCATAAATGGTGTCGAAAGCTAATGACGACTTGCCGCTGCCGCTTAAACCGGTGATGACCACCAGTTTCTGCTGCGGAATCGTTAATGACACATTTTTGAGGTTGTTCTCGCGCGCACCGGTCACCACCAAAACATCCTCCGCCTCTACATTCCTGTCCTTTTCCACAATAGGTTATTGATTTTTTTACAAGGCGGCAAAAATACGATTTTTTCTGCTACCAAGTAACAGGAGATTCTATTGCGACTTACAAGCAATAATTTGACTGTTCTTTCCAAAAAAATGTATTTTTGCAATTTATAATAAAAATCCCATCGTATGAGAAAAATATACCTGTTCCTCATTTTCATCTCTCTTTGTGGTGCGGGGCTTGCGCAGACCGTAACACTTCAGGAAGCTGCTGCGGCAGCGCAACGATATTTCGAACAGAATGGCAAAACGTTAACAAACTGCGCTAAAATCATTCAAGATGACCAAAAAAGCCCGCTTCTTTACTTTTTCAATGCGGAAAACGGTTTCGTGGTGATTTCCGGTGACAAAAGTGCCCCGCCAGTGCTCTCTTTCTCCGACCAACAGCTCTACAACGACAGCGATGTGGTGCCGCCGTTTGAGATGTGGATCAACCATTACGCCGACCAAATCCGCCAAATCAAGAAGCAGCATATCGTCCAAAGCCAATTTGTCAGCCAATGGGAGGCCGTGTTGTCAGGTGCTCCTGTGTTCCGCTCCGGCGACGAAGTGGAGCCGCTGATGCTGTCGAAATGGGATCAGGGCGAATACTACAACTACTACTGTCCAAAGGACGCCGCAGGAGACAACGGCCGAGTGGTGACGGGCTGCGTGGCCACCGCCCTCGCGCAGCTCATCTACTACTATCGTTTCCCCGAAACGGGCACCGGCAGCTACTCCTACACCGATGAGAACTACGGTGTGCAGTCGGCGGACTACGGCAACACAACCTACAACTACAATGCCATGTGCGATGTGCCGACCAGCATCAATACCGAGATTTCAAAGCTGATTTACCATTGCGGTGTGGGTGTGGATATGGTCTATGGTCCCGACGGCTCCGGCATGTACAACCACAGCGCGGCGCGGGTTTTGCGGACGTACTTCAAATTCTCACCTGAAACGGAATACCTCTACCGCGACTCCACAGACCTCAACTGGGACAGCGTGATTGTCAGCCACTTAAACCGCAAAATGCCGATGTATTATGCCGGCTGGAGCCTCCCAAACATCAACGGACACGGTTTCATTTGCGACGGCTACAAGACGGTGGACAGCTGTTATTTCTTCCATTTCAACTTCGGATGGAGCGGCTATATGGACAACTACTATTACACCGACGCGCTGGTTGTGGGCGGCTCCAACTTCAACCTCGCGCAAGAGCTGATTATCAACGCCTACCCCGACACCACGCAGTACACCTACCCCACCCCGCAACCGTTGACCGGCAGCCTGACGCTGACTGCCATGGAGGGAACTTTCACAGACGGCAGCCTAGCCCACGAACATTGCCCAGCTGGTATGGACTTCCTCTGGAACATTGAACCTGACGTGAGCAACCTGACCAACGTCACATTAACCCTTCATTACAGCCTCGCTGAAGGGGATACTTTGTTTGTCACCAACCCCTACGTGAACACTTTCGAGATGCGGACAGCAGACACGGGTACAGTAACCATTGATTGGGGCACGGCCGCCCTGACGGTTAACCTCTTGACCCACTCTTCGGCAAGCGAAGGTTTCCGAGCACACTACACGGCAAACCGCACGGTGTTCTGCAGCGGAACGAAAGTCTTCTCCAGCATTTCCGGACACATCGAAGACGGAAGTGGTGACCATGAGTACAACAACCTGACAACCTGCAAGTACAAAATCGTGTTAGGGCCATACTCCGCCATCCATGTTGATATAAACTCTTTAGATTTGGAAGAAAACAAGGATTTTCTCTATTTTTATGACAATCAGATGAGCGAAGCTAATCATCTGCTCACGCTGACCGGTAATATCTCCAATACAGGGTACACCTTTGAGACCCGTCGCCTGCTTATGGTTCTGGAAACTGACGAAACCGGATCGGCGGGGGGATTCTCACTTGATTACGAAGGCGGCCAGGTGGGCGTTGAAGAGCTGTCACGCCAAGAAGTCTCGATGTACCCAAATCCTGCGAAAGACCAACTACGCATTGTCCATTCCTCCCCCATTCGACAAGTGGACATCTTCAATGCCGAAGGAGAGTTTATCTTCAGTGAGACTCCTGACACCGAGGAGGCATCCTTGCAAATCAGTCAGCTTCCCGCCGGCATTTATATTGTGAGAATCACCTCTGGAAATCAGATTATCACCCGGAAATTCGTCAAATTATAGTTAGAACCTCCGCAACTTCTCCTCGTCAACCGGGTCAAGGGAGAAGATGTCATCACTGCTGACACGGATGACAAGCAGCCCTTCTTCGTGGGCGAGTTCGGCCGCACCCGCCTCGTAGTTGATAGCGGCGACGGCGGCGATGACCTCCTTGTCGGCACATTCGGGGAAGAAATCCCTGAACGTCTCCATCTTATGCAAGAACCGCTTCACTTTCTTCTTGGTGAAATGCTCCTTTACCTCTACCGGGACGACTATGCTTTCATTACCGAGCATCGCATCCACCTCCATCTGTCTGTTCCCAGGTGCGAGCA
>JAEEGG010028538.1_pt1 | contig 10489 bp, 7 predicted proteins | sample 9134161 | NCBI WGS metagenome assembly JAEEGG01 (sample SAMN16246543, study PRJNA631951) | gut metagenome | biome: gut microbiome; feature: rumen; material: CR-attached | host: Bos | place: Iran: Karaj | collected 2018-10 | reverse complement strand
AATAAGGTCTTGGACCAAAGCCAACGAGCAAAAAGCCCATTGCAATTAAAGTTAATAAAAAAACAGACTTTTTCATGATTCCCGTATCGACAGGCAATTAAAAATTATTAATTATAAAATAAAAAATAATGAAATAACAAAAGAGATTCAGCGTTCTGGCATTATAAGCATGGAAAAATCTGAAATATCTAATTTATATCTATTCAAATAAACTACCGATAGCAATACCTGCTTCCATGGCATTTCATTGACTCTCATCATTATATTTGCATCAAAACCATTTACTACTCTTATCTGAACCCCTGAAATAGAGCTCAAAAACAAGCATAGCATTGAAAGATCAACATTTTTAAAATAGCCACTATAGGTCGCATCTTTATTCCCATCTGGAATACGAAGTTCTAAATATGGAAGCTGAGCAAAAAAGGTAGACAATTCTCTTTCATTAGCTATATATAGACAATCTTTAACGAAACGCCAGCCAAATTCTGAATCTTTACACATATTGTCTAGCATTTCTTTTATAGTATCCCCAACAATTTCTTTTTTAGGGACACTAACATCATTGCTTATGATTAAAGACCATCTCTGTTTTTCTGTAACAAAATAGGCGAAGGTCTTAAGATCCATATGACGGTCAGGAATTCTGATGATATCATTAATGGAGCGATAAATTTCACCTGCACATAAAGTTACAGGTATTATCAATATAAAAGCTAAAGCAAAGATTATTTTCCTTAGCATATAAATCGCTCCATTACTAATAAAAATTACAATTAATTCATACCACCAAGAATACCTTGAATTTCAGAACTATTCATTAAATCATTCATTTTAGAATTGTTCATCAGGAAGTCATAATCACCGTTTTGAATGGCTTCCATAACTTCAGGGTCATCAAGAACAGATTGCATTTCTGGAGAAGAACCAAGCTGCATAAGGTTTTCCATGAAATTTTCATCCATCATTCTACTTTGAACCATAGCATTTACATCTTGCTGTTTTGATGAATAAGAATTTGAGGAATTATTACTCTGTCCTCTATCAGATGAATAGTTAGAAGACCTTCTATTACTACCATCAATAATACCAATGGATGATTGATTAGAATTAGAGGCTTTTGAACCAGAACTAATTTCAACAACATTATCAGAATTAACTTTTATATCACCCATAGTATCTGTCTTAATGGTATAAACTCCATCAGACATACCAACTACTTTTCCATAAATTGTGGTTCCATCATTAAGAGTAATCTTGGAATTGCCACCGGCATAACATATTTGTGCAGATAATAAACCAGCAAATAATAAAAATAATACTTTCTTCATTAGTGTACTCCTACATAATATTCTATTTATATTATACAGAAAACTGACCGAATATGTTAGTCTCTTAAAAAACCTTAACAAACTATTTTAAATCCTGAATTTTGTTATAAAGTTCAGAATAAGCCTTTGTAATCTTGAAAACTAATTCAGAACATTTTTCTTTCCAGGGTGACATATCTTCAACTTCACTAACAACGACACCTTTTTCCTTCAAAGTTTTCAAAGTTTTTTCTTCTACGCCTCTAATAGTTACTTTATTTACTCTTTGAATATAATCCGCAGCTCTAACTATTACTCTCTGCTGTTCTTCAGTCATTTGATTCCAAATATTATCGCTAATAACTATTTCACTTATGGCAAGAACATGAGCATCTAATACCAGATAAGGTGCACGTCTATATAAATCATTACTCAAATAGTTAAGAATAGGCTGTTCTCCACCGTCGATAATTCCTCTTTCTATTGCGGTATTAAATTCGGTAAATGGAACTTTTACTGAAGTAGCATCAAATACTTTAATAAGGTCTTCAAAATAATTACCATAAGCAGAACGAATCTTTAGACCAGAAAGATCATAAAGACTGTTAATTGGCTTTCTAGAAAAGAAATGTCTATAACCTTCTTCTATAAAACACAAACCTCTGAATTTACTATTCTTTACTGTAATTTCATCTAAAAATTCTTTATACATTCCAGAAGAAATGAATTTCCAATAATGATCTCTGTTTGCAAAAACATAAGGAGTAGAAAGCATGGCTGCTTTATCTGCACCATATTCCTGTAAATATGAAACACTAGTTCTGATAATATCTGGATTATCACCCTGATACATACTGGTAAGAACTTCGTTATCGTTTCCTAAGGTTCCACCATATTTTATATCTATTAGAACTGTTCCCAATGAAAGTTCTTCGACTCTTTGCTTAAACAGTCTTGCAATATAACCGGAATAAGAATTAGCGGGATTAACTTCAGCATAAGTAAGCTTTAAAACTTTACAATCAGAAGGTTTAATGCCATCAAGACGACAATAACCTATAGAAGAAACAGCTACAAAAGCCATAACTAATAATAAAGAAACTTTAAAAAAACTTTTATTAAGCCTCATAGTGTGTACCCTTTTCTTAAATATCGCTTACTAATTCTAGCACCACAAAAGCCTAATATCAAGTTGCTTCAATAGGATAAAAAATATTTAGAGGTTAGAATACTTTCTCAACAAAAAGTTATACATATCTTGGAGTTCTTTAAAACGTTCTTCAGCTTTTTTGTATTCTTCCTTAGACGCGTTAGCAAAGCGGTCTGGATGACATTCCTTACATTTTATTCTGTAAGCTGATTTTAATTGTTCTTTTGTAGCCTTAGAAGTAAGACCAAACAAGTGCCAAACCTTATCTGAAGCAGGTAAGAATTCCGCGCTTAAAGAATCAAAACTTGCTTTTGGAATACCAAGTAAAATAGAGATTTTTTCTATCATATTAATCTCAACACTTGGAACAGATTCGTCTGATACTGCTATTTTGAAGAAAAACCCCAGGAAAACAAGTCGAGTCTGAGTATTAAATGAATTCTTTATAACTTCACAATCCTTTTCGAGATTAGAAGGATTAGACAACTTGTATTTCAAACGTTCCTTCAAGAAGTCTTTATCAATTTCTTTGAATTTTTTGAAAAATTCAATTACTGCACGGATTTCTTCAGGAGCACAAACTCCATCAGCCTTAATAACATGAGCCACAAGACCTATGAGTTCTTCGAAACCAGCTTTATTATCACTGAATGTTGAAGTAGATGTAGTTACAGTTTCACGCGGGTCGTTTTCATAGATATAATATTCAAAACCATGAACATATCTTAGCAAATGTTGCGGACCAGGCCCATCAACAAAAACGTCAACATTCAAATAAATCTTCTGAGTATGTTTTAAAGATAACACACCATAAGGAAGAAACAAATATGAGTCAATACAAAACTGAGAGTCTATGCAGACAACACTTTCATTAATAACAATATCGCCATACATATCAGCCATTTCCGGAACCAGGCTTTTTATCCAAGTTCCAGTATTTGAACAGAACTTTCCGGAAACGACTATTTTTCTATTTTTAGGGTTCTTTACTTTTAAAGTATAAGGGAAAGCAATTCCTCTTACGCCATGGTCATATGTAGAAAAATGTGGTTCACCAAAAGTAAATAAAGCACGATCGTTTTTGACTGTTTTTGATTTTTTACTTGAAAGGGTTGGGTAAGAATAAGTTCCAGGTTTGCTTTGGGTAGCATGCTGTCTTTTAAAACCTTGACTAGCTTTAGAACTCTTATCTTTCTGATAATTCTGCTTAGAATAACCATCCCAGGAGTTATTAGAACTTCCTTCAGAATTATTACTATATGAAGAATTTACATCGTTCCAAGTCTCGAAGTCGACATCGTAGTAACTATCACTATTATAGAAGCCACTATCATTATCATCGTTGTAATTATAGTTTGTATCGGTATACTGATTTGTTCGTGAGTACTGATTAGTATTAGAATACCGATTAGTATTCGAATACGGATCTGTATCTGTGTAATCATTAGATCTAGAATACTGATTACTTCTAGAATATCTAGTTTTGGAGTTCTCGGTATTCGGACTACTCTGAGTATTCTGGGTAGTCCGAGTTTTTTGCGTATACTGATTATTATTAGAGCCAGAACTTTTAGTGGTCTTTCTTCTGTCTTCTTCTCTAGTATATTTTCCCTCAGGAATATCTTCATCTAAGGGGTCGCTTCTGAAGTTTTTATTGGTATGCCCACATGGTCTGCTATAACCGAATTTGGCTTCATCATTTTTATCTGAATCGCCAAAAAAGGAACCTAAAATTTCATTTAATAAATTGGTACCCCAACCCATAGCAAACCCCTGAGAGTAGAATAAGTAGCATTATACTACTTTCAAAGAAGATTGCAAAATATATTAAATATCAGCGGTAACAAAAATCTGTTCGTGCTGTCTCCTGGCTTCATTTTCCATAATAAACCTGGTATTGGCAATAGCTTGACTTACCTGTTCAGCTACGCTTCTAGAAAGATTTAAATACTGCATGGAAAAAGCATTAGGTTCTGGACTAACAAGGACAGAAACCCCTGTAACGAATTTAACCCTTTTATATTCCTGGTTAGGATCTTCTTGTTTAACAATCAATGGGGTGTACATTACAGAAGGAATTTTGAATCCAAGTTCGCTAGTATCAACAAAAGAATCAGATATTGCAGAAGTGACAGGGACATCTAATTTCTGCCAATATTGAGCCAACTTGCTGTCAAAGTTTAAAACAGGTATTGGAGGGAACTCCGGAATTGCAGCTTTACATTCAAAACATCCTACAACTTCATTCCACATCATGACAAAACCAGCTGAAGCCTTTGTAACCTTTATCATTCTATCTAGAATATGAAAGACTATTTCATTGAAGTTTGAAGACTGACCTATAATACGCCCAGTTTCATATAGAGTAACAACTTCAGTGCTGGTATTTCTAAGACGGTCTGAAAGGCTGCTAACCAAACAGCCAAGTAATGAAGAGGCTACTATTGGAGTAGATGCCATAAAATCCATAAAATCGCTTCTATCGATTTTTATTAATACGCCACCATTCCCTTTTAATACTGCTGAAGCAGAACGTGTTTCACCAGTAAGAAGAGCCATTTCACCGAAAAATGAACCTGGTTCCAATACAGCCAATATCTTTTTGGTTCCTAATTCAGCATCTATGATTTTTTGAATTTCAACCTGTCCTTTAATAACTATGAACAGAGAATCTCCAACTCCACCTTCATTAAAAATCACATAATCAGGTTCTTCAGGTTCTACAAGTTTAAAAATATTTAGACTCGCTACAATATCGCTTTCACTTAGCTTAGCAAATAATGGAATTGTTTTTATCAAATCAACACTTATCTTCATATTAAACTCCGATAATTACTTTACAGTTCCATAAGCTGAAGCTCCATAAACAGAGCCGTATGCCGAGCTAGTATAAGTATTGCCAGTTGTATTTTCACCTTTCTGAGTAGTATTAGAAGTGGAAGTCATTCCAGAACGTGTTCTAGTCTGATAAACTTCATTAGAAATAATTCCTTCATTTTTAAGATTTGCCAAAGACTGATCCATAGAAATCATTCCTAATGCAGCCCCAGTTTGAATAGCTGTTGGAATCTGATAGATTTTTCCTTCACGAATAAGGTTTGAAATAGCAGAATTAACAACCATTATTTCGCGTGCAGCAATACGACCTGAGCCGTCCTGTTTGGGTAAAAGGACCTGAGAAATAACACCTTTTAGAGTTGTAGCCAACTGAGCTTTAATCTGCTGCTGCTGATAAGCTGGGAAAACGTCAATAATACGGTCTATAGTTTTGGCAGCTGACTGAGTATGCAAAGTGGCAAAAACTAAGTGACCAGTTTCTGCAATTGTAATAGCTGCAGCAATGGTTTCCAAATCGCGCATTTCGCCAATTAGAATAACATCCGGACACTGACGGAGAACATATTTAAGTGCAGAAGAATAAGTTTCTGTATCTTTGCCAACTTCTCTCTGTTCTACAACGGAGAGTTTATGAGCATGAATAAATTCAATCGGGTCTTCAACAGTTATTATATGACAGGCTCTATTAACATTGATATAGTCTATCATTGCAGCCAAAGTAGTTGATTTACCACTCCCTGTCGGACCAGTAACAAGAACAAGCCCACTAGTAAGCTTACAAAAATCTGCTGTAATTGGTGGCAAAGACAGAGTATCAAACTTTGGGATAACACTCATAATCGGTCTAAATGCAGCACCAATTTTGCCCATCTGTTTGAAAACATTAACACGGAAACGACCTGAATCAGGGAATTCAATAGCTAAATCCAATTCGGAATGAGCTTCAAATTCGGCTTTTTGATCTTCATTAACAATTGAATAAATCAATTCTCTTAAGTCATTTTCATCAAGCTGTTTATTACCATCTGGAGTCATACTGCCATTGATACGAAGCATTGGTGGTCTGCCTGCAGTCAAAATAATATCAGAGGTATTTCTTTTCATTGCAGAAGCCAATATTTGTTTAATATCCATATAGTTTTCCCTATCTTTTTAAGATTTTAGCTGTTTCTTCTATCAGCTTTTTTCTTAGCTGTTCTCAAAGCAGATAACATACTACTTTTATCAAGTGAAGGCTTTTCTTCATGTTTTTCTTCATTTGAGGATGAAGGAACTATGGATTCACTTGTTTTAGTAATAGTTACCCCCTCAGGTACAGTAGTATCGGATACTTCCTTCTTTTCAATAACGGATATTCTATTTTTATTAAGATTTTTTATATTAGACAAAATAATTGTTAAAATTGCCATTCGTCTTTCTGAAATTTCTAAAAGAAATAGAATTAGAGCAAAAGCGAAAAAGAAGTTAGAAACATTTTTGTCTTGATAAACCATAGGCATAGAAGCCCAAACACTGCTCAAATCTATAAGCTCATTGCCGCCAGTTATTTTTGCCAACTGCTTTAGTTCAGATGAGCCACTTCTATTGGTTTGAGGTAAAAATTCAGGAGAATACATCTGGCAAGCTGGTGCAAGTCTTAAATTCTGCTTATCATTAATTTTTAATAAAGGCACCAATACTTCATTTCCTACTAAATCACAAGAAGCAGTAAGACGGTCAGCATTATCCCAAGAAGCTTTCATTGTTAAATGTTTGGGTTGTCCATCATTAAAGCTTCTTAAAATTTCAAAAACCGGAACATCTGAAAATGGGTCTCTAACCCTTTCTGGGTCAAGATTTAAAGAAGCCTCCCATCTGCCATTTGAAACCTTTTGAGAAACTACGATCTCGTTAATAGATTCTCTATCATCAAAAGCAATCCATTTGCATAAACCATTAAATACTTTTGAAGCATGTTCCCCTTTTAAGAATTCTCCGCCCAGTTCCTGGCTTAAAACTCCTGTGAAGCAGGCGACTTTTCCTAAACCATACTGCCATACGGCCAGAATTGGAGAATGATCATCGTCACCAGCAGTTATAATATCTGATGCGTCTGGTTTAAGATAACAAATATTATAAGCATCTAAGGAAGATTTAAAACTTAAGTTACTCCCTATATAAGTATTCATTTCATGAGATGAAAGAATATCAACTTTTTCTTCAACAAAAGTACTTTTTGCTGCAATAAACGTATCTTGAGAAAATAGTCTTGGCAAATCTTCAGGTTCATCGGTAAAGAAACAACGACCTTTTCCAGCATCAGCAATCTTCTTAAGAAGTTCACCGTCACAGTCTGTTTCCTTGCCTAAACCAATAACACTCAAAGTCATACCATATGATTGAGCTTCACCTAATAATTGCCAATAATTCCCAGGTTGTTCAGAGTCGCTGGCATCAGCAAATAAAATAATATGTCTTGTCTTGCTCTTGGCCCTCTTCAGCATTTCTACAGCGGCATTTATACCCTCATATACATAAATACCACCACCTAAAGACTGAATAGACAGAATGCTATCACGCCATTCATTTTTAGATTTGACATTCTGTAAAGGAACAATCTCATGAGGCTTAGTATCTACAGCAAAAACTCCAAACTCATCATCATCCATCAGTAAATCTAGAGAAGAAGCAGCCCCTAAGTTAGCTAATTCCATTTTTGTTCTGCCAGAAACCTGCATACCCATACTTCCAGAACGATCAAGCACTACGGCTATAGCAATACTCATTTTACGAGTCTGGCTTCTCATCTCTAAAGAAACAGGTAATGCCTCTTCTAAGGGAGATTTATGGTAACCACCATTACCATAAGAGTTTTTCCCGCCAGTAATCAGCAAACCGCCACCCATATGCTTTACCCAGGCTGCCAAACTATGCATTCCACTAAAACCAATATTGTCAGCAGACACATTTTCAAGAATTACAGCAGAATAACCAGTTAATTCCTCGATTTGCCAGTGAAATTCATTTGGCTTTTTTATGTCGATCATAACTTTATTATTCATTAAGAACTGTTTCATCGTTGAATTCTTCGATTCGCTAATAATCAATATTGGCTTTTTGCCTTTTATTAAACAGACTGATTGAGCCACATTATTTTTTAATTGAGAATCCTCTCCAGACGAGAAAACCTTAAAAATATATTTCCCCATAGAACTAGGAGGAGCTTTCATATTAAAGCTGATTTCATTCATACCAGATTTCAGGTGATATTTTGTTTTCAGTAATGATTTATCACCCAAAAGAAGTTCTATATTAGCATCCTGCTCAATAGGCGAATAAACACCAGCTCTTAATAAAAAAGCTTCGTGTGGTTCTAAAATTGGTGGAACACTAAAATAAGAAACAGCCAAATCTCTAACAATTTCTCTTCCTATATATCTGAAATCAATCGGAATATTTCTATTAGCCGCGATTGTTGCAGATAACTGTGGATTCTGTCCATTCCATAGTCCATCTGAAACAACGATAATTCGGCTGGACATTCCATCTGGAATCATCGAAAGTGCCAAATCTATCCCTTCTGACAGATTAGAAGCATCTGCATTCTGCTTCATAGACAAATCTGAAATATTATTCTTAGTAGGACTAAACTCAATTTTTGCTTTGTCTGTGAAACTAACTAATGCCAAACGACTATTAACAGGCATATCATTTAAAAGAATTGAAGAAATTTCCTGAATACGTTTATCAATGTCATCTGGCATAGAAGCGCTTCTATCTGCAACGACTACGACAACCCCTTCTTTCCCATTGATTTTCATAATAGGACCACTTAGAGCAATAATAATTACTATTACCAACAGGATTCTAAGAGTAAATAAGATCTTTGATTCTGGTTTAAATAGAATAACAAGAGATAAAAGCGGAATGAGCAATATCAGCCAATGAGGTTCAGAAAGCATAACCTGACCTCCTATTGGAAATCAACCATTGATGAAGTATTAGCAAAGCAAAAGCAATTAATATAAACCACCATTTAACACTTTCAAAATGAACCATGTTTTCATTGGTTATAATTTCAGGAAGCTTTTCACTTGGCTTTGATTTACTCAGATCTGATTCTTCATAAGAACACAAATTTACTGATATCTTATAATTCTTTGTTTTATCTTCATTGAAAATACTATATATTCCTGGTCTGCCTGCAACAAATAAAGCTTTTTTGTTTTTTACTATTCCTTCTGTTTTTTCATTTTTATCAGAAGTACCTGTTTCTCTCTGTAAAAATAAACTTGTTGTCTTATTATCTACACCGACTTCAATCCTGCTTCCAGACCTGAAATTATTAGATGATGGACCTTCTTGTCTTTGCAATGTCCATTCCATAAGATTGTAGAAAAATACAGGCCAAAACGAAGTCTGATGCAGATTAGATTTAGAAAAGCTATAATTTAAAGTCAGAGTAGACCATAATTCACTATTATCATCAAGAGAAAGCAAAGGCAAATCACCTTCAGCCAATAGAGTTTTCCCCGATTTCTTCAAATCTTTATCAACTGCCCATAAAGCATTTTCTAATGGTAAATCAGCAGTAAGCATATGTTCTTTATCAGAAGCAATCATTTTATTGAAAAAATAAGATTCTGTAGCATTATGGATTACAAGCTCAGTTAATAGATTTTCATCCCCTTTAATTTTTTTGTCAGAAATAATTACCTGAGGTTTTTCTGAAGTTAATTGAGCTAATTCAGTTGCCAATACAGCTTTTTTTACAATTTCAGATAGTTGTTTATTTTCAAATTTCAGACTTACTTTTAATTTTTCCTTCTTTATAGGCAATAATACTACTTCATTGTCATAGTCTATATCATCACTTTTTATAACTGCTTTTAAAACAGCTTTTTGATCTCTTACTTTAACAATAGCTCGTCTTGAAGAATTAGCGCTAATAATACCTGTAACTTGTTCTAGCAACTGATTATTGGTTTCATCAATTATTTCTGCATGTATTTCTTTATCTTTAGAAGAAAAATTCGTAAATTCAAAGAAGCATCTGTCTGTCTTTCCATTGCTACTTCTGTTAGCACCAGTAATAGCGAAGTTATCCAAAGGTTTTCCAAAAGAAACCCATTTAATACGCTCAGAATGATTCTTTTTTTCTTCCAAATGGTCTGTTAAAACAATTACTATAGAATCATCTTCACCTAATTCC
>JAEEGG010028534.1_pt1 | contig 10491 bp, 9 predicted proteins | sample 9134161 | NCBI WGS metagenome assembly JAEEGG01 (sample SAMN16246543, study PRJNA631951) | gut metagenome | biome: gut microbiome; feature: rumen; material: CR-attached | host: Bos | place: Iran: Karaj | collected 2018-10 | reverse complement strand
TGATTTGTTCCTTTAAATTTGTTTTCTGATCAGAACTGCTGTTCATCCTCGTCGTAACCTGCATCCGCCTCGCTGGGCCGGATCGCTTCGCCCGTGAGGCGATTCTGATTCGGCGCCGGCTGCGGCATGAACTTCACGGTCGCGGCGCGGATCTTCAGCTTCTGGTGCTTCTGCCCGTCCTTCTCCCAGGTGTCGGACTGCAGACGTCCCTCCACAAGAACCGAACGGCCCTTCTTGAGGTACTGTCCGCAAAGCTCGCCGAGCTTGTCCCACGCATCGACATCGACGAACGTCGGGATGTCGATCACGTTTCCGTTTCGGTCTTTCCGGCGCTCGTTCATGGCCAGGGAGAAGCGGCACACCTTGACGGCGTTCATGCCGACCTCCCTGACGTCCGGATCGCGCGTCAGGTTGCCCATCACGATGACTCTGTTGAAGGAAGGCATGGTCACTCCTTATTCTGCAGAGGCGTCAGTCGCCGCCTCGGCCTCCTTGCTCGCCTTGAGCTCCGCACGCTTCGCAGCCGCTTCGCGCTGCACGGCGAGCTTCGCCTCACGACGGTCGTCCACGGCGAGGATCTGCACGCGGAAGACCTCTTCCACGAGACGGTAGCGGTTGACCAGCTCCGTCACCTTGGCCGGATCGAGCTCGAAGCGGACGAGGGCGTAAACGCCGTTCTCGCGCTTGTGCATCGGCCGCGCGAACGTGCGCTTGCCGAGGATCTCCTGAGCCTCGACCTTGCCGCCGAAACGCTCGATCTCCGCGACCGCCTTCGTCAGGCTGGCCTCGAGGACGTCATCCTTCGCGTTGCCGGCGAAGATGTAAAGACCATCATACTTCTTCATGTTCAGGTTTCTCCTTACTTCTTCTCTTCGGGCTTGGCCGCCTCAGCGTCTTCCTTGCCCTTCTTGATGACTTCCGGCGCCTTGGCCGCCTCGGCCGCCGCCGGCGCACCCGGCTTCGCCGAGCCGTCGTCATCCGGGGCCTTGATCACCGCCACGGCGAGCTCGCCGCGCGTGACCGTCGTGAACTTGTCGCCGAGCTTGAGGTCGCGCACGAACAGCGTCTGGTCGAGACCGAGCTTCGTCACGTCCACATCGAACTTCTCCGCGATGTCCGTCGGGAGGCACTCCACCTCCACCGAACGCAGCACCTGCTCGAGCACGCCGCCGCCAATCTTCACGCCGACCGGCTCGCCCGTGAGGTACACGGGCACCACCACACGCACCTTCTGCGAGAGCGAAACCTCGCTGAAGTCGGCGTGGATCGGCGTTCCCGCGATCACGTCGTTCTGCACCTCGCGCATCAGCGCCGGCACGTCACGTCCATCCATCTCAAGGGTCACGAGGAGCTGCTTGCTCGTGTGACCACGCATCGCCATCATGAACTCGTGCTTGGAGAACTTGATGAGTTCCACCCCGCTCTTGTCCATCTTCATCACCGATCCGGGGACGAGCCCCTGCCGGCGCAGACGGCGGACGGCGCCCGTACCCTGTTCGGTACGCACCTCCGCCTTGATCTTTACCTGATCCATGTTCTTTCTTTCTTCTTTCACCTCCGCCCTCTCTCGCGCACGCGCGCTACCCCAGGCGGAAAATTCCCTTACCGGTGCCCCGCATCCTTGAAGAGCGAGTTCACGCTCTCATCCTCGTGGATCCGCCGGATCGCCTCGCCGATGAGCGGCGCCACCGACAGCACCGTAAACTTGAACGGCAGCTTCTTCGTGTCGAAACCCTCGCGCAGCGCGATGGAGTCGGTGACCACCAGCTCGTCGAGCTGGCTCTCCTCCATCAGACGCTCGATGCCGCGCGGCGTGAGCGGAAAGTGCGACACGAACGCGTGGACGCTCTTCGCGCCCTGCGACTTCAGGAGCTTCGCCGCCGCGCTCAGCGTGCCGCCCGTCGCCGTCATGTCATCGATCATCACCACGTCGCAACCGTCCACATCGCCCACCACGGAGAACGCGTCCACATCGCTGTCGCCCATGCGCTGCTTGGCGACGATGGCGAGATCCGTGCCGAGCTTGCGGCTGTAGCCGTAAGCCGTCTTCGCGCCGCCCGTATCGGGCGCGACCACGATGGGCTTCTTGAAGCGGCAGGACCGGATGTACTTGAGGATCACCGGCTCCGCATGGAGATGGTCGAGCGGAATGTCGAAAAAGCCTTGAATCTGGTTCGCGTGGAGATCCATCGTCAGCACGCGGTCCGCGCCCGCCGCCTCGAGGAGGTTCGCCACGAGACGCGCCGTGATCGGCACGCGCGGCTGGTCCTTCCGGTCCTGGCGCGCATAGCCGTAGTACGGGATCACGGCCGTGATGCGCGCCGCGCTTCCGCGCTTCAGCGCATCCATGATCACGAACAGCTCCATGTACGCCTCGTTCGGCGTAGGCGATCCCGACTGAATGACAAACACATCACGGCCGCGCACGCCCTCCTGCACCTGGCAGAACGTCTCGCCGTCCGGAAAATGCTTGATGTCGATCTTGTTGAGCGGGCGTTTTAGATACTTCGCCACCTTCTTCGCGAGCGGCAGGTTCGCCGTTCCCGAAAAAAGCATCAACTCGTCGTTATTTCGCTTCATTTCCGAAATCCAAATGCTGAAATCTCTTGAAAGACGTGTAATATACCAAAAACGGGGTGTGGACGCAAGGGGTGAGATGTGGTATAATCCGCGCCGTTTTTCCACTGCCCGGTTGTGTAATGGTCAGCACAGCGGCTTTTGATGCCGCTTGAGGAGGTTCGAATCCCCCCCGGGCAACCACCGCGGTCTTGATTGGCATCCCGATTTAGCCGTCTATTTCCCCTCGTCCGAAATCGCATAAGAGAGGCGAGCTTCAATCTCGGCGAGATCGGCATTCGAGAGCGAGATACCAGAGACCTCCCAGCGACCATCGCTCTTGCGTCTCTTGCGGGAAAGCATGTTGCGGAACACGCCTCGCTTCTGGAGGACATAAAGGTTCCAGCCGCGCATCTCTGGCGCGGGAATGGTATCTTCAAGATTGCGCAGGTACATGAATTTCGCAAAAAGAGCATCCGCCGCGTCCTCCCCCTTCTCCAACGCGCGCCAGATCTTTACCATCAAATCGGCATACATGGGGCGTTGCGAGATCACGCCGCGCGTTCCAACGCGCCGGTAGTGGTAGAGCCAGTCGCGCCCGCCCCAGCCCGTGAACACCGTCTTAACGATCGGCTTGGCCGCAACAAGCTCCTTCATGCACGGGACGATCTCCTTGCCCGTCCCTTCCACCTTGTACCAGCCGTACGTCTGCGGATGGCGTTTCGCAAGGTCGATGAGCAGTTTTGCTGACGGCATAGGCGATTTGCCGTTGTACGTCTGGATGATGACCGGCAGCTTCGTTACGTCAGCAAGCGCATCGTACTGGCGCTCGTAGTCCGCGTCACACTTCGCATCATCAGCCATCCGCACAAGCATGGTCGTCCTGAGACCGGGATGCTTTGCGGCAATGGCTTCCGCCACAGCCGCCCGCCGCAGAACCTCCACCGTGTTCGTGCCGGGGCAGCACGGCGAGAACCAGACATCGCGTCCGTCGAGCGCATCGGCAATCGCCTCAAGTCCGCGCCGCTCCTCATCCGGCGACAGATAGACAAGCGCATCCTTCGCCGCCGGCCAGATGATGCCATCCGCGCCGCAATCCGCCACGAATGCCGCCTCCTTCGCAAGCGTGGCGCAGTCGAGAGAACCATCCTCGGCATACGGCGTGCAGAGGAGCGGGAACACCCCGCCGATCTGCGCGGCGGCGAAGAGAGTACAGAGCGTCATGTGATCTCCCATCCTTTCCGGTAGGCGTGACGGGCACGCGCATTTGCCACAGCACTGTCGGTCTTCGTTCCGTCGAAGCGGTAGGTCCCCTTCCCCGCAAAGGCCAACATGTTGGCGAGCATGAGCGTCTTCGCGAGCGGGATTGAGAAGTTGAGTCCCGTGTTCACCGGACCGGGATTGCCGCGCACGGCGGCGAGGAACTCAACAACGATCTTAATCTCCTCCTTCTCCAGTTCCTCTTTTCCGGGCACGGGGATGTCGGCGATCTTCCCGCCTTCCGGGAAGAATCGGAGCGTGCGGTGGAACTCCTCGTAGATCATGCCCTTCGTGCCGACGAACACCGTACCGAAGGCCGGTATCGGCGTTTTCACGCCCCATTTCCGCTCAAGCTCCAGAAGCTCCGGCGGGAAGTTTGTGTGCTCCCGCTTGTAAACACGGTTGTACCATCCAGACATGAACTTGGAACTGATTTCAACGCCATCAGCGATGCCGTCGTTCCAGTGGAGAACAATCTCGCCCCACCCGTCGCGTGCCGGAATGTGGAAGTCCATCGTACCACGCTTGTTCCAAGCGCCTTCGCATCCCCAAGCGACATCGCGCACCACGATCTTTGAAGGATTGACTTTCCACATGTCCATGGTCTGATACGGCGCATCAAGCACATGCGTTCCCATGTTGCCGATGGAGCCGTTGCCGTAGTCGATCCAGGAATGCCAGTCGTGCGGATGGAGCCCCACGCGTCCATCTTCGCCACCATAGGGCTTGCATACGGGCGAGCCGCCGCACCAGAGATCCCAGTCCATGCCGGGCGGCACGGGGACTTCGTGCGGGCGATGCAGCATCGTGTTCGGGCGATCCGAGAAGCTGAACACCTCGGTGACATCGCCAATGATGCCCTCCTTCAGATACTTGGCAAGCAGCGGGCGGTGGGAGATGTTGTGGCCCTTGTTCCCGACACGCACCACCGCACCCGTCCGTTTCGCCTCGCGTTCGATCAGCAGCACCTCCTCCATCGTATGCGCCATCGGCTTTTCGACGAACACGTGCGCGCCGTGCCGTATCGCCAGGAGCGTCGGCAGCGCGTGGTGGTGGTTGGGCGTCGCGACGAACACGGCGTCAAGCGTGTCGCCCAGCTGCGCAAACATCTCGCGGTAGTCGGGATAGACCTTTGCCGCATTGAGCGCGTCTAGTCCCCACACCTTCGCGCATTTCTTCTTCAGGTCTGCGATGGCTTTCGGATCCGGTTCGCACAGCGCCACCAGCTCACAGCCGCCGACAATCCCCGCGCGGTTGAGAAGTGTCCGCCCCCAGTCGCCGCAGCCGACGATGGCAATACGCACCTTCGCGCCCTTGGCGACCTGCCGCGCGCGTCCCGCGCCAAAACCGGCGCATCCGATGTTGAAGAGTGGCAACGCGCCCGCCGCCAACAGGCCCTTCACGATTGTCCGTCTTTTTGTGTCCATCACAGTAGTCTCCTTTTTTAGAGATTGCAGGCGTCAAGAGACACCTTGTGGACCTTCAGGTCGTGTTCGTAGAGTCCAGGCGGATTGGGGATCTCGCCGCGCAAGATGCGGGCCAGCTCCTGAAGTTGCCCCGCATACCGGTCCTTCGGCATCGGGAACACGATGCGGTTCAGCCCGGCCTTGTAGGGCGGCTTGTCCTTTTTGAGGAATAGCTTCACCTCAAGTTTGTCGGCGGGGGCAAGCCCCTCGTTCAAACCGGTCGTATGCTTCACGGTGCGGAAGTCTTCAATGGGCTCCAGTTCGATGGAGCCGTCGGTGCCGTCGATACGGATGCGGCGGCAGGGCTGGGTACCGCGCGAACAGACGCGGATGGTCGCCACGCACCGCGGCCATTCGATGATGGTGAGCGTATGCGTGGGTGCGCCTTCCGGGTCGCCCGGTGCCGGTTTTACGATCGAATAGGTGCGATCCGGCATGCGGTCATCGAAGATCGGCATCGCCCATTCGATCACATGGCAGGCGAGCAGATACGCCGTACCGCCCGGATAGGCCGAGGCGTATTGGGGATATTTGGGATAGCCGTAGCTATGGTTGAGGTCAGCATCAATGCCAAACACCTCGCCGATCACGCCGTCATGCGCGAGCTGCACCACCTTGTTGATCGCCTCGTTCGCACGGAACATGTAGCCAATCTGGAGTGGGATATTGCGCGACTCGCAGATGTTGCTCATCTTCCGGAACCCCACAAGATCCGTACCAAGCGGTTTGTCCATGTGCATCGGGTAGCCGGCAAGCGCCAGTTTCGTGGAAACCTCCACAAGCTCCGAGTTGGAACATTCCACCACAACAAGATCGCAGGGGATTTCGTGGTTCAGCACCTTTGCGCCATCGATCTTCGGCCACTTCGCGTAACGTTCAGGCTTCGGTTCCTGCATCCGCATCGCGGTGGAGGCGGAGTCATCAACCCAGCCGACGATCTCGTAGTCGTTCGTGAGCTTCCGGAGCGCGTCAAACTTGCCGCGCGCATGGTTGTGGACGATGCCCCACAGAACCACCTTCGCCTTGCGGTTCCCGATCGGCTTCCATTTTTCGGCGACGGAAGGCCCAGACGTCGTGCATCCTGCGAACACGACGAGGGCAAGAAGAGCAATCGTGCGCCACATGGTCACACCCTCCCCTCGAACGGATCCCAGCCCTGACGGTACGACTTCGTCACCCACTTGTCGGCCGCCGGGTCGTTCGTGACGTGCGATCCGTTCCACTGGAGCGTTGAACCCTTCCCTGCAAGCGCCGAGATGTTGCCGAGGCAGACGGTCTTCGCGAGCGGCACGGAATACTCGAAATTGTCGATCGTCTGCTCGCCCGTGCGAATCGCCTCGTAGAACTCATGGAAGTGCTTCGGCGTCACGCGACGGTAGTTGAAGTCGGTCGGTCGATCAACACGCGGCATGCACCAGCCCGCCGAACGCGGCATGAAGCGATAGCCGCCGTGATGCGTAAACCAGAGCTTTGCCTTGGTGCCGATGAACAGCAACCCGTTCTTGTAGAACGGATCGTTCTCGAACCCGTTCGCCTTCTCGACCTCGAGCACCTTCGGAGGTATGTTCAGGTGCTCGCGCTTGTAGGGCATGCCGTACTTGTTGACATACTCCTTTGTGTACGGAACGCCGTCGTTCAGCCCGTCCCACCAGTGCATCGTCACCTCGTAACCGAACTTGCAGGTCGGGTAGTGGAACTCGAAGGCATCGCGAAAGGCCCATGCGCCCTTGAGCGCAAACTTCGCCTCATGGCACGTCACCCGGTCCGGATCCTTCAGTCCAAGCGCCCAGAACGCGACATCCATGATGTGCATGCCGAGATTGCCGATGGAGCCGTTGCCGTAGCCGATCCACGAATGCCAGCCATGCGGATGCATGCCGTCCTGATCGGGGCTGTCGGGGTAGAAGTCGCAGATCGGCGACCCGCCGCACCAAAGATCCCAGTTCATGCCCTTCGGCGGCGGCACCGCCGCCGGACGCTGGTAGATGGAGTTGCAGCGGTCATCGTACGCCCACACCTCGCGAACTTCGCCCAGCGCACCTTCGGCGATGCGGTCAACGCAGTACTTCATGGCGGGGAAGGAGTGTCCATAAGTACCGCACTGCGTGATGAGACCGGGGTTCTTCCGCGCCTCCGCGAGAATGAGATCGCATTCAGCGGCCGTCAGGCAAAGCGGCTTGTCGAGATAGACGTGGATGCCACGCCGCATGGCCATAACCGCCGGCAGAACATGCTGATGGTTCGGCGTCTCCACGACCACGGCATCGATCTCGTCGCCCATCTTGTCGAACAGGTCCTGATACGTGGCGAAGCGCCGGGCTGACGCGAAATTCGCTTTTGCGGCGGCATCGCAGGTATCGGCCACATACTTTTCAAGCCATGCGAAGCGCGAGGGGTCGGGATCGACAATGGCAACAAGATTCTCGCAGAGAACGCCATCGATCATCGCATGCGTCTGGAGACCGCACCCGATCAGCGCCACGCGTACCTTCGCACCCTTGGCAATCTGCCGCGCACGGCTTTCACCAAAGTGGGCACATCCGATATTGAAGAGCGGCAACGTTCCCGCTGCCATCAGGCCCTTCACGATTGTCCTTCTGTTTACGTTCACGGCACATCTCCTCCTTTTGTCGCGTATTATCTCATAAACCGATAGCCGATTTCTTGCACACCCCTCAAAAATTCTAACACCAATTCAGTATCGAAGAAAGAACCAAACTCCTTGAACTCGCGTCAGATGATCAGCATGCAGTCGCCGTAGGAGAAGAACTGGTATTCCTTCTTGACGGCGAAGGCATAGGCGCAGAGAATCCGTTCACGTCCGGCAAGCGCCGAGACCATCATCAACAGCGTCGATTGCGGCAGGTGGAAGTTCGTGAGCATCGCATCGCACACCTGAAAGCGGTACGGCGGATAGATGAAGATGTTGGAGGCGCCGGAGCCTGGCGCGATCAGCGGATCGCCCTCCCCCCGTTCGCGGTTCGCCACCGTCTCGAGCGTGCGCACCGTGGTGGAGCCCACGCACACGACGCGCCCGCCGCGCGCCTTGCAGGCGTTGATCGCGTCCGCCGTCTCGGGCGGCACCGTGAACGCCTCGAAGTCCATGTGGTGATCCTCGATCTCCTCGGTCTTCACCGGACGGAACGTGCCCGGCCCCACATGGAGCGTGACGGCGCACCGCTTCACGCCCTTTTGCTCCAGCGCCGCGAAGATCTCCTCCGTGAAGTGAAGTCCCGCCGTCGGCGCGGCCACGGAGCCGACATGCTTCGCATAGATGGTCTGGTACCGTTCGCGATCCTCCATCTCCTCCTCGCGCGTACCCTCTCGGTGGACGTACGGCGGCACGGGCGTATGGCCGAACTCCTCCAAAAGATCCATCAGCGGCCGGTCGCATTCGAACGCCACCTTCCACATCCCGATGCCCTCGAGCTTCGCGAGCAGGTGCGCCTTCAGCTCCCCGTTCGGACCGAACACGGCGGTCTGCCCCTCGCGGCACTTCCGCCCCGAGCCGATGATGACGTTCCACTCAAGCACATTCGTGCTGCTGCATTTTACATTTTCAATTTTACATTTTACATTCGGAGCTGCGGCGACCATCAGCACCTCCACCTCGCCCGGCGTATCCGCCCATGTGCCGATCAGCCGCGCGGGGAACACCTTCGTGTCGTTGACCACGAGAAGATCGTTCGGCGTGAGATACTCCACGATGTCCGCGATGTGGCGGTGTTCGATCACACCCGTATCGCGGTGCAGCACCATCATGCGCTCGGTGCCGCGCCGTTCGGCGGGGTGCTGCGCAATGAGCCGCTCCGGAAGCGGATACCAGAATTGCCTTGCTTTCATCGGTCGCGTATTATAGCATCTTCGGGATTCCTGTCTCCAAAAGAATGGACGAGGGTCAGAAGAACAGGTCGCGCGAACCGGCGCAAGTGGCCTGATACTGCTTCAGCACCTGCGGATAGAACTTCGGCACCCACTGCTCGATGCCCTTCAGCTCCTTCTCGATGAGCGCGTTTCCGATGCGCACCGTCTCAGGATCCTTCGCGAAGTCGTCCAACCACTCGCGGAAGGTCAGCACCGCGTTGATCTTGCAGAACTTCCCCTCGCGGCCCGTCTTGAGCGCATCCATGATGCAGCCGCCCGTCCGTCCGCAGCGGTAGCCCGCCGTACAGAAGCTCGTGATGATGCCGCGTTCGGCGAGGTAGCGCACCATCGTCTCGATCGAACGGTTGTCGCCGAGCATGAACTGCTGGCGGGTCTTCTCCTGCTGCGCCTCGTCGGCGAAGTCGCTGTAGCCCTTGATGGCGATGTTGGAGGAGCAGTCCAGCTGCGTCATGCCGTGGTCCAGCACGCGGTTGCGGGATTCCGGACGCTCGCGGGCCGTCACAATCATGCCCGTGTACGGCACGGAGAGCCGCATGATCACGAGGATGCGCGCGAAGGTCTCGTCGTCGATCAGCCAGGGCGACTCCTCCGGCACGCGCGTGCCGCTCGCCGGCTCGAGACGCGGGAAGGAGATCGTGTGCGGCCCGATGTTGAACCACCGTTCGAGATCCCGCGCGTGCAGGACCGTGGCCAGCACTTCGAATCGCCAGTCGCACAGACCGTACAGCACGCCCAGCCCCACGTCATCGACGCCCGCCTCCATGCAGCGGTGGAACGCCGTCGTGCGCCAGTCGTAGTTGCCTTTCACGCTCCAGGACGGGTGCATCGACTCGTAGAGCTTGCGGTTGTATGTCTCCTGAAAGACCTGGAACGTGCCGATGCCGACCTCATGCAGCATCCGGAGATCCTCCACCGGCAGCGGGGCGGCGTTCACGTTCACGCGCCGGATGCCGACGGGCGCGCCCGTCTTCGGGGCCTTCACCTGGCGGGCGTAGCAGGTCTCGATCGTCTCGGCGATGTAGTCCGTGGAGGTCGTGGGATGTTCGCCATAGACGGCGATGAGGCGCTTGTGCCCGATACGTCCGGCGAGCACGTCCACCTCCTCCTTCAGCTCGTCCATCGTCAGCACGCGCCGCTTCTGCTGCTCGTTGCCGCTGCGGAAGCCGCAGTAGCGGCATCCGTTCACGCAGAGGTTGGACATGTAGAGCGGCGCGAACATCACGATGCGGTTGTCGTACACCTTGTGCTTGATGCGGTCCGCCGCCGCGCGCATCTCCTCGAAGAGATCCTTGTCCGTGACGCGCATCAGCGCCGCCGTCTCGGC
>JAEEGG010028527.1_pt1 | contig 10493 bp, 7 predicted proteins | sample 9134161 | NCBI WGS metagenome assembly JAEEGG01 (sample SAMN16246543, study PRJNA631951) | gut metagenome | biome: gut microbiome; feature: rumen; material: CR-attached | host: Bos | place: Iran: Karaj | collected 2018-10 | reverse complement strand
AGTAGTAGCCGTAAGAACCGGCATAGTTGAGCGAAGTCCCAATGCCGTAGCCGGCGGCGGGAAGGAAAATACCGGCGGAAGCATATTCACCGTTGCCGCGGACAAAATACCCTTTAACACCATCCTTTGCTATCCAAGTCCACTTGCACTTGTCACCAAGATCTTTCAACTCCTGCTTTGTCGGCATGCGCCAATTGCCACCCCAGTGCACATGCGCCGCATCGTGCTCTGGCGCAAGAACGCCATCCGAAGTAATCCATCCTATACGATGCAGCGTATCGAGGTCTTTTCTGTAGATCGGAAGGTTTTCAATTTCAAACGAGAAGTTTGATGAAGAACCCGCATATAGCTCTTTAGATGGTTTGGCGCTCGCCACCCAGGCATTGCCTTCGCGCTTGTAGCCGACGGTATCCCCCCACCAGAAATAGTAGCCGTAATCTTCAGGCTTCTCCGCGCCGATGTTCGTTTCAGCCCAGTACGGGCCGTTCTCCCAAAGCTGGACACCTTTGTGACTAGCTTTGGACACAAATAGCCACCAGCCACATAAAACCGCCAGGCCGAGCGCCACAGCGGCAAAGACACCTTTCTTGGCCACAAAACAGCGCAACACTACTGAACAGGCACGCAAGACGCGCGGCACTAACGGCGGGCGCAACCCTCCCGATTGCGGCCCGCTCGGTGATCGGGCCCTACCACTCTGCGACTCTGAGTCTCCGCGCCTCTGCGTTAAAACATCTCCCTCCAGTACAGCCGCGCAGGTGGCGGGGCGGTCCTCTGGCTTCTTCGCGAGGCCGGCCATTATCCCCGCCGTCAATATGGCGTTCCCAGTCAGCGGCTCAGGCTGCTTGTTCTTGATCTGATCTTCAATCGACCCTCGCACGAACGGGGGCTCGCCTTTCAGGCATTCGTATGCCATCGCGGCGAAGGAATACACATCCTGCGCGGGCTTCGGCGATTCGCCCATCAGCTGCTCGGGGCTCATGTAGAGCAACGTACCGCTCGAGAGCTTCCCCGTCACGCGCGTCATCGTCTCCTGTATCTCGCGGGCGATGCCGAAGTCGAGGATGAACGGATGCCCGTCCTTGCGGATCATCACGTTCGCGGGCTTCACGTCGCGATGCACAACGCCCTCGCCGTGTGCGTAGTCGAGTGCGGCGGCGATGGGCTTGAGGATGCGGATCACCTCGGATTCGGGGAGGCCGTAAACCGGCGCGGCCGGAGTCCGCCCCCCCCCAACCTGCTCTTCTACGTCTCTGCGCCTATGCGTTGAGAAACCATCCACGCATTCCGCCAGATAGTCGTCGAGCGTCTGGCCGTCGATGTAGTCCATCACAAGGAAGGGATTGCCGTTGTTCTCCTCGAAGGCGCGGATCTGAGCGATGTTGGGATGCACGAGCCGCATCACGGCGAGCGCCTCCGCCTTGAGCTGGTTGTAAGCGCGCTTGTTGCTCACAAGGATGCCAGGCAGCATCTTGATCGCGAACCGCCTGCTGTCGAGCTGCGTGTCTTCGGCGAGCCACACGCTCCCCAGGCCGCCGGCCCCAAGCTGGCGGATGATGCGATAGCGGCCCGCGAGGAGTGTCCCTTCGGCATTCCCCGCGATAGTCTGCGCGCCGTTGATGGTATCGTTGGTCATTGGCATTTCCTCCCGCCCACAAGCTCACAATTGCACATCCTTGGGCCTCGGTGCTGCACGAGGTTGAGATGCAGGGTCGTACCCTTCGCAAGGCCCGGCACCTTCTTGTCCTTCGCGTAGCGCTTGAGAGGTCTGTACGCTTTGGGGGCATGTGCACATTATACCATTTTTTAGTGCCTAGTGCCTAGTGCCTAGTGTCTAGTGCCTAGTGCCTAGTGCGCAGCCGCCGACTTAGATGACCCCTCCGAGGAGGATCGCGCCCGACGCGGAGTATAGGACTGCCGACTGCCCGGGCGCGACGCCGAAAAGGCCATCTGGAACGCCGACCTCTCCGTTCTCGAACACCGCCGGCCCCTTCGGCTCGCCCGTGGATCGTATCTTCACGAACCCCTCCACCGGCACCTCCGTCTCCCCCTGCAGCATCCAATTAACGTCCTTCACCTTGAAGTGCGTGGAGACGGCCTCGGCGCGCGTCCCCACCACCACCTCGTTGCGCTCCTTGGAGATGCGCACCACGTAGAACGGCTCGCGCGCGGCTATGCCAAGCCCCTGGCGCTGCCCGATCGTGTAGTGCCAGAAGCCGCGATGGCGGCCGAGCGTCCTTCCGTCCGTCGAGACGATGTCGCCGGGGATGTCCTCCGCGCCGATGAGCTCGTTGCAGTCGCCGGAGTAGAAGTCCTGAGAGTCCGGCTTGTCGGCCATCGGCAGGCCCTCCTCGCGGGCGATGCGGCGCACCTCGTCCTTGGAGAGGTCTCCAAGCGGGAACATGGCGCGCGCGATCTGCTCCTGCGAAAGCCCCCATAGGAAGTAGCTCTGGTCCTTGCGGCCTTCGGCGGCGCGCGCGACGGCGAGGCGCCCATCGCTCTCCACGATGCGCGCGTAGTGTCCGGTGGCGAAGCGGTCGAAGTCCAGCGCGCGCGCCGCCGCCGCGGGCAGAAGCCCGAACTTGAGGCGACGGTTGCAGACCACGCACGGGTTGGGCGTCCTGCCAGCCTCGCGCTCGCTACGGAAGTAGGCGAGCACGGTGGCGGCATACTCCTCGGAGCAGTCGAAGACGCGATATTCGATGCCGAGGCGCGAGGCAAAAGCCTCTGCCGCCGCTATGTCGTCGGCCTCGCCCGGACCGAAGCAGGCGTCGCGCACACCGCCCTTGAAGAGCCCTTCGCGCCAGAGCTTCATCGTGACGCCCACGACTTCGTGCCCGGCGCGCTTCAGCAGAAGCGCCGCGACGGCGGAATCGACGCCGCCGGAAAGGCCAACGGCGATCTTCACTTTGCGGGGGCCTCCAGCATGATGGCCCGGAAGCGGGCGATGTCGGCGTCCGTGAAGCCCAGCTCCTTGACGTACGCCTCGACGCGCTCCATGGGCGTCGCGCCCGGATATTTCGCGAACACGGCGAGGAGCGCGTCTATGCGCGAGTGCACGATGTTCTTGTTCTCGAACGCCGTCACCTCCCAGTCCTTTTCGAGCTCGTCCTCGCCCACGCCCAGAAGCGCGTTGAGGATGTAGGCGAGCGAACCGGTGCGGTCGGCCCCCGCGATGCAGTGGAACACTATCGGATAGTTCCTCTCGTCGAGGAACGTGCGAAACACCTTGGCGAACGCCTCCTTGCCCTCCGCCGAGGCCATGTCGCTGTAGGCGGAGGAGGAGACGTGCACCCACTTGACGGCGTCGCCGACCGGCGATCCCTTCATGCCGTAGCATTCACGGTCCGTCCTGAGGTCGATGTCAGTCTTGAGGCCCAAAGTCTCGACGAGATACGCCTTCGACTGCGAGCCGAGGCGCTTCTTGCCGGGGCGCCACTCCTTCACGAGGTGCTTGAGGTCTGGCTTCTTCTTGGAGCCTGGCTTCAGACGCTCCTCGATCTTCTGAGCGTCCTTCTTCGAGAGCTCAGGCACGCTCTCGACAAGAGTCCCCTTCTCGTGCATCTTCAGGATTTCGTCCTTCGTGTAGTAGCGGTTCGCGTTTTCGTTGAGCCCGGCGGAGCGGTACACGAGCCCCTGCCTGACGCGACGGCCGTCGATGCCGATCCTTCCGCCGATGTCGCGCATGTTCGGGACGCCGGCCACGTGGATCATGCGCGGCGCGCGGTCCTCCGTCATGAACGAGGCCTTCGCCGCCGTCTTGCCGCTTTCGGACACGATCCATGTGTACTTGCGCGCGATCTCAAGGTTCTCCAGCTCAAGCTTCGGCTTTTCCGAATCGCCCGAGAAGAACACCTTGCCGTCAGCCTCGCGTTTCACCACCACGCGCCACGGCCCCTTCCCGCCGCGCCATTCGAGCGCCACCTTCGCGGGGGCGTCGCCCACCTTCCGCATGGCCCTGCGGTAAGCATCGTCCGCGAACACCTTGCGGCGCGCGGCGCGGTCGAAGTCGAGAAACTCCTTGTGGCCATCCTTGAGAAGCGGCACTGTCGCCCCGTCCGCCGGCGCGACGATCCTCACGCGGTCAACCAGCGCCGGACTCTCCTCGAGCCTCGCGCCCTCGCCCGCCGCGGCGGACGCGCATCCCGCCGCGAACAGCAGCGCGCCGCAGCACAACGCCGCCGCGAACCTAAACATCGCCCTTCTCATAGCGTTCCCCCTTTTACGATGCATTCCGAAGACTCCAGCGGACGCCCCCTGCGCCCAGCCGCGTTGCACGGCGTCACGCGGAACCTGAGCGGCATCCCCTGCGGCAGCTCATACTTGGCGAACGCGCACCATCCCTTCCGCTCCAAAGCCCGCGCCTCCGAGTAGTACACCATCTCCTGAAGCGTCCTGCGCACTGCCACAACTCTTCCAGTCGCGGCGTCCACCACCTCGAACTCGTAGTGGAACGCCCTTGCATGGGGACCGTCACCCGCGGCGGAAGGCGCGGACACAACGATCTGCGCCTCCTTCACGTTGTCCGGGCGCCTTGTGCCCACGCGCTCGGAGATCTCCACCGCCGCCCCCGCCGGGAACTGCGGCGCGCGCGCGGCTTCCGCCACCATGAACGGCTTCGCCTTGTCGTGCTTGAACGGGAAGTCGAGCGTCCACGGCGCCCCCAGCTGCTCGCCCATGCGGTATTCGCGGCGGTCCACCTCAACGCGGTCGGGATACACGGTGATTATCGACGCCTGCCACGCCGACGGCCCCTTCGTCGCGTTCGTATGAAAGAACACGCCCGGCTTAGGCTTCTTGACGGACACATTGTCGCACCCCGCCCGCGAGCCGTAGCTCGTCAGCCTCGCGGAGCCCGCCCCCATCGAGACGAACCCGCCCTGCCAGATCGCCTTGTCGTCGCTGACGGTGCTGTGGCTGTGCCCCGAGATCGAGAAGAGGTTCGGATAGCGCAGATAGGGCTCAAGCCCCTTCCCGCCGCCGCCCGCGAAGCATGTCCCCGGCGGATGAGGATGCTGCACGTAGAAAGCGAGGCGCGAAGGGTCGAGCGGATGCGCGTCGAACCATGCGGCGAGGTCTTTCTCGTGCTTCCAGTGAACGCCCACGAAAGGGACTCCGCAGATCGTCTTCGCGAACACCTCGCCGGGGAAAGGCTCGCCCGTGAGCTCGCGCCATGCCTTGTCCTTGTTGAAGACGATGGCCTTGGCGCGCTCTTCGTCGGAGATGGGCTTACCGCGCTGGTAGGAGGCGTCATGGTAGTCGTGGTTGCCAAACACGAAGAACGGCGTCACCGGGCGGCCGACCTTGTTGAGTCCACCGGGGAACGCCTTTCTCCAGGCGTCGACCACATGCGTCCATTCGGTGAGAAGGCCTAGCTCGCACACGTCGCCGGCGTGCACCACCGCGTCCACTCCCTCCTCGGCGAAGTGCGCGAAGATGCGCGAAAGCGGCTCTGCGGTAGCGGGATCCTCGGTCACGTGGGAGTCGCTCAGCGCGCCCACTTTCAAAAGTGGCTTACCCGAACGCCCCGCCGCGGCTCCGCAGCAGCCCGCGCCCGCCGCCGCGAACGTCGCCAGGAACAATCTACGCGATATCATCTATCCTCACCTTTCTTCGCTATTCGCTTGCCTCGCCATCCGCCTGCCTCTTCGCCTCGCGGCAAAGCCCCGCCCACTCCTCGCGGGCCTTCGTCTCTTTGGCGGCATCCTGCCCGGGATCGGCCGAGGCGTATATCCAGAAAGGCTTCACGCCGGCGCCGGCGCAGGAGAAGACGCGCGGCACCTCCACCTTTCCGCCTGGATGGCGCACTATGCGCTTGCCGTCGGTGAACACCACGCTCGGGCCCTTTCTGGGCTTGGCCTCTCTGCCTGTAGCGGACGGAGGCGCAGCCGGGGCGTCCGCGACCTTCGCCACGGCCATCGGCGTAGTGTCCAGCGCTTCCGGCACCGCCGCATGCAGACGCGCATCCGCCTCGTCCGGATCCTCCGGCTCAGTCTGGCCGCGGACGCGCAGCGGGTTCCTCTTCACGCGCTTCGCGGCGACGCTACGCGCGCGATTCGTCGCCGACATTTCATCGCCCTTCACCTGCTCCGTATCGACATCGGGAACCACAACGACCTTGTTCTCCTGCCCATCATCCTTCTTCGAAGTATGCATCCACACCAGCGCCCCAACCACAATCGCCACGAGCGCCGCCACCACGGCCTTCGCGAGCGGCGGCACCATCGGCACCGCGGCAGAGTCGTCCTCCACCATGATCAGGACGTGACTCGACCCTCTTTTTCTGAGCGTGCGCTTGCGCTTGGACGTCACCACCTCCGCTAGCTTGGTCTCCACGCTCCAGGTGGCCCCCGTCTTCTCCGCAGCAGCCTCCTCCTTCGCGATTTCAGCCGCCAGCGCATTCTCGGCCTTGTCCTCCTGCGCCTCCGCCTCACGCTTGGCAAGAAGCTCGCGAAGATACTTCTTCATCTCCTTGTCGCGCTCGAAGCGGATCAGATACTTGAGGTCCACCACCCCCAGCGCCGGCTCGATCTCGGCCTGGCATTCGGCGAACTGCTCCCTGTCCACCTTGTCGCCGAAGTGGGTGGAGTAGAAAGTGAGGCCGATGAAAAGCTTCGCGCCGCCCGGTGCAAGCGAGAAGAAGCGGTCCAGGTCGGGATCGCTGCGGCACGCCGCAATCGCCTCCCGGAAGTCCTCCTCCGGGATTATCGGCTCCTCGTCGTTGATTTCGTCTTCCTGCGCCATACGGTCATTATACCATATTTTAGGGGTTAGGGGTTAGGAATTAGGGGTTAGGAGTTACAGGGATTCGGCGAGTTCCACGCCCTGCCGGCCAAGTTCGTAGATGCGGCGGATCTCCTCATGCGACAACGTGCGCGTCCAGAGTGCGAAGTCATCCAGATCCCCGGTGAACTTGTGCCCGTACGCGCCCGTCCCGTCCTGGCCGATGTGGAACGGCATGCCAGTGGAGAGCATGACCTTCGGAGCGTTCTCGGACATCCAATAGAGATGACCGTCCAGCCCGCCCTGGTAGAATCGCACAACGCCGTCGCTGGAGCGCGTCACCGCGTAGAATGCCCATTTGCCGAACTCCACGTCATACGGCTTCAGGTCCTGGCGTCCGCCGTCCGCAAGGCCGTTGTTCACGAGAACGCCTCCGTTGTATGCAACGACCATGCCGGGATTCACGCCCTTCGACCAGTCCTTATTCCCGATGATCGCCGGATCGCCCGAGGGGGCCTTCGGCATACGCATCCAGAACGTAACGGCATAGTCTCCGCCGTTCTCGAACACAAGCTTCTCCGAGCCTTTGAGGCACACGCCGCGCGGGCCGTTGGTGCATCCTGCGATGTGCAGACAGCCTCCGATGAAACCGCCCTTCGCCATGATCGTCGTGTTCGTGGCGAGGACGGCCGGCTGCGGCCCGCCCGCTACGACGTTCGCCACGGCGTTTCCGCTGAAAGGCAGATACACCGCGAGACCGTCCTTGAGCGAACGCACCTCGCCCGCCGCCGCAGGCGCCTTGCCGACGACCTTGCCGTCAAGGCCCATGCCCGACCAGTCCACGCCGAAATGCGTCAGCACTGTCGGAGCGACGTCGAAGTTGTGCGGAGTGCCAACGATCCGGCCCTGCGCGACATTGCGCCCTGCCATGAGAAACGGAATCGTAGTCGCCGGGCCGTTCATCATGCCGTGGCTCTGGTGGTAGCCGCCGTGGTCTGCAACGATGATGACAAGCCAGTCCTCCTGGGCGAAGGTAGGACGGGAGGCGATGGACTTCAGCGCGCCGCCGATCGCCTTGTCGGAGAGATGCACATAGTTGAAGTAGCCGGTGGTGTACGGATAGTAGCCGAAGCTATGCCCGCCGTGGTCGGGATAGTCTATGAACCACATCACGGCGTCCGGGGCATCGGACGCGGCGAGGCGCTTCGCCATCGTGGCGGCGTTGTTGGCGTCGGATGAGTGGATGAACTCCACTCTTGGATCCGGGGATATGCTCTCATCCCATTTCCATGAATACATGAAGAGGGCCTTCAATTCCGGCTTGGCGTCCACAAGGCGCACAAGCCAGCTGGGCCACTTCTTGAAATCGCAGGTGTTCTTGCCGTTGCCGGGAACGGTGTGCTTCTTGAAAGTGACGCCGGAGGCTATCGCGATGTGGTTCGGCCCGCTGATGGTCCCCGCGTCAAGGATCGTGTTCGCGGTCAGCGACCAGGCGCACTTGTAGTCGGGATGCCATTTGCCGTCGCGGAGCATCCGGAGGCTGGGCGCGTGGGCGTTCTCAACGGCGTCGGCCCTCATGCCGTCAAGCATCACCACCAGCGCCTTGGGCCTGCGCGACGGTGCATCGGCGGCGCAGACGCCGCCGATGAATGTCGCAGCCAGGAACGCCGCAATTGCAGTCGTCGTTTTCTTCTTCATGTCATTCCTTTCTTCCTTCAAAGGGCATTATAGCATCTTCGCCTCTTCAATGTCAATATGGCAAGACTTTCAGAGAAGGCGCATTTGAGCGACGGGGCCGAAGGATCGGCGGTGCTCGGGGCAGGGTCCGAGCTTGTCGAGCGCGGCAAGATGCTCGGCCGTGGGGTAGCCCTTGTGTCTGGCGAAGCCGTAGCCGGGATAGAGAGCGTCAAGGCGCAGGCAGTCCTCGTCGCGCGCGGTCTTCGCCAGGATCGACGCGGCGGCGATGAAGAGTGACTTCGCATCCCCCTTCACGAGATTCCTCGACGGATACGGAAGGGTCGGAACTGGAAGTCCGTCCACGAGGATCGAAGGCGGAACCGCGGCGCGCTCCTGCGGGAGGGAAGCCACAAGCGCCTCGGCGGCGCGCCGCATCGCGAGATGCGTGGCGCGGAGTATGTTCAGGGAATCTATCTCGGCAGGGGTGGCCGAGGCAACAGCCCACGCGCAGCCTGGCGTCGCCTTGATCACGGCGGCAAGGGCGTCGCGTTTCCCGGCGGAAAGCTTCTTCGAGTCGTCCACGCCGCGCCAGGGGCCGGCGAGGAGGTCTGCGGCGGCGGCGAGCGGCACGGACACCGCGGCGGCGAACACCCCGCCGGCAAGGGGGCCGCGCCCGGCCTCGTCGACGCCCATAACGCCGTCGCCCATTTCCTGTTCGTATTGCAGGCCAACCATCGCGGATTCCACTGATGAAGAGACTACTTGGACTTGGGATTGGGCTTGGGATTGGCGAGCTTTATCTCGATCGGGACGAACGCGTCGGGGTTGCTGGCGCGCGACATTATCTTCGACGCGTACGCGTCGCTATAGCAGCGTCCGTCGGCGGTGTGGTCGCGGCGGGCGTTGTAGCGCCTGAGGGCCGTCTGCCAGCCGTCGAAGAATCCCTCCGGGCGCACGCGGGCGGGCCTGCCCGAGACGCCGAACCCCTTTCGGGAGAGAAACATTATCGCAGCGCGCACATTGTTGGCGAGATCGCCCTCGTTACGCTTGGCGGGCTTCTTGAGCCCGACGAGCGTCTTGGCCTCGTCCCAGTCCCCCGGGACGTTCACCTGGAGCGGATCCCTGACCCACGCGGCGCGCGAGGCCGGGCCGTTGCCGCCGCTCTCCTCGATCATGTGCGCCTTGACGAGCGCGGGAGAGAGCGTCGGGGTCTTGGCTGCCTGGGCGGGTGTGCCGCCGATCCAGTCGGCCCTGTGGGCGTTGAACTCGGCCGTCAAGCGAAGTATGAGCGCGTCGTGCGCCTGGTAGCGCGCATCCTCGAAGCCGCGGAAGACAGGCAACGGCATCGTCTTGCGGGCCTCGGCGCGCGAGACGATCCTCCGCTCCGCGACGGGCGCAGACGTGGCGTATGCGCTGGAGGACCATAGACGCCGGTACAACGCCTCGATGCGCTTCACGGTCGGCATTTCCGCGGCGGTCACGAAACGACGGTCGACCTGAAGCTCGCCCCAGTGGTCGAAGAGGAAGGTGTTGTTGCCGGCGGACATCTTGAACCGGCAGGCGGCCGTGGATGCCGGCACCTCGGCGATGCCGCGCTTGGCGAGGTTGCGGGCGTGGGCGTCCGCGCGCTGCGAAGCGCGTATGAGGATGCCGGCGGCCTTGATGCCCACATCGACGATCTCCGCCACATCCTCCGGCGTGAGCTTGACGTCGGCGAACGACGGAATCTTCGCGCCCTTCGCCCAGCCGTTCTCCGTGTATGGCGAGAACCTAAGGGAGTTGATGCCGTTCGCGATGAGGTCCAGGTCGAACTGCGGGGCGTTCTTCAGACCAAGCGCGGCCGCGGCGGCCTTGCGCACGTCCTCGAGCGGCTGGAGATCCGCGGCGGTGACGCGCACAGCGGGTTGCGGTCGCGCCGCCGGACGCTTTGCCGGCTGCTCGGCCGAGGCGCACATCGCCGCGCAGGACAACAGGACGACAGGACAACAGGACAACAGGACAATAGGACGACAAGACACAAAGCGCCTGACTGGATGCACATCCTTGTTCACAATATTTCCCTTTCTCCTTGTCTCACCAGTCCCTCTCATTGG
>JAEEGG010028526.1_pt1 | contig 10493 bp, 7 predicted proteins | sample 9134161 | NCBI WGS metagenome assembly JAEEGG01 (sample SAMN16246543, study PRJNA631951) | gut metagenome | biome: gut microbiome; feature: rumen; material: CR-attached | host: Bos | place: Iran: Karaj | collected 2018-10 | reverse complement strand
CGCTAAAATCTTAATCATCTCGCTTGTTATTGGACAGCTATTTCTCATAGGTGCCTACATGCAAACCAATGAGAGCAATTATTCTAATCTTTCTGATTACGATAATAGCTCTGAAGAAGTCTTTTTTGACATGAAAACTTCTGAAACCAATGATTCAAGCATGCTTTATGACCAGATGACAGAAGATGAAATGCCTATTCCTGAAAACTGTGAAGATGATAGCCTTTCTGAAAAAGAAAGTCTCCCTACCTCAAAAATAAAAAAAGAAAACACAGTAACTAACAATCCCCCCAAAGAAAAGAAATCTTCTAAGCAAAACAAATCAACCGCCAAAGAAGATAATATAAAAATTACTGATGTTAAAATTAGAAGAGAAGCAAGTTATGATATAGCAGAACTTACAATATCAAAACCTGTCAAAATAATGAGAAAAAATCAAGGCGGACAACTTTTAAAACTAAGAATTATTCCACCGGTAAAGTTTACTGATAAAAAAAATAAAGAAAAATTAAATCAGAGTTTCGAAAAAACTGCTGTTTACGAAACAGAATACTATACTGAAATACTTTTCAGTTCAAAAGGTAAAATAGGCAATCCATACACTGCTTCTGATACAACAGGCATATTCAAACTCTGCGTTCCTTATCAAAGTAGAAAGAGCCGTTTTTCCTTAAGAAAAGGCGAAGAAATAGCTGAAGGTTTGACCTACTACCACGACAGAGGCAAGTCTGGTTCAGGTTGGTCTGATGTTCATATATTGCGTATAGAAGCCCTTTCCGACAAAATACAAGTGCTACCAATATTAGCAAATGAAGGTATTGCTCAAAGAGAAAATCTTTCTTCTATGGCAAAAAGATATAATGCTGTTGCTGGTATAAATGGGAGTTACTTCACCTGGAGAGGCGATCCAATCGGCACTTTAATAATTAATAGAAAATTAATAAGTTCCCCTTTGTACAAAAGGTCAGTTTTTGGTATAACAGAAGATGATAAACTTATTTTTGGTAATCCAGACTTTTCAGGAACTCTAAGGTCTGGTAAAATAACACTGAAAATAGATGCTGTTAACCAACCTCGTCGTGGCAGCTCACTTGTTGTATTTACTCCTGAATACGCAAGAAGCACTTTAACTGCTGAATTAGGAAAAGAATTCGTTATAGTTAAAGGAAAAATCGTAGGTATTCATAAAAAAGATGCCCTGATTCCTCCCGATGGAGTTGTGGTTTCTGCTGGTGGTGTAAAAGCTTCTATGCTTAGTTCTCTAAGTCTTGGAAATTCTGTAGAATTAGATTATTCTATAGATAAACCTTGGAATAGTATAAAACATGCTCTTTGCGGTGGACCAAGACTCTTGGCAAATGGTAAAGTAAGCATAAACGGTATAGAAGAAAAATTTGATAATTCAATTATCAATGGTAGACATCCAAGAACAGCGGTTGCAATGACCTTTGACGGTGACTTGCTATTAATAGCAGTTGATGGTAGAAAAAAAGACAGTATTGGAATGAAACTTCAAGAACTGGCAGAATACCTTCAGAGATTAGGTTGCATGCATGCAATAAATCTTGATGGTGGGGGTTCGACAGCAATGTATCTAAATGGTAAAATAATTAACAGACCTTCTGATGGATCGGAGCGAAGAATTTCTAATGGGATTCTTGTTACAAAGAGATAAAAAGACTTTTAAGCTTATAAATGTATTTTTCATAGCATTCCTGATTTGGAATGCTATTCCTGCTTTAGCTGCTGAAGTAGAATTTTACCCAGTAAAAGAACTTCAAGCTGGTATGAAAGGCTACGGTAAAACAGTTATTTCTGGACGCAAAATTGAAAAATTTGATGTCGAAATTCTGGGAATCTGTTCAAACAACAAGATAAACGAAAATGCTCTCATTAACGGGAAATCAATTCTGGTTAAAGTAAGTGGAGATGTTATAAAAAAAGCTGGCGGTATTGCTGCCGGAATGAGCGGAAGCCCTATTTATATAGACAATAAACTTGTCGGCGGTATAAGCTCCGGTTGGTTGATGACAGACCACACTGTTGGTCTTGTAACTCCTATAGAAGAAATGCTTGAAATATGGAATTATCCAAGCAGTTCTAAACCAAAATCAACCATAAAAACAGGATATTTACAAAAACATCATCTTGATAAACCCGTAAAAATTGGCTCGAAAAAGATAGACACAATAATAGAAGCTCCATATTCACTTGCAAAAGCTGTTGTTCCTCAAACTAATGAAGTTGTTTTCTCTCAGGCTGCTACAGAAATAAGAATTGATGATATAAACAAAAACCGAGTATCAGAAAGCATAAAAGCCAGACTGAATAGAAAAAACGTTATAGTCACAGACTCCAAAAACAACGAAGATTCTACCGATATGTCTGGTTATTTCGCTATTATTTCACCAGATTATTATGAACCAGGTTCCTCAATAGGCATACAATTAGCCAGAGGTGATATTAACGTAACCACCTTAGGAACTCTGACTCACAGAGAAGGCGAAAGAATACTTGGATTAGCCCATTCCTTTTTGAAAAAAGGCAATGTCTCTTTCCTACTAACAGGTGCTTATATTCACCACTCCTTTGGTAGTGTTCAAATGCCATTTAAAATAGGTGCTCCTACAGAAATGCTTGGCACTGTTGAACAAGATAGAGAAAAAGGCATAAGCGCTGTTATAGGGAAACTCCCAACAATGATTCCTGTAAAAATTGATGTTAACGATAAAACTCTAGGAATAGAAAAAAGCATTAACTATCAGATTGTTAAAGATGCTTCTATTCTGAGCACAGTCTTAGATACCACAATCATGCAAGCATTAGAAGGTGCGATAGACAGAGAAGGACCTGGAACTGCCTTAATGAGCATATCTATGGACTGCTCCAGCCAAAAAGGTGAAAACTATAATTTCAGACGTGAAAACCTTTTCTACTCTAAAACAGATATTTGTCAGGTTCTTACCAATGAAGTCACCAGTCTAGTAGACATGATTAGCGAAAGCGAATTTGACGAAGTCTTGCCTACAAGAATTCTTCTGAAAGTAGAAATAGAAAACAAACGACGAACCCTTACCATAGAAAAAGTTGAAGTAAAAAATTCTTCTGTTTCTAGCGGCGGTGTTCTTGACGTTGAAGTTACTTTGAAACCATTTAGAGAACCCAAGTTTATCAGAAAAGTTAAATTGCCTATTCCTCAGGATATAGGCAAAGAAAGTCTTACTCTTTCTGTATTCGGCTTAAATATGAAAGTTGAAGATCTTGATGTTCCTTCAGATTCAAAAGAAGGCAAAACATCAAACTATAAACTAGAAGAAACCAATTCATCTGATTTTTCTTCTGTGATAAGAAGCTGGGCTAGTGCTCCCAAAAACTCTGATATACTATTTCAAATCACAGTTGAAGGTGACGAAAACAAAAAGTTGAAAATGAACAACAAAGATTATGAAATCCAACCTACAAATCTGGTAGTTACAGGCAGAGTCGATACAACTTTGACTCTGAGCGAGGAATAATAGATGATAAAATCCTTTATTGAAGCTGCTGGAGCCCAAACAATACTCTTTTTACAAACCTTATATTGGACCGTAGAAAGCTTAAGAAACAAGAAATTCAGCTTCAAAAACTTAATTAACCAAATGTCAATCATAGGGGTTGACTCCTTTTTGATGGTAGCCATCAGCGGATTCTCCCTTGGCGCAGTTTTAGTAGTTCAAATTGGTTTTCAGTTCGCTAATATGGGTGCTCAGAGTTATGTCGGTGGTGTTGTTGCACTAGCAATGACAAGAGAAATTGCCCCTATCATGACTGCAATTGTTGTAGCCGGGCGTATAGGAAGCTCTATGGCCGCCGAAATAGGAACCATGAAAATTACAGAACAGATAGATGCTCTGGAAACAATGGCTACTAATCCGGTAGACTACTTAGTAGTTCCGAGATTCTGGGGTTGCACAACTATGCTTTTCCTACTAACAGTAGTATCAAACGCATTTGGTATGGTTGGCGGCTCAATTACAGCCATTTATCAAATAGGTCTTACATTTGAATCTTTTAAAGACTCCATTCTATATTTGTTAAAAATACAAGATTTAATGGGAGGACTTTTAAAAGCAATAATATTTGGAGGTATTATAGCTATAGTAGGCTGTTATAAAGGCTTTACTACAGATGGCGGTGCAGAAGGCGTAGGGAAAAGTACAACAAGTGCAGTTGTTATTGCTATTATGTTAATAATTGCAGTAAATTACTTCTTGACTGTTGCTATTACAAACTTTAATAATGCATATTTACAATAATGATTATAGTATCTAACGTTCACAAAAGATTTGGTCCAAAACAAGTATTAAAAGGCGTTAACCTCAAAATATATGATGGGGAGTCTCTTGTTATACTTGGTCCATCCGGATGTGGAAAAAGTGTATTATTAAAGCATATTATAGGCTTAATGAAGCCAGACAGCGGTCAGGTTATTATTGACGGAGAAGATATCACAACTTATAACACAAACCAGTTAGATTTACTGAGAATGAGAATGGGTATGCTTTTCCAGTCTGCTGCCTTGTTTGACTCTTTAAATGTCGAAGATAATATTGCATTTGCTTTAAGGCGTCATACTAAGCTTTCAACTTTGGCATTACATCATCTGGTTTCTGAAAAGCTAGAAATGGTCGGCTTACCAGGCACAAACTATCTTATGCCTTCAGAATTATCCGGAGGTATGAGAAAAAGAGTTGGTCTTGCCAGAGCCATTGCTATGGAACCAGAAATCATTCTTTACGACGAGCCAACAACAGGTCTCGACCCAATTATGACTTCTGCAATCGATGAACTTCACCTAAGTCTTAAAGAAAAACTTGGTGTTACATCAATTGTAGTTACTCACGACATGAAATCAGCTTTCCGTATATGTGATCGCGTAGCATTACATTACGGTGGTCAGATAGTAGAAATAGGTACAAAAGAAGAAATATTGAATTCACCCAATCCCATGGTTCAACAGTTTATTAAAGGTGAGTCACAAGGACCTATGACGCTTCTTTAATAAACTAAATTAGGAGACAAAAATAATGAATCAAAATTTAAAAGTCGGCTTAATGACATTACTTACCTCGGCCGTACTTATCTATATGGTATACGTTATCGGAGATTTTAGCTTCTCAGAAAGAGGTTATAATTTTACAATCAGTTTTTATGCGATTAACGGTCTGAGCAAGGGTTCAAACGTTTCTATGTCAGGTGTTAAAATAGGTAAGGTTACATCTATAGAAATAGTTGACGACCAAGTCTATGTTCATGCCTACATCTCTGATAAAAAACATCATATAAGAAGGAAAAGCACCTTTACTATTTCTTCAGCAGGTCTAATGGGTGAAAAATACGTTGAAATTATGCCTACTCGCGATTATACGTCTCCTTACGTCGCAGATGGTGAAATTATTGCAGGAACAGACCCAGTAAGAATGGATGAATTAATAGAACAAGGCAGCGTTTTGCTGCAGCGTTTACAGGAATTAACAGCATCTGCCAAAGACATTATTGGTGATCCAGATCTTAAAGAAGATACCAGAACCATGTTCCGCAATGCTAGAAACGCTTCTGATAATATTAATGAAATCACCGTCTCCCTCAGAAATAGAAGTGACCACATAATTGAAAGCCTAGACAAGATACTTAATAGCGTTTCTGAAGAAATAGACAAAAATCGCAAAGATATCAAACAAATTGTTGAAAACTTCAAGAAAATCAGTGACAACATAGAAAAAATCACTGGAGGCAATAAAGAAAACTTAAGAGAAATCATTGCTAACGTTAAATCATCTACAGATAAACTTGACGACATGATTGCCAAGTTGAATGAAAACGATAAGATGACTAATGATATACGTGCCACAATGGATTCCTTGAAAGATGCTTCTGAAAATGCTAAGGAAATCACAAAAGAAGTTAAGGAAATAATTGTTGATAAAGACATTAAAAAACAAGTCAGCACAACATTAGATGATGCTCATAAACTTGCTAAAGCTGTAGACAAAGTATTCCTCAATATTCAGCAAACAAAAGTTGATTTCAAATATTTGCTCAGATATCACAAAGATACAGAAGACTTCTTGTCTGATATAAACGTAGATATATATCCGAACAATACATATTTCTTTAGAATAGGTATGGAAGATGTCGGCAATGAAAACGATATCAATGCCATGTTAGCTAGAGACGCCAATACCAAATTCATAAAGAGAGCAGGTATCATGAAATCTAAAGTTGGCATTGGTGTAGACTATAAAGTAGCAAAAGATTTAATGCTGAGTGTTGATTTAATCGATACAAAAGATTCTGAAGTAAGATTGAAAGCCAGTTATTTAATTAACGAACACATTACTTTTGAATTAAGATTAGATGATGCTGCAGATGATGAAAAGATTAATTTCGGTCTTGAATATGTCTTCTAATAAAGGAGAAATAAATGACTGAATCAAAAGATACAAAACCTAAAATTTTGCTTCTTACTACAGGCGGTACTATTACCATGCTGAAAAGCTCTAATGGAGCTTTACAACCCTGCGAAGATGCAAATAAACTAATCAAGGCTATTCCAGAATTAAGTTCTCTGGCAGAAATAGAAATACTTCCTATAGTTAACATAGATTCAAGTAATTTCACGCCTTCTACCTGGTTAACAATATCAAAAGCTATTTTCCAAAGAATAAAAGATTTTGACGGCTTTGTCGTTGCCCATGGAACAGATACTCTATGCTATACCGCAGCGGCACTTTCCTTTATGCTTCAGGAACTTAATAAACCTATTGTAATAACAGGTGCTCAGGTTCCTTTGGAAGAAATCGGCTCAGATGGTCGTTCAAACCTAATAAATGCAGTCAGAGTTGCTATTTCAGATTTAGCTGAAGTTGCCGTAGTATTCGGTTCCCAAATAATAAGAGGAACCAGAGCAAAAAAGATGTCTGCATTCGATATGCAGGCTTTTGTTTCTGTTAACGATAATCCTCTTGGTAAAATAGGTCTATCTATAAAATATGACGATTCAGCTCATCTAAGAAGCAAGAAAAAACCTCTGCTAAGACCTTTCCTAAATTCTAACGTAGCGATGATACCCGTCTACCCAGGAATTAAACCAGAAATAATTGAGTATCTTGCAAAAACCCATTCTGGAATAATAATAGAAGGTTACGGTGCAGGAAACCTTCCAACAGACGAAAACATCAATCTCATTCCAGCAATAAAGTCTGCTATTGAAAGAAAAGTTCCTGTCGTTGTATGTACCCAATGTATACTAGGTTCCACAGAAATGGAACTTTACCAGGTAGGCAGAGCAGCCTTAGACGTAGGTGCAATACCTGCAATGGATATGACTCCAGAAACAGCAATGGTTAAACTTATGTGGGTTCTCGGGCAAACCGATGATATCGAAAGCATTGATTCTATGATGCAAAAATGCTTTGTTGGAGAACTTCACGAGGTAAAATAACTTGAAGACATGTCCAGAATGCGGCATGCAAATACCAAATGATGTCGCTTACTGCCTATATTGTGGAACAAAAGCCAGCATCTCTAAGCTTGTAAAATATAATAGAGCTGTTTTTTTTCTGACTCCTATTTTTCTTATCTTAGTCTGCCTGGGAATAACCTATGACTTAGGTTCTTCTAATTTCCCCGAATCAGGAATAGCATGCTCAACATTTGTTATCTGCTTATATTTTTTAGGAGCCCTATTATTCGGAACCTTTAAAATATTTTTTAAAGTCCCAACTATTACAGGTTGCTTTCTAAAATCTTCTTTTTCTTCTCTTATAAACGCTGTTACAACAATATTTGCCACATTTTCTATAGAAGAACTTTTTTTATCAAACTTTTTCGAAAAACTCGGTCCAATCAATATTCTCAAATATCATTTTTTATTATTGATTATAGTTTATTTAACGATACAGCTTCTAGAAACTCTAGCAATATCTCTAAATGCAAAAATAACAGACAACCTCCAATGTACCGACTCTTATTACAAACAAATAATATTTAAATATTTATATTTGGAAATACCTATAGATTTCATTATCTTAACTGCTATACTTTTCTATTTTGTCCCATCTCCCAGCAAAATGGCTTTTTATAGCGATATTATGTTAAAGTTATCTGCCAATGAAAAAGCCAATTACTTTGTTGATTCAGGGTTAGAAAAATATCCAGACAATGATAAACTTTGTTTTTTGAAATCAATCATCCTAACAGAAACAGATTCTTCTATACCTAAAAGAAACCAAAACCAAGAAAAAGAAGCCCTAAATTACGTAGAAAAAGCAGTTGGTCTAAAACCTGATTCCCCTTCTTATAAATATTACCTTAGCATTCAGTTAGATATTACCGGTAATCATGAGCAAGCTATAAAAATAGCCTCTGAAGCCTCTGAATTAGCTTCTAAAGATGCTTATTTATGGCAATACCTAGGTGATATAAACCAGAAATACAAAAAGTATTCTGACTCTATAACAGCTTATAAAAAATCATTAGAAATAGATCCTCAAAATTCAATAGCTTTAAATAATCTTTCCTACGCCTTATTAACAAACAATCAAGATTATCCAATAGCCTTGGAATTAGCTAAAAAAGCTGTAAAAATCATGCCAAATTCAATCTCACATCGAGATACTCTAGCTTGGGCATATTATAAAAATAATTTGTTTACAGAAGCCCTAAATGAAATAAGTTTATTATATAACGACAAAACTGAAATTAGTCCGGAAATAGATTTTCATTATGCTGTTATCTTAGAAGAAATTGGATTACTAAATAATCCGGTTGAAACTTACGATAAAATGATGATAATTCCTGAAGTATCAATTAATTCAGATTTATTGCAGCAAATTATAGAAGCTCGTAATAAAGCAGAAAGAAAGCGAAAAGAAAAGCTAGAATCAAAAGGGAAAGAATGAAATGACATTAAATAATAGTAAAGCTATAAAGAGTAAGCTTCAAGCTTCAAGCCATATATTATTTTTATCCTCTCATTGTAATCAAATTTTTTATGTCGCTTTTTTTATTTTTTTATTTTTCTTTATTAATGTTTCCCAAGCAAAAGCTGTCTTACATATAGATACAAGCTACAGCGGTAAATTTAGAACCCATCCTGGTTTTGCTAAAATAATGGCTGACCTTCCTTTTGTTTATCAGGAATCTTTTCTGAAAATAAACAAAGCGCTAGGTATACCTATAAGAGAACAAATGAATGTTGTTATTCTCTTTTCTGACAATCTGACCTACAAAGGTTTCAGACTTAGAGGGAAAAGACAATCCGTTAAAACCGCCAACAAAACACTTGTTCACTATATTCATTTAGACTTGGATTTCCTTATTAACGGACAAGCAACTTTGGCAGAAGAAATGACACACGAAATGACACACGCAATTATGGCCGACTGCATGGGTTTAAGAGAATATGATATTCTGCCTATGTGGGTTAAAGAAGGAACTGCTGTTCATACAGCAGACCAGGGGTTAGCTAGAATTAAAGCTCTGACCCGTAAAGGCTTTGACATAAATGCAATAGGTGGCGAAGACGAAAACATCCACGGGAATCCTATTTCTCTAGAAAAATATGTTGAAAATTACCTCAAGGTCAGCTTCTTAGTTAAAACCTTTGGAGTAAAAGCTTTCCATAGATTCATTAAAAAGTTGATGAAATCTGGCAATGTTAACCAGGAACTCTCTGTTTGCTTCAATGGTCTTACAGAAGATGTTATGAATCAATACTCTAGCCAGTTCATAAAAAATACACTTATTGCTAATACAAGACCATCTACTGCTAGAGAAAACATGTTAAAAGGTGTTAAATACTTTGACGAAGGCGAATACCTTTCTGCCAGACTAGCATTAACAGACGCTTTATATGGTGGACTTAACGACAGCGAATTTCAAAAAGCCGCTTATTTGCTGGCTGAATGCTATATTCAGGAAAGAAACCCTCAAGGAGCCCTGTATTTATTAAAACAATTCAAACCAGATCCCAGAAATATTCCTATAGATAGATATGAGTTCTTAAGAGCTTATTCTCAATATGCTACAGGTCTGGTCACCAGTGCCTATTTCGGTTTTAAAAAGACATTTGAAACTTCAACCAACCAAGCAGTAAAAGAAGGCTCTCTTTATTATGTAGTCAGAATACTTGCAGAACTCGGAAACATTCAAGAAGCCCAAAGAGTCTCCCAAATTCTTCAAAAACAATTTCCCAACAGCAGTTATATCAAACTTGTAAACATTATGTTAGCCGGGAAATAGTTTTTATTGTAATTATTTGCATTCTACCCATTATCTCTGCTCTATAAATAATCCCCTTTATTAAAGGGGAAAGATTGCGTAGTCAATCTAGGGGATTTTTGAGAATTTTGCTAAGCATTACAAAGTTGAGTCCGAAGACTGTAGTGCTCCAATTTCTCAATTCACTCATCACCCACCACTCACCACGCCAAGTTTCACTTGGCTATCTT
>JAEEGG010028525.1_pt1 | contig 10493 bp, 7 predicted proteins | sample 9134161 | NCBI WGS metagenome assembly JAEEGG01 (sample SAMN16246543, study PRJNA631951) | gut metagenome | biome: gut microbiome; feature: rumen; material: CR-attached | host: Bos | place: Iran: Karaj | collected 2018-10 | reverse complement strand
GCAAGTAATCTTTAAACTAATTTATCACTATGCTCAAGAAAGAAGAAAAAGTCATTATCCGCACCGCCTTGATGGAATACCGTAATCTCTTGTTCAAGACGTTCCACGGCACCGACGAAGAAAAGACCCGCATTGCCATGGTGAACAAGCTACTCCAGAACTGGAAAGTTTAAACGTATTCATGAAGATTACGTCTAACATTCTTTTCGCATTTTCGCTTACTTTGCTGCTTGCGATGAACTTCGCAGGCGCAAACGAGTATTTGCAGCTGGCGGATTCCTGTTACGCGGCAAGAGCGTTGCGCGCAAACGGCGACAAGGCCGATGCCAAGAACGCCGCCATCATGAAGGAAAATTACCGCAAGGCAATGGAAGATTCCACCGTCCTCGAAGCAGCAACAGAAGGCTACGTCAAGACGCTGTACTTTTGCTTCAGATTCGTGCAGTTCGACGAAAAGAAACGCCAACTCCATCTCGATTCGCTTTTAGACGCAAGCGCAAGCGCCTACGAGAAGTTCCCCGACAACAGGGAAATCGCCCACGTTTATGCATCAACGCTTTCGATGTGGGGTTCCGAAAGAAACGTGTTCACATCGCTCAAGGAAGGCATCGCCGGCAAAGTCCGCGATGTCGCCACCAAGGCGGAAGACTGGCAGATTCTCGGACGTGCACATTTCGTATTGCCGTACGTGCCGTTGATTCTCCCGTGGCCAGACGAAAAACTTGCAGACAAGTACCTGACCATGGCACTCGAAAAGAACCGCAAGGACATCTACAACTATTACTTCCTTGCCGACTTGCGTTATGACCAAAATCGTTATGACGATGCGATGGAACTGATTGTGCAGGGCCTTGCAGAAGGATTCCGCGAAGACTACGTGCTTGAGGACAAACGCGCACGCTGGCACCTCAAGGAACTGTGGAAAATCATCGACCGCAAGCATAAGAACAAATTATCGCCCAAGCACCTCGAAGACGGCGAAAAAATCCGAAAAGAAATAGAAGCGATGCGAGCCGCAAAGAAGAAATAATCTTTGTATTTTTATTACGGATAAAATACCACCATCCACGTTTTTTTGTATATTATATAAATGACACTGAATGGAGGGATGGATAAATGAAATCATTTAAAACTATAATCGCGGCAATCATCGCCTTAGGCATATCCTTTGCATGGGCCGAAACCGTCCGTGAGTTCTACATTTTCTTGCCCAATAACACAACGTGGAAAAGTTCCACGCCGATGATAAATGAAGACGGGAAATCCCGCAAACTGGAAATAGACACAGTGAATTGCGGATGGTACTACAGGCGCTACGTTGACGAACCGCTACCGTCTAGCGTAGTAATCTACAGAGACGACGACGCTACAATGCAAGAAGCCCTCGGCGTGCATGGAGAATGGGGAGAAAGCAAAAACGCTGAGCCAATTCCACTGGAAGACTTGTTTAAAATGTTTTCGACCGAATCCGGTTTTGACGGGTCAATTTATTTCGTAGCCGATGCCGAAGAATATCAAAGACTCTCCTCATCAAGTGAGGGTTGGTTTGTAAACCGTCCTGATGTTTATGGATATTGCGAATATGCGATACATTCAATCGTTTACAGCACCAAAGGAATGCCATGCACAGACATAACTACGGGAATGGTCGAATCTACACTTGACTCCGCAACAAAGAAAATGAAGCTCACCGACAAAGGCAGAGCGTGCTTTGGCGCCAAAGCCGACGAAACGTTTGCCAAAATGTTCACAGCGACACCGGATAGCAACAAGTCATCTTGCTTTGATATTATCATGGAAAGAAACAAATTCGGCAAATACAGCACCGACTCTATATCAAAAGATATTCCAAAAGACAAAATCAACGATTTCTATTGTACAGAATCCCACACAAATTTCCAGTATAAAAAAGGACTCACTTTCAGCATTAGCGGAAGCGACTACACTTGGGTATTTATCAACAACAAGCTAGCCATAGATTTCGACGCTTCAAAGCAAGGCGATATTGATTTGGACAAGTTCATGCAAAACGCAGAAATTGGCAAGGATTACATAATCGACATATATACGTGTAACAAGCATCCAGGTTCAAGCGATCTGAGCATCACAACGAATATATTCATTAGTTTAGAAATTTCTGGCAGCATATGGTTTCCAAATCAGACCTGTACTGCTTTTAAAAAAATCACCCCTGATACAACTTATCGGAATACCGATTATTGCATTAATTGTCCAATCATTAAAGAGCCACCGATTGAATACTTTTTTTCAACGGACAAAACAGGGCAAGACCCGACCAAGACAATCGTCAGCATAGAGGATTTCGAAGCCAACCCGATTCAGTTTAATGGCGGCATTAACGTTACATCCCCGACAGTACCAATTGTCAACGAAGAATTATTGGAAACGCAACTTCCAAACGGCAAATATTACCTTATCTTTAAAATAGGAACCGACCAGCATGCAATTGAAATCTCGCTCGACGGTACAGAAGGGATTGCAAATCGCAGAACCATTCCCGCTGATGCATCTTTCAACATCATAAAAACAGGCTCCCTCGAATTTACGATTCTGACGAATTCTCCGAGCACCGCCAAGCGATATGCCGTCATGGACATGAAAGGACAAGTCGTTTCTACAGGAACATTGAACGAATCCGCAACTCGCGTGAAAGTACCGACGGCAGGTTCGTTCATCGTCAAAGTCGGGAAGAAATTCAAACAAATCAACATGAAATAAAAACAATACTTTGTAAAAAAAACTTACCAAATTAATGTTTTTGTACAAATTTCAACATTTGCAATTTTCCTTTTTATTTCATTATTGTTTTCTTAATACGCTTATATTACATTATTCGCTAGGCCTCACAAATTTGTTAAACGAATATATTGTTTAACGATTTGTTGCAAATAAAAGGGATTGAGTATGAAAAAATTGAATAGTATGGTACTCGCCATAGCTTTGGCGAGTCAGTCTTTTGCTGTATCCGTAGATTTCTATGACGAACAGCAGAACAACCCATCAGCAACCGGAATTCGGCTTAGAATCAATAATGATTCAAACGTTCCAATCAATAATGCGAAACTTCGCTATTATTTTCACAGGACTTCGTTGCCTTATGTTGTCGATGGGTATTATATACCTAACGCTACTTTATCTACGAATAATGTAAACGACACTCTTGCTTATTTGGAACTTGATATTCCGTCGGTTCCTGCTGGGTATTTCCCAGATATCGCCGGATTTAGCCTAGCGTTGCATAACAACGATTGGTCAAGTCGTGATAAATCGCGAGATTACAGTTATCAGACTTCTTCTATGCTTATGGAAAATACGAAGGTGGTGTTGCTTTCGGGTGACAATGTCCTTTTTGGCGAATCTCCGATCGCCCAAACGGTACTTGAGCCAGGAATCTTAAAAATATCGGGTCTCAAGTTTTCAGATAGCGCCTGGCTGGAAATAAAAAACGTAGGGGCATCTACGGCAGCGCTGTCTGATTATCGGCTTGTTAATGCAAATGACTCCGTTTTTTCGCTAGGAAATGATTCTCTTGCCGTTAACGAAGTTCTTCGAATTTGCCAAAATCAGGCCGCTTGTGGTGAAGCGTCAAAAACATTGGTCAATTCCGTATTCGGTTGGGACAGCATTGGCGAAGCTATCTTGAAAAAGGATTCTGCAATGGCTTCATATGTTGCGTGGGGAGAACCTGGTTTCCATGCCGCAGCGGCCGTTGATGCCGGAGTGTGGACTGATTCTTTGGAGTATTTCCCGGCCGAATCGCATGTTCAGCAATATAATGCAGATTATATCAAGAATACGTTCTTCCGTCTTAGGCCAAATAAATCTGGCATGGATACTGGTGATTGGTTCAGTTTTACAAGTAACGATAATCCGGCAGAAACAGTTTCAGTTCCGTTACCTATAAAAACATCGGCGAATCAACCTATTATTAAACAAATTCCCGGTGACAACAACGTTCTTTTCAGTTGGCTCCCCGTAGATGGAGTCAATTCGTACAGAGTCATTGTCCGTGACAAAAATGACAACGACGTTTATAATCTTGAGACGCAAAACACATCGGTTGTCTTACCTGTCGCCCAAGGAAATTACAACTGGACTGTGATTGGAGATGATGAGTTTAAAGTTTATGACGATATTGATGGTGGAAAGCGTTATGACCTTTATAATATCGACATCATTGAAGCGAATATCAATACAAAAACTTTTAACCAGCTTAAAATTCATGAAATCAAGGCAAGACGTGATTCCTATATGCTTGATCTACAAAAACTCGATCGTATAGATGATAATTGGGATCGACCAAATCTTGAATCAAATACGGTCGGGTGGTACGAACAGGAACGATGCTGGGCTGTTGCAATTGAGGTTATGAACCATTATTATGGTGGAGACTTACTTCAAGATGAAATTGTATTTAAAGGAAAATACAAGCCAAATGAACCGCTATTGTCTCCTTTCCGTCAGGAAGGTAATAAAACACAAGAAACAATTGAACTATTAAAGTGGGCTTTAAATATTAATAATCTTGATGATTTAAACTATAACGAAGGAACTCCATCCTATGAAATTGTTAAATATGCAATTGATCACGAAAAACTTATTTATATAAGCGTTCCTCAACATGATATGGTTATATATGGTTACGTAGGTGATGCTGATAATTATGCATTCTATTACGCATTTGCGGGAGATAACAATGGAAATGTTACAACATCCCTTAATTATAAAGAACCAATTGATTATTATTTTATTCCTAATGTAGTTCGTAATAATGTAACAATGTCCGATTATCGAGTCCACATCGATACTGATGGCGATGGTATTACCAATTTTGAAGAGGAAGAACGTTTCCAGACATCCCCATTCCTTGCCGATTCTGATGATGATGGAATAGAAGATAAACGTGAAATATATAATTACACAATAATGGCTAAAGAAGCAGATGAAGCCGATTATTCTACATATTTATGCATTATTGAAGACCCCGTTGAAAATAAAAAATATACTATCCCACTTTGTTTTAAACAACCGGGTATTCGCAAATCTGCAGATAAAAATATAAACAAAATCTATGCACAACTTGATCCTGATGATAATGGAGATGGTATTGATGATGGTTTACTTAATTTTAAGGGAATGAAAAAAAGTATTAACATTGACGATATGGATGTTCCTGCTGATTATACAATTTACGCTCGAGAATATGCGGCAATTAACGACCATGTGAAATGTTACAATACTCTATCGGAAAGTAATTCTTATTGTAAAATTGCATCTGCCGATGAGGATGTTTTTTCGTATAATTCTCCATATACTCCAATTTCCATTGGAGCACAAGCGCATGTTGGTGATATTGATTTTTGCAATAGAGGACTTGATCGAACTTATTATCCCAATATTCGAGGTAAATCGACTTTACGCAGTTCTGCCGTTGTTCACGGTAATATAAATGCGTATGTTATTAAAGGGCTTAAGAGCACTGAATATAAGAAATATGATGAGAACTTTAATACAGCAAACGAAAAATTTGCGAAAACTTTTGATGTTTCTGATTTTATTGATATGTATAATGGATCTTCAGTGCAAGGTGAAATAAATCTTCATGCATATTCCACAATGATAAATACACCCTCTGAATGGCCTAACAATTTTATTTATTTATATTCTACAGATATGCCAACCATTTCAGAATCCCAAGTCAAATTTGTCCAAAATGGGGAAACATACCATTTAAAAGACGGCGACGAATTTAGCTCACTCACGGTGCAATCTGGTGGTACATTGATTGTTGAACCGGGTGAAATGTTTGTGGATAAACTTCTCCAAATTGACGCTAATGCTACAATCCGTTTTGCGGAACCCGGCAAGGGAACTGTCCTCCATACAAACGGACAAATTATATGGCATACATACAACAGTGAATCGACAAGCAATACTCAGTATTGGATTAACGTAGCCAAGGGCTTCAAGTTGGCGCATCATTCTTCGCAGAAATTCTATCTCGAAGGAATGTGGGCTGGAACCATTTACGCTCCAAAAGCCAAAGTCGTTCTGGGACAGGTCACAAAGACTATCTATGGACGTGTTTTAGCGCGTGATGTTGTCGTTCACCAGTTTGCAAAAGTGTATCGTGTCGATTTCAAACCAACAGACGCGTTGCAGGTGTCTTATGCGTTTTAATAGAAGGAGATCCAAAGTATGAATATGTTTAAAAAATTTGTCATTATTGCGTCCGTCTTTGTAGCATCCGTTTTTGCAGACGAGTCTTTTGGTGGTATTGGCGTGGTTTACAAATTGACCAAAACAGGTGCGGAAGTTCAGGAAATCATACCGAATACGCCCATTGACAAAACTAAAATCAAACCGGGCAATGTCATCATCGCCGTTGATGGCGTGTCTGTGCAAGGAAAAAAGTCTCGTGAAGTCAAGAACGCTTTGCGTGGCCTTGATAACAAACCTGTTGTGCTCACTTACGTGAGCGATGGTGATACGCTTGTAGAAACAATCCGTCGTATAAAACTCTCGTTGAAAGAGCTAAATAATATTGCCGATGCCGAGCAACCCGAAAAGAAACTTCTTGCAGTTCTCGGCGATGGTAAGGTTGTTAAAAAAGAAACGTTTGTTTCGGGTCATATCGAGGGCGTTTATGTGGATGATGTGCAAATTCCAGTTACAAAAGACAATCCTATGCAAATAAAAACGGGAACGGCAAAAATCGTTTCTTTCAATCGCAGTATGATTCGTGTGAAGTTGGAAACTGCCGGAGCATTTATCGTGTCGGTTGTGGATTCCAATGGTGACATAATTCGTTCGTTCATCGAAAATAACGGACGCGCAGGAATAAATTCTATTCCGTGGGGAGGCTCTCTCATCCCTGATGGTCGCTATACGATTTCTGTTGAACATGATGGAAGTATTAGCGGAGTGAACATTCTTTTGAAATAAAGTGATTAATCTTAAATGATACATTTGTATCATTTAAGATTGCTACAAAATGTTAATAAAACAAACAAATATTTAATTTTTCAAAAAAATAAAATTTTTGTATCATCTATATTGACTTTTTATGGTTTTCAATATATATTTATCAGCATGAAGCCTATTATCGAATACAACGATTATCGAGCCTACATGGCTGACTTTTACGAAGAGCGCAAGAGAACATCCGCTTTTACTTGGCGTGAGTTTGCAAGAATTGCTGGTTTTACTTCGCCTTCGTATTTGAAACTTGTTTGCGACGGCAAAAGCAGTTTGAGCCGCGTGACGATGAATCGCGTTGCTGTTGCGATGGGACTCGTCGGTTACGAAATCGAGTATTTCGAGGCTATGGTGAATTTCGTAAATGCACAAAAGGATGGTGCTAAAAAAACGTATCTAGACCAGATGGTGTCCATCTCGGCTGCAAACAAGGTGCGCGTAATAGATGAAGATGCGTTCGAGTATTACGAAAGCTGGAAAAACCAGGTCATTCGCGAACTGGCGCCGATGATGCCGGGAGCGACTTTGGGTGAGGTTGTCAAGACTTGCTATCAGAAGATTTCTGCTCTCGAAGTTCGTAAGTCGCTCAAATTTCTTGAAAAGGCTGGATTTCTGAAGCAGATTGACGAAAGTGTTTATGAACAGACGGATAAGGCGGTTACAGGTTCCAAGGAGGCTTTGCCACTTGCCATTCGCATGATGCACCGGGAAATGGGGCAGCTCGGAATTCACGCCATTGATGAATTTAGTCCCGAAGAACGCAACGTTACCGGTGTTACGTTAGGGGTGAACCAGGAAAGCTACGAGGAAATCGTGCGCGAATTGGACGCTTGCCGCAAGAAAGTTATTTCGATAGCGGCCAAATGCGGAAAACTCGACCAGGTTTACAGGTTGAATTTACAGTTTTTCCCTTTGACCAAAAAAGTCAAGGCGAAAGTGGAGGAGTAACATGAATCAGAAACTTTATACGGCGTTCATTGCGGTGTTTGTGCTGGCGATAATAGCTTGTTCCGATAATGTGGCCGGTTCGTCTGAAGACCCGAATACTGTGACCGCTAAAAACAACCTATCAAGCAGTTCCGATGTTGAAATTTCGAGTTCGGCTATGATTGAATCGAGTTCGTCGATTAAAACTTTGAGTTCATCATCTGAAAAGGTTGTTCTATGCAAAGTAAGCGGAGGATGGGGATGTAGCATTGGTGGTACAGGTGATTTATGGAAATCTGGCGATTTTAAAGTAAAAACGAATCTGTATACAGAGGATTCCTCGAAATTTGGAAAACATGCAGGAGATTTATTTTTTGAAACAGATTCTATAATAGGTGGTGAAACGCGAATAATTTGGTATCACAACAATTCAGTTGTTCCTGAATTTGGAAGCGGATCGCTGAATGCTTTAGTATTTCTAGATAACGGTGAAATGGTTGGAAACCCTTTTTTTGATATTGGTTTTTATGTTGCAGGATATGACACCAATGATGTTATATTATCTGCGGATATTTCAAATTGGAATGGTATTTGTGTTCTTGCTAGTTATGGCAGCGTTGTAAAAGACGACCGCGATGCTAAAAAAATTGAACTTTCTTTGCAACTTGATTTAGGTGATTCAATTAACAAAAAAATAGGATACGCATTACCTTCAGTGAAAATGTCTCCAAAAGGAGAATCCCAGTGCTATGAATGGAAACAATTTCAACAACCTGAAATAGAAAAAGAACATGAAATTATTTCAGGAGAATATGCAGCAAAGCACGTTGAACGCATTGTATTCCACTTTCAGTCAAAGACAACACAAGATACGCTTTATTTTGATTTCTTAGCCATCGGAACGAATCGCGATGAATGATGAAAAGACCCATTTTTCCCTTTGACCAAAAAAGTCAAGGCGAAAGGGGAGGAGTAACATGATTCAGAAACTTTATACGGCTTTCATGGCGGTGTTTGTGCTGGCGATAATAGCTTGTTCCGACAATGTGGCCGATTCATCTGAAGACCCGAATACAGTGACTGCTAAAAACAACCAGTCAAGCAGCTCCGATGCTGAAATTTCGAGTTCGGCTATAATCGAATCGAGTTCGTCGATTAAAACTTTGAGTTCATCATCTGAAAAAGTTGTTCTATGCAAGGTTGCTCCAGGAAGTCGAGGATGTGTCATTGAACCTGACACTGCTGATTTATGGCTTCCTGGCATGGATTACGTTAACACGAAAGTGTTTGCAAAGAACATCTCCGATTTTGGGGAGCGAGCTGGTGAATTTTTCTTAAGAACCGATTCAGCAGAGGGAGGAAAATCAACGATTACTAGAAAAGGGCAAGGTTTCTTTGATATTGAGTTGAACAAGGGAGACCTTAAAGACTATCCCTATGTAGATATCGGCTTTTATGTAGGTGGCTTTGATTCCAACGGAGTTGCGATGCCTGTAGATGTTTCTAACTGGAATGGAATCTGTTTCTATTTCTTTAGTACATTTACTTATTACACACGCCAATACGAAAACATCGGTCCGATGATTTTGTTGGACTTCGGAGAAGAAGTTAATAAATCAATAGATAACAAATTGCCATTTGTATTTCTAGAAGATGGAATCAACTGCTATGAATGGAATCGGTTCGGGCCATTAGGACCGTCCAAGGACCATTTTTATGAAGATCAGCCACATCCTTATTGGGATGCAGATGATTACTTTGCTGGAGAAAATGCCGCAAAACATGTAGTTAGAATTATAATACGTCTTCAAGCAGGTCCTGGCAAGTATTCTTATGATATTCGCGCCATCGGAACGAATCGCGATGAATAACCGACCCAAGCACAGAAATCTGGCTTACACAAAAAAAATGACGGATTGAATCCGTCATTTTTTTTAAAGGTGATGCCGTCCCCATACGCGGATCATGACCATGTAAGCGCTGAAGCGCTAAGTGGTCAAAGAGAACAAGGCCGGGATGACAATGTAAGAGCCGAACGGTCTTATTTCTGTGCCTGGACAGCGGTGAGGGCAATCGTGTAGACGATGTCTTCGACGAGGGCGCCGCGGGAGAGGTCGTTCACCGGCTTGGCCAAGCCCTGGAGCATCGGGCCGATAGCGATTGTGCCATGAGCACTGCGCTGCACGGCCTTGTAGCCGATGTTACCGGCGGAGAGGTCCGGGAACACGAACACGGTAGCCTTGCCAGCGACCGGGCTGTTCGGGGCCTTGAGGGCGCCAACGCTCGGGACGGTGGCGGCATCGTACTGGAGCGGGCCATCGACGAGCATTTCGGGGCGGGCGGCCTTGGCGGCAGCGGTTGCGGCCACGACGAGGTCGGCATCCGGACCCTTGCCCGAATTGATGGTACTGTAAGAGAGCATGGCCACGCGGCTCGGGAGACCGAAAGCCTTTGCCGTGTCATCGCACTGGAGAGCGATATCGGCAAGTTCATCGGCAAGCGGGTTCAAGTTGATAGCGCAGTCGCCATAGATGTAAGTCTTGTCCTTCATGCACATGAAGAACACA
>JAEEGG010028523.1_pt1 | contig 10494 bp, 9 predicted proteins | sample 9134161 | NCBI WGS metagenome assembly JAEEGG01 (sample SAMN16246543, study PRJNA631951) | gut metagenome | biome: gut microbiome; feature: rumen; material: CR-attached | host: Bos | place: Iran: Karaj | collected 2018-10 | reverse complement strand
CTGATACCTGATTGACACTAGGGAACAATTATATCATGGGTTTAACTAAGCCTATTGAACAAAATTTATTAAGTTATCAAGGTGCATTTACTGTATCTAAAAATTATTATACGAGGAGGACAAGGACATGTGCTGCGAAGCGTTAAGGGAATTATTTGAACCGGAATTAAAGGAAAGCTGGAAGAAAGGCCAAAGGCAAGGCAAAAGACAAGGCCAAATACAAGGCCAAAAACAAGGCCAAAGACAAAGCGTTAGGGCAATGGTGAACACCATGACAAAAAAAGGCTATCATTCGGATGAAATCATTGACATTATCATGCAGTCGTTTCAACTGGACCGTAACGAGGCGATGAAATACTTATTATCTTAACTGGGTAAGAAGCTGTATGCATATTTGCCGTATTATTTGATGCGATATGAGAAGAAGTTTGCGAGTTGGGAAAAGAGCGACATAAAGATAAAGGCGCTGTAGGAGGACAATAAAGGAATGTTGTTTCAAACATAGGGAGAGTTATTTGCGGCGGGAGGATTTATGGAAAAAGAGATTACTAATGATAAAACTGTTGATAACAAGACCGAGATTGTAGGCGTGGGAATAGATGTAATTGACGAAAAGACTATTAAAGAGAAAATATACTTGATTCGGGGCGTTAAGGCCATGTTGGATTTTGAACTGGCAGAAATATATGGGTATGAAACAAAGAATTTCAATCGTCAGGTAAAGAACAACGCTGAAAAATTTGAGGGTGATGACTTTATGTTTCAAATGACGCCTGAAGAACTTAAAATGCTATCGCGGTGCAAAAATTTCACCACGATACAAACCAAAGGCGTGAAAGGGAGGACAAGGACATGTGCTGCGAAGCGTTAAGGGAATTATTTGAACCGGAATTAAAGGAAAGCTGGAAGAAAGGCCAAAAACAAGGCCAAAGACAAGGCTGGAGACAAGGCCAAAGACAAAGCGTTAGGGCAATGGTAAACACCATGACAAAAAAAGGCTATCATTCGGATGAAATCATTGACATTATCATGCAGTCGTTTCAACTGGACCGTAATGAGGCGATGAAATACTTTACGAAATCATAGTGTATGCGTACTCGTTGTTTTTGCAAAGCTGTAAAATCCTTGCATTTTCCATTAGCCTACGATATAGTATTTTTGTTATGTTTTATATAGCGAAAGATACGAGGTATCGGGAATGAGTTGGGAAGATCGATATGGTGAAGATGTCCTTAAGACCGGATATCAACTGTTTCAGCGTGGAGAAGTAAATGTCATTTCAAAGCAGGGATCCGTGTTTCGAGTAAAGGTCGGAAAGTATTACGCGGCAAAGGTCATGGTGAGAAAGACGGAAAACGGTGACTATGAGGTTGACTGTGATTGTTGGGATTATTTACGCCATGGAACCTGTGGTCATTGCCCTGCCGCCATTTATGGCGTTGAGGGATTGAGCCAAAAACCTGCACCGCCGACTCCCGGTAAACGAATGGAACCATTTACTCGCGTGCCTGGCGCGGGAGAGGATTATTACTATTACGATCTCGGAAAAATCAGTAAGGAAATCTATCTTACGGAAGAAGGCTATCAGGAAGCAAAACGCATGATTTCGGCTGGTGAGATTGTTTGTAAAAACATCAATTCCTTTATGTATCGGGATTCCCAGTATAAGAATTATTATGGTCTCAATCTGATTGCCGAATTAAAGCCTTCGGGGGCCCAGGTCGCAATCAGTGTGGGAAAGGATTTTGTCTGGAAATGTAATTGCGGTGCAAGAAGATGTTATTATGCTCAAGAACTCACCTTTTATCGTGAAAATAAGCAGACATATAAGGTTTGTAAGCATGTTGCGGCTGCTTTTCTGATGCTTGGAAAGTATATTGCCGAGGAAAATCCCGGAGATGAGACGGATTATCGCGCGAAGCAGCTCCTTGGAAAGATTTTGCGAAAGAATAATAGTTCGGCGGAAAAGACGGCGATGGTTTCACTGACGCCTGAACTGATGAATCATGATGGGGAATTGAAGGCAGGTTTTAAGATTGGGCTTGGAAAAGCCTACAAAGTGAGAAACCTGACGGAGCTTGTGGAAAAGGTTGAAGATAATGAAACCGTGACGCTTGGGAAAAACGGCGCGATCAATTTTGGGTTGCTTGATTTTAATGAGGAATCAAAGGGCTTTTATGCACTGATTCAAAGCAGGGTACACGATAATCTGAAGAGAAATGAAAGGGTTCAGGCCAGACTGGGCTGGGGTTATTCTGACAGGTATCTTGTTGATAAGATCAGTGATGCAGTGATTTTAGAGGGCTCAACGCTGGATGAGTTTTATCAATTGTGCAAGGCGTTGCCTGAAGTCGAGTATTCCCTGAGGGAATATGGGCGAGTTGTCGAAAAGGGAAGGGTTCATTGTGAAGAAGGGAATCCGCAAATAAAATTAAAGCTGGAAGAGCTGTTGGATGGTCAGCAGGTCGCGGGTGTCAGGCTGTCGGGAATGTTGCCGCAGGTGAGTCATGGCAATGATGGTATTTATTTTTTGAATGATAAATGCTTTTATCATGTTGCGCCTGAATTTGCAGACCAGATGAGGCTGTTGTATGATCTTTCGGATAACAGTGGTAAAATCGAGCTTACGATCGGAAGACATCATTTTGGAGAGTTTTATCAAGAGGTATATCCTCTCCTAAAAACAATCGCAACAATAGATGACAAAACAACGGAAAAGGTTGAACGTTGTATCCCTCCGAAGGCAGAGGTTACGTTTTATCTTGACAGTATCGGAAGAACGCTTGCCTGCAAAGCGGAAGTCGCCTATGGCGAGAAGTTGCATTCGCCGATGGAGGCGAGACTGAGAAAAGGGTATTCTCAGGTGTATCGGGATTACGGGAAGGAAAAGCTGGTCAGTGAGACCATTGGCAAATATTTCCCTGAGTATGATGAGACAAAAGATACTTCCTATTGTGAGGATGGAGATGCTTCTTATCGTGTTTATCGTGAGGGCGTGGATGCGATGTTGCAGCTCGGTGAGGTGAAATGTACGGATCAGTTCCAAAGTCGGAATCTCCGTAAGAGTCTTGGAATCAAGGTTGGCGTCTCCATTGAAAGTGATTTGTTAAATTTGGATCTGACTTCGGGAGAACTGTCGGCGCAGGAGTTGATGGAGGTATTTGAAAGCTATCGTCTTAAGAGAAAGTATCATGTTTTGAAAAATGGGGATTTCGTGGATCTGGAGTCTCCTGACATTGAGCTGATCGATCAGATTCTTCGCGCTGGCAGCCTGCAAACCAAGGAACTTCTAGGCGAAAGGATTCAAATCCCTGCATATCGTGCGATCTATCTGAATAAGCTTTTCGAAGAGCACGAGGAGCTATATGGGCATCGAGATCGGAATTTTAGAAAGCTGGTGAAGGATTTTGGAACCGTTAAGGATTCTGAAATCGAGGTGCCGGAAAGCCTTGCGGATCAATTGCGCAATTATCAGGTTTACGGACATAAATGGCTTCGCATGTTGTCACAATATGGGTTTGGCGGAATTTTGGCAGATGAGATGGGACTTGGTAAGACATTGCAAATGATCTCGGTGTTGCTGGCGGAGAAGAAGACGGGAGAGAAGACATCATTGATTATTTGTCCTGCTTCGCTTGTGTATAACTGGAAGGAGGAGTTTAGACGATTTGCACCAGAACTTTGCGTGGCAGCCGTCGCTGGAACGGCGGGGGAAAGGAAAAAACAAATTCAGAGTTATCACAAGATGGACGTTCTCGTTACGTCATATGATCTCCTAAAGCGTGACATTGCGGAATATGAGAACTGTCATTTTGAGTATCAGGTCCTTGACGAGGCGCAATATATCAAGAATCAAAAAAGTGCGGCAGCCAAGACAGTTAAGGTGATTCATGCCGTGCACCGATTTGCCCTTACGGGTACGCCAATCGAGAATCGTCTCAGCGAGCTTTGGAGTATATTTGATTTTCTCATGCCTGGCTTTTTGTATGATTATGAAACATTTCGGCGGGAGTTGGAGATGCCGATCGTCAAGGATAAGGATGAGGCTGCGTCTGCAAGGCTTCGGCGGATGGTTGGACCGTTCATTTTACGAAGACTGAAGGGAGACGTCCTGAAGGATCTGCCAGACAAGCTGGAAGAGATTCGATATGGTGTCATGGAGGAAAAGCAAAGGCATTTATATGACGCGCAGGTGCAGAGAATTACGAAAAAAGTAGCCGAAGAGAGTGAGGAAGATTTTAGAAAGGGGAAGCTGCAAATACTTGCGGAGCTTACCAGGGCCCGGCAGCTTTGCTGTGATCCGTCTCTCGTGGTGGGAAATTATCAGGGTGGCTCTGCGAAGCGTGAGGCTTGCATGGAATTGATTCAGAGCGCAATCGAAGGAGAACATGCGATCCTTTTATTTTCACAGTTTACTTCCATGCTGGAGCTTCTGGCAGCAGATCTTCGCGAGAAAGAGATTCCATACTATGTCTTGACGGGAGAGACGCCGAAGGAGGAGAGAATCCGCCTGATGAATAGCTTTAATGAAGGGGAGGTTCCGGTCTTCCTGATTTCCCTTCGTGCAGGCGGTACGGGATTAAATCTTACTGGCGCGGACATCGTAATCCATTATGATCCTTGGTGGAATCTTGCCGTGCAAAATCAGGCGACGGATCGTGCACACAGGATAGGACAGAAGAAAAATGTCACGGTTTACAAGCTGATCATAAAGGGATCCATAGAAGAAAAAATCATTCAGTTGCAGGATTCCAAAAAGAATCTTGCAGATGAGATCCTTAGCGGCGAAAGCACTTCACTGGCAGGTTTGTCAAAGGAGGATTTGCTGGAGTTGCTGAGCTAGACGACATGGAATGAAGGGAGTCCAATATTGGATTCCTTTCATTGCCGTAGTAGATTGACGAATGCTATTAAGGATTAGATCATAAATTATCTCCACGACACAGTTGGACTGGTAAGATGATTAGATTAATCTAAAGCCATTATCATTCGGACGAAATCATTGACATTATCATGCAGTCACTTCAACTGGATCGTAATGAGGCGATGAAATACTTTATATCTTAACTGGGTAAAGGTTGCCGCCTTAGGATTCTACAGAGAACTTATTGAATTATCTTTGAGTAACAGCGAAGCAATTTTTTTGCTGACCTTTGTAGGAGCAGGCGTTATTCTTTGCTTATCAGGTATCTTTTCTGGATACCTTTCTGTAGATGGTGTTGTCACTTCAGCCGATTTCCCCCATGCTTTTCTGGGGATTGATGGGGAAACTGCTGGAGTATTTTATCTAAGGGCGTCTATTCAACGGGCGCTTTTCAATCTGGCGTATCAGCCTAAGTTTTCAACTTGTGAGGAACATGATTATGATTAGAAAAATTCTATTGCAAGAGCTTCAGAAGTATGAAGCAATCAAAAAAGTTATCTTGTCTCAACGGAAAAACACAAAAGGTGAAACAATGACCTGTAGGAAGATTCATGGTCATTTTCAATATTGTATCGACCGCAAATATGTGAGCAAGAAAAAGGAAATTCATAGAATCAGGGATATAGCAAGGGGGGAATATCAGAATAAGATATTGCCTTTAATCGACGGTTATTTATTGCAACTGGAGGATATTCTAAAAACGGAGAAGAAGCTTTACGCAGTCTACGAACAAATGCATGAAGGCAAACAAGTTCTATTTGAGCCGGATGTTGTTTCTGTTGCTAAGAAGCTTCAGGATTTCAGTAATGCAACAGGTGAGTCATTGCCTTTTTCGGAGAACGACCGGACGGAGTATGTGACACGTCGGGGAGAGCGCGTACGGTCGAAATCTGAGAAAATCATAGCAGATGAACTTGACAGAAATGGTATTCCATATAAGTACGAAAAGCCTTTGCTGCTTCAAGTTGACAATCAACTGAAGGAGTTTCATCCTGATTTCACTGCCATGAATATCACGACGGGTGAGATTAAATACATAGAGCATTTAGGGATGATGGACAATCCCAACTACTACAATAATGCACTTTCGAAATTAGATGTCTACGAGCGAAATGGACTGATGATCGGGAGAGATATTATGCTTTTGCATGAGAGTGCGTATCGACCCTTGAATACGAGAGTCATACAAGATTACATACAAGAATTCTTGATGTAATCGAAGGCGCAAAGCTACCAGATTCGGAAAATTTGATTATTTGGTAGCTTTCGGGAGAGCCGCAAGGGCGCGAAAGCTACCAGATTCGGAAAATTTGATTATTTGGTAGCTTTTGGGAGAGCCGCAAGGGCACGAAAGCTACCAGATTTGGAAAATTTGATTATTTGGTAGCTTTCGGGAGAGCCGCAAGGGCGCGAAAGCTACCAGATTTGGAAAATACGATCATTTGGTAGCTTTTGGGAGAGCCGCAAGGGCGCGAAAGCTATCAGATTCGGAAAATTTGATTATTTGGTAGCTTTTGGGAGGACTGCCATGTCGCCGGCCATGGGAAGTAAATATAAATATCACCACTGAGGGCTGAAAACTAATCAAAAATCGACTTTAATGGGGAAATCTATCAAATTTGTTAATGATTTCGCTAGATTTTATGCCTTTCCTACTTGACTTTTAGAATATACGGGCTTATACTCAATACGATTCATAGAGTTGACTAGATTAAGAGTGGTGCGAACCACTCTTAATTCTTTGTAGGGCGACAATAAAAACAAGCGGCTGCCGAAGGCAGACATTTGTTTTTAATCGCCCGTACACGAAATAAAAACGCAAGTCGCGAAGCGACGGCGCATGCGAAGCAGGCGGTTTTTATGAGTGCGGAAGCTGCATCAAGCGGCATGCGAAGCAGATGGTTGTAAAGTAGTCGTAAAAAGGAGGCAGAATGTCAAAGAGGGAGACTTATGAGGCCAAAGCGGAAGAACTGCTAAAGCCCATCACCACGAAGCTTGGAATTGAAATCTATGACGTGGAGTATGTCAAGGAAGGCAGTGATTATTATCTGCGTGCCTATATTGATAAGCCGGAGGGCGTCAATATCAATGATTGTGAGACCGTAAGCCGTGCGTTTTCGGACGTGCTGGACGAGGCGGATCCCATCCCGGATGCTTATATCCTGGAGGTTTCCAGTCCGGGACTTGGAAGAACCTTGAAGAAGGACAGGCACCTTCAAAAGAGCATCGGTCAGGAAGTGGAAGTAAAGCTGTTTAAGGCAGTGGATGCAAAAACGAAGCAAAAGGATTTCAGCGGAATCCTGGAGAGCTTCGATGAGAAGACGATCACGATCCGTGAGGGCGCGGATTTTGATGAGAAGGCAAACACTGAGGAAGAGGAAAATGTTGATGGTGAGGTCCAGGGTGCGCTGGTAACGTTTGAGAGGAGTAATGTTGCACTGATCAGGTTGGAGCTGGATTTTTAGTAAGACATGTTATGTAAGAGCTTTTAAGTAGTAAGGGTTTGAATGATACAGAGATTATAAGGCGAAATGCCGGAAATGGAGGATATGATGAACAAGGAATTAATGGAGGCACTTGATATTTTAGAGAAGGAGAAGGAGATCAGCAAGGAGACGCTGTTTGAGGCAATCGAGAACTCTCTGCTTACGGCCTGCAAGAACCATTTTGGTAAGGCAGACAACGTAAAGGTTGAGATTGATCGTGATACCTGTGACTTCTTGGTTTATGCCGAGAAGGAAGTGGTTCCGACGGCAGATGACGTTGAGGACGATTGTCTGCAGATTAGTCTTGAAGATGCGCAGAAGATTTCTTCCAAGGCTTCCGTAGGCGACGTGATTCACGTAGAGATTAAGTCCAAGGAGTTTGGACGTATCGCTACGCAGAACGCAAAGAACGTCATCCTCCAGAAGATCCGTGAGGAAGAGAGAAGCGTGATCTTCAATCAGTATTTCGAGAAGGAGCGCGACGTTGTTACGGGTATCGTTCAGCGTTACGTTGGCAAGAACATTAGCATTAACCTTGGTAAGGCAGATGCTCTGCTGACCGAGGCAGAGCAGGTAAAGGGCGAGGTATTCCGTCCTACGGAGCGCATTAAGGTTTACGTGCATGAAGTGAAAAATACTCCTAAGGGACCCCGCATCAGCGTTAGCCGTACGCATCCGGAGCTGGTAAAGCGTCTGTTTGAGGCTGAGGTGACCGAGATCAAGGACGGCACCGTAGAAATCAAGAGCATTGCCCGTGAGGCAGGCAGCCGTACAAAGATTGCAGTTTGGTCCAACAACCCTGACGTGGATGCAGTTGGCGCTTGTGTCGGCATGAACGGCGCGAGAGTAAATGCGATTGTGGAAGAGCTTCGCGGTGAGAAGATCGACGTCGTAAACTGGGACGAGAACCCTGGTAACTTGATTCAGAATGCCCTTTCTCCCGCAAAGATCGTTGCAGTATTTGCAGATCCCGATGAGAAGACGGCGAAGGTGGTTGTTCCTGATTATCAGTTGTCTCTGGCCATCGGTAAGGAAGGTCAGAACGCAAGACTTGCTGCAAGGCTGACTGGTTATAAGATCGACATCAAGTCCGAGACGCAGGCAAAGGATGCTCCTGGCTTCCGTTATGAGGACTACATTGATGACGAGGAGTACGAAGAGTACGAGGGTTATGAAGGTGAAGAGGGCGGCTATACGGAGCAGTAATTTAGCGAGTCCTGTTACCTGACAGAGTGAATCAAAACTAAAGGAATTGGTAGCATAAGGAGAGTTAAAGAAAGCATGACAAAAAAGCTTCCGCTAAGACAGTGTGTTGGCTGTGGAGAAATGAAAAGTAAAAAGGAAATGATGCGTGTCCTGAAATCGGAGGACGAACCGATTTGTCTTGACATGACTGGCAAGAAAAATGGACGCGGCGCATATCTATGTAAGAGCATGACCTGCTTGCAGAAGGCCAGAAAGAATAAGGGATTGGAACGATCCTTTAAGATGAGCATTCCTGCAGAGGTGTATGACGCTCTGGAAAAGGAGTTCGCAGATGGGAGTACCGAATAAAGTGATGTCCCTTTTGGGAATTGCCATGAAGAGCAAAAATCTTGTCAGCGGAGAATTCCAGACGCTGGAGGCGGTACGGTCGAAGAAGGCCCGTCTGGTCATCATTTCAACGGACGCCACGGACAATACGAGAAAGCTTTTTAATGACAAATGTGCTTTTTATGAAATACCCGTTGTGGAATACGGGTTGAAGGAAGATTTGGGCCGGGCAATCGGAAAAGACCTGAGATCTTCATTGGCGGTGTGCGATGCTGGTTTGGCGGCTGCCATAAAAAAGCAACTGGAAATGGAGAAGTAGGGGCTTAGACGAGCTTGGAAAGGAGAAAGAATTTAGGATGGCAAAAATCAGGATACATGAACTCGCAAAAGAGTTGAAGAAGGAAAATAAAGAGCTTTTGCAATTTCTTGCCGAAAAGGGGATTGAGGGCAAGACTGCTTCGAGTGGACTGGATTCGCAGGAGGAGCAGATGGTAAGAGCGGCATTCGGCGGCGCAAAGGCTTCAGCTGACGCGAAGAAGGCAGATGATGCAAAAAAGGCTGACGAGGCAAAGAAGGCTGAGGAAGCAAAGAAGGCTGAGGAAGCAAAGAAGGCTGAGGAAGCAAAGAAGGCTGAGGAAGCAAAGAAGGCTGACGAGGCAAAGAAGGCCGAGGAAGCGAAGAAGGCCGAGGATGCCAGAAAAGCAGAGGAGGCTAAGAAGGCAGCTGAAGCTGCAAAGCCTGCTCAGGCCGGAACGCAGGGTGGCGCGCAACCCGCACAGGGCGGCGCTCAGGCTGGCGTGCCGAAAAAGAAGAAAACGATCATTATTGTCAATAATCAGCAGAATGCAAGAGGTCAGGGACAGCGCCCCGGAAATGCACCTGCGCAGAATCGCCCGCAGGGTGGTAATAACGGAAGACCTGGGTATAATAATGGTTACAACAATGGAAGACCTCAGCAGCAGCCTGTTCGCGTGCCCATTAAGCCGTTGACGCCTCCGTCTCCCACGCCCAGTGTGCAGATGGTTCCGAGCAATACGCAGCAGCCGAAGCGCGTAAATCCCGCACCTGAGAAAAAGGAAGACGTAAAGACGACCGCTCCCGTACAGGAGACGCCCGCAGCTACGACGACTCCGGCAGCGCAGGCTCCCAAGGAGAACGTGAATACGCCCGTAGCGCCTGTAGCACAGAATGCTACGCCGAGCGCAGCACCCAAGGAGGAGACACGCGTACAGGCAGCTCCGCAGGCAAACCACGAGAATACGCAGACTGCGCCTCGCGAGAATCAGGGGGCTCGTGAGAATCAGGGAAATCGTGAGAATCAGACTAATCGTGATCATCAGGTGAGAAACAATGCACCTCAGGGTCGTGACGGTCAGGGCAGCTTCAATCGTCAGGGCGGCCAGGGTGGCCAGTATAATCGTGACGGCCAGGGCGGATTTAACCGTCAGGGCGGCCAGGGTGGCCAGTATAATCGTGACGGTCAGGGCGGATTTAACCGTCAGGGCGGCCAGGGGGGCCAGGGGGAGCGATCGGGAGAGGGTGGCGGCGGGA
>JAEEGG010028521.1_pt1 | contig 10494 bp, 8 predicted proteins | sample 9134161 | NCBI WGS metagenome assembly JAEEGG01 (sample SAMN16246543, study PRJNA631951) | gut metagenome | biome: gut microbiome; feature: rumen; material: CR-attached | host: Bos | place: Iran: Karaj | collected 2018-10 | reverse complement strand
AGATCATTGCTCCATAGCGAAAATTGAACAATGGACTAAGCTCCCACAAGACCGAATCATCGAAATCACCAAGGCAAACAACATTCCTCTGCAGTAGCATGATTGTCAGAACTGCCCGTAGCGTTGGATGGCGGCCATTAGCAGTCGCATGCCCGTCAGACGGCTGCCATTGTTGATGGATCCAGCCGTCGCGAAGACGAGGCCGCGCTTTTCGCGGGCCTGCTCAAAATCGCGCAAGAATTCGCGGACGATGCCTTCTTCATTGTTGCGGCTGTATGTAAACGGCGCCAATTGCCCATGGATGACCGCATGCGGACAATATTTGCGGATTTCAGAAACCGTCAGCGTCGGTCCGAAATTCGTTCCCTTCAAATCGACTTCAGCCAACAACGGCAGCAGATGCCCCATCGCCGAATCGCTATGCTGGAAACGGTGATGTTGCGGCAACGGCGCATATTTTCCGAAAACGGCGCGATGGATCGGCATCGCGAAAAAGTCATAGATTTCCGGACTGAACAGGCAGGAATTGTCATCTGCCCAAGACCAATGCATCGCGCGGGCGACATCTTCCGGTTCCGCTTCTGCATCAAGTACTTCCGCACGTGCGAGAATCGCCCGTGCTATCAAATCGCTGAATCGTCTCAACAGCCCTGGATCATCGTAATAAAGCATCAACACATTTTCCGGTCCGAACACAGAGCATGCGAATGTGCACGGTCCACGCTGACCGCGATACAACGGCACTTTGCAACCTAACGCCTTCAGCCGTGCTTTTTCCGAATCCCAATTGTCAGGCAGCATGAAATCGCGCAAGTTTTCAAGCCGTTTTTCCACACGATCCAACAGGGCCGACAACTCCTCCGGCGTTGCTGCGGCCTGTTGCAACCACCATGAACCAGACGCCCCGCCAATCCATTTGTTCTCCGCTTCGAAAATATCCCCCAACTCCTTGATCGCAGGCCATTTGCGCGTTGGATCCGGCAGTCTTTCATTCAACAGACGACGACCGACGATCTTCTCCGACAAGTCATTGTAGCGTTTCGAGACATCGACGGCCCATTGCGGGTCGGCATAGAGGAAACGCCACCAGTCCTGCTCCAGGCCAAGCTCGTCGAAAACGCACTCCCAGTTCAGAGACGCGCCGAAGGGGCATTGACGGATGTCCGGGCTGAACGGCGCGGCAATCGCCTCCTTCTGCCGTGCCCAGAATTCATCCAGATCCACAGGAGCCAGACCGCCGTTCGCCTTCGTATCCGCCAGCAGTGACCTTACTTTCGCATCGTCGTCCATATTGCGTCCTGTTTATCTTGAAGGTGACAGACCGATACCGCCGCTGACTTTCTGCGTATCGTTGACCGCCAGAAGTTCTTCATGGTATTCGACGACTTTCAGAACCGCTTCGACATATTTATCGATGATTTCCGGCTCGTAATGTTTGAACCACGGTTCGCCCAGAATCTTCGTGTTGATCTGCGCAGCGACGGGAAGTTCGCCCGTAAGAGCTTTGACATCAATGCCTTTCGGCAGGAAACGGCTCGCAGTCGGAACGCCATTGCCGAAGATATCGACATCGTAGAACACGCTAGACTTGTGCAGCGGATAGTTGCCGCCGACCGAGAAGCCGTGTCCCGCGACTTCCGCGTTCAACGCCCGCGCAAACGTTCCGTTCGAAATGCCGTGGAAAGCCTCCGGATCGTAGAGGAAACGCGTCGCATACCATCCAGCCTTGTCGCTGCCTTCGTCCTTCGGATAGATGATGCTGATGCCTTTGACACCTTCAAGCTTCTTCCAGAAGTACTTCATGGCTTTGTCGATTTCGGCCTTTTCCGCCTCGTATTTCCGCAATTGGATGCGGCCGATGGCGGAACTGCACTGATGCATGCGGTTCTTCAGGCCGCCCCATGGCACCGTGAACGTTTCCTTATATTCTTCCGGCGAATAGACATCGCCAATTCGCGCATAATGGCCGAAGCGAATGGCGCGGCGGTAGATTTCATAATCATCCGTCACAAGCATGCCACCTTCGCCGACGGCCAGTGACTTGCCCGTCATAATGGACATCGCCGCCACTTCGCCGAACGTACCCAACAGTTTTCCTTTGTAATGACCGCCTTGCGCATGCGAAACATCTTCAATCACAATAAGATGATGCTTCTTCGCTATCGCCATGATTCGGTCCATGTCCACAGGATGCGCCATATAGTGGACAACCATGATGGCCTTCGTTCGCGGCGTGATGTGCGCCTCCACGCTGTCCGGATCCATCTGCAACGTCTTCGGATCGATATCACAGAAAACGACCGTCGCGCCAAGCGTCAACGCGCCCGTGCAACTCGCCCAATATGTGACGGATGTGCAGATCATTTCATCGCCCGGCCCGAGCCCGACGGCGAACATCGCGGCGTTCAGCGCGTTCGTTCCTGTGTTGTGCGCCAACGCGTATTTGCGTTGCTGCCATGCGGCGAATTCCGTCTCGAACTGCTTCGTGATGTTCAGGCCAGACATGTTGCCGTCTTCCAAAACGTCCAGCATGGCCTTCCGCATTTCGTCGTTCACGATCGGCCAGTGAAACATCTTCTCCGGATATTTGTCCATTACGGGCGTGCCGCCCTGTACCGCCAAATGAGCCATTTTCAACTCCTAAAGTTTATTATTTTACCCTATCTACTATTGTATTTTTTATCCAATTCACTCCGCTTTTAGCTTTTAGCTCCGCATCAGGTATACGCCTAACGCATTCCGCTTTAAGCTTTTAGCTTTAAGCTTTCAGCTCCGTGTAGCGGCTATTCAAACATGATTTTCATGGAGATGCTGCTGCCGGGCTTGCTGCCCTTCACCGTGAACGTCTGATTGTTGTAGAAGCGGATGTCCTTCAACACCTTATTCTTGCCTTCCTTGTCGGGATAGGCCAGATGGATGACCTCCAAATCCACGGCGCCTTGCTGCGGCTCCGTGGCGGTGTTGACGAAATTCACCGCGTTCAGCTTCTTCAGCAAAGACGGATCCACTTCGAACATCGTCAAATCCTGCTTTTTGCCGTAGCCTTTCATCGCCTTGTAGGTCTCAGGCTTCCATGTCACGACAGGATCGCCGCCTTTCAGCAACTTGCCGATCGGCGTGTCGTTGATGCGGACTTCCACGTCCATGCCGCATTTCGGCACGCGGCAAGTCATGATGACCGCCTGCTGCTCCGTCTTGAACTCTTTGTCGTCATTGCCGTTGATGGTCAGATAACGGACGGTGTAGTCGCTGTCCTTCCCGTCCTGCTTCGCCGTCAGATGGAAGTCATGGACGCCGTCGAACAGCGTCGCCGTATCCAATTTGCCGCTCCAGTAGGACCACAGCCGTTCCTGCGATTTCTTCTCCAACGCGAACGGCTTGCCGTCCAGTTCCGCCGCGATCTCCAAAGGTTTCCCGTAGTCCAGCACGCTGAAAACAAATTCCTGTTCGCCCTTCAAGATGTTGTTGCCCAATGGTGTAAAATTGGAAATGGCATTGTGCCCCTTGCGGTTGAGGAAGACGAAATTCTCCAATTTGTTGTCCTTTATGGACGTCAACTGGAAGCCCTGCGGCCTGCCGTCACGGTTCTGCATGCCCCACCAGCCGCCGCAGACTGCCGCCACGATGTAGTTCGTAAAACCTTTGAACGGACGCGTCCACGTCCGATGGCTGTGGCCGCCGAACGCCGCGATGACATTCTTGCCTTCCAAATACTTGTCCAAATTCTTCGACAGAATTTCATGCTGGAAGATGACAATCGGCTTGCCTTCAGGCAGCAACGCCAGATCCTTTTCCAACCACCCAAGCTGGATGTCGTCATTATAATAGGTATAGGCGCCTTCCGGTTGCACCTGCTGGCCGTCCAACGCGATGAAATGAACATCCGCCCAGTCGAACGAATAGACCGTCGGCCCATAGCGGTGGCGGAAGATGCCTTTCTCGTAAAAATCGTGATCCGGATGGCGAACGGCATGGCGTGTATTTGCAAGTTCATGGTTACCACATACATAGAATATCGGATATTTCAGTCCGTATTCGCCGATGAGATAACTGTCGTACTGCTTGAGGGCGTTGAAAATGGTTTTCGTGTCAGAGCCCAACACCAAGTCGCCCGTATGGACGACGAACGCCACATCATCCACTGGCAGGCTGTTGATCTGCGCGACCACTTCCTTCATGAGCGCCGACTTGTTGATATGCGTGTCCGTTATATGGAAAAACATGAAATCTTTCTTCTGCGGTTGCGGCGCAAGGCCGAATTCATGGATCACGCCTTCGCGGCCATGCATCCAGAATGGCGTCGTCGGCTCATGCTGGCTTGGACGCATGATCCACAATAACGGCTTCTTCGCACGGCTTTCCAGCTTGAACCAGCCGTTCGCGTCCGTCTTGACGACGTTGTCGCTGTCACTGACAACAATGTCCGCCATGCCCGCTTCGCCTGCGTCATATTCGCCATTGCGGTTCGCGTCCAGAAACACACGCCCTTCAAACACGGCGGCGACCGCGCAATGCAGTCCCGCAACCATTATCAACAACATCAAAATCCGTTTCATCATTTGTCTCCTTTTTCCTCACGGCCTCTTGTCTTCACACGGCACGGCAGTTTGGCAGAGGCCGCACCCAATTCCGAAATCCATCCATCCGTAAGTATCTGCACGGGTTGGTACTATGGTCTTCATCTGGTATTCCTTACATTTCGTCTTGTCACGTTCGGCAAGCGTGTTGCCGATGGAACCTGCCGGGCAACGACGGCGGCACGCTCCGCATTTTATACACCACGCCGTGTAGTCGTCGCCGTATGGCCGCACATCAGCTGGCAGTTCCAACGATGTCACGACACTTGCAAGTCGATGCGCCACACCATGTTCCGTAATCAGCCCACCGGACAATCCAAACGTTCCCATACCTGTCACGAACGCTACATGCCGTTCGGACCAACGCGACTGCAGATTCTTCACGGCCAGTTTGTAATCGTCCTGCTGGAACGGCGCGACAGCCGCCACGCCATGCTCTTGCAACCATCTTGCCAATTGGTTGCGCATGTTCTGCAACGCCTGATCGCCAAACGAACGGATTCGCGCCCACAGTTCGCATGGCCGTTCTGTTTCCTTACGGTTTCCTTCGCGGGCCTCCCGCGAATTCGGGCAACAGAACGAAATGACCGTCTTCGCCGTCGCGTCCGGATACAGCAGATTCAACGCCTCCTGCGGCGTCCAATGCTCTGGACTAATAATGGTTTTGAACTCCGTGAACCAATGATCGTCCGCAGATGCGAATTTCACGGTAGGCGGTTCGAAGAACGTGGCCGCCCCTGTCGCTTCGTACAGATGGTTCACCACATCCTCTATGGTCTTACGTGTGATGTCAGTCGGTTTCATGAAATCCTTTTTATAGAAGATACAATGATTTGTTATGACTTTAACGTAGTTGTTTTCCGTCACTTTGCAAACGGTGACGACGCCATGACGCATTTTTGATGATTTACACACCACACACACTTCCTCTTAATGGCAAATATCAATAACACTATTATTTTATATAACTTTACATTGCATTCAAATTTTTTAACCATAAAGGAGTAACCATGCTTTTCAGTGTCAAAACATACGGCCGTGCAGGCCTTCTCGGAAACCCGTCGGACGGATATTATGGCAAGACCATCGCCCTCGCGCTTTCGGATTTTCCATGCACCGTCACTATCTATGAAAGTCCGGAAATCCGTATCGAACACAATCGCGAAGACAACAGCGAATTCTCCGGCCTGAGCGCCATGGTGAAGGAAATCGAACGCTTCGGCTATTACGGCGGCGTCCGCCTCGTCAAGGCCACCATTCGACAGTTCTACAAATATTGCGTCAAGCATGACATCGATCTGCCGCGCAGGAATTTCACCATCCGCTATGCGTCGAAAGTCCCGCAGCTCGTCGGCATGGGCGGTTCCAGCGCCATCTGCACTGCCACGTTCAAAGCGCTCGTGAAATTCTATGAAGTTGCGGATAAAATCCCCTTCGAGATGTGGCCCACGCTCTGCTGGCAAGCCGAACAGGATCTCGGCATCCAATGCGGCATGCAGGACCGCGTCATCCAGATCTACGATGGCCTCATGTACATGGATTTCTCCGAAGACTACTTCAAGGCCAATGACCACGGCATCTATGAACGTCTCTCGCCGGACCGTCTTCCAAAGCTTTACATCGCTTACGCTCCCGATCGCGCGGAATTCTCCGGCATCTACCACTACAAGCTCCGCGTTCTCTACGATGAAAAGAAACGCGATCTCGTCCAAGCCATGAGCGAATTCGCGGAATATGCACGGCTCGGCCGCGAAGCCATTTTGGCCGGTCAGCATGAAAAACTCGCAGAGCTCATCAATATGAATTTCGACCTCCGTTGCCGCGTCCTGAAAGTCGCGGAAGAAAATGCGCGAATGGTCTTCACGGCCCGCAAGGCCGGAGCCTCCGCCAAATTCGCTGGAAGCGGCGGTGCCATCATCGGTACATACGAAGATGAAACGATGTTCGAACGCCTCCGCATGGAATTGGAAGCCATCGGCTGCAGTGTCCTCTCCGCACGTATCGCTCTTCCCCAGAATTGACAATACGTAGATTGTTTGATACCACGCTGCCCGCAAGGGCAATATATTAGTAACCGCTTGCAAGCGAATGAACGTGAGCGCAGCTGGCGGATAACCACATACCCTAACCACGTGGAAACCAACCAACAGGACAACGCGATTCTCGCTCCGGGAACCTTGGTCAACGGATATCAAATCATCCGTGAGATCGGCCATGGCTCCACGGCGGTTGTGTATCTTGCCAAACAGCTGGATCTCGGACGGAATGTCGCTCTAAAAGTCCTCTCCACAGAGCTTTCGCAAAATGCCGAATACGTCTCGCGCTTCATCAATGAAGCGCGGGCCGCCGCCACCCTCTCCCATCAGAACATCATCCAGGCGCTCGATGCAGGCGTCGCCCCCGGAAACATCTATTTCTTCTGCATGGAATACGTCGATGGCGAATCACTCATGCGGAAAATACAACAAAACGGCCCGCTTCCGCCTGCCGCCATCCGCACATGGGGCTTGCAGATCGCGGACGCCCTCAATTATGGCTTCCAGACGCACACGTTCACCCACGGCGACATCAAGCCGGAGAACATTCTCATCGACCGCCATAACCAAGCCAAGCTCGCCGATTTTGGTCTGGCAAAGGTGGAAGACCATGATTTTGAAGGGCATGAGCTAATTCTCACTCCGCTCTACGCCGCCCCTGAACTGATTCTCGGCAAACGCGAAAAAGACGATTGCCGCGCGGACATCTACGCCTTCGGCGCGACGCTCTACCATGCTCTTGCAGGAAGCCCTCCCTTCCCCGGCGATCTTGCTAAAGAGGTCATGGACAAGCAGTTGCATGAACCACTGGAGCCGCTGTCACAACGGAATCCTGACGTTCCCCTGTTGTTTTCAGAACTCGTCTCCAAACTACTAGCAAAAGATCCAAACGAGCGGATTCAGAATTGGACAGCCGTCATCGACGGCCTCGAACATCTCGGTCCGAAACGCGTTCCCACGACATCCGCCGCAAAAATCGCCGAACACAAACGTCGCACCTCCAAACGGAAATCCGCTCTGCCCCCCGCCACGCCGAAAAAATCCCATCGTGTCCTCTTCAGTTCGCTTTTCTTCCTCCTGCTCGTCTGCCTTGTCGCCCTTGCCCTGGGCTATATTTTCGGTAAGCTGACGCAGTAGTAACGACGGCGTCCTCGCCGTCGGAAAGGCATCGCCACCACTTTTTATTTCACCCACTGCGTCACAATCGGCCAGAGGGCGACCACCCATGCGACGGTCAATGACGTCAACATCATGAAGACGGCGGCGCTGCCCATGTCTTTCGCGCGTTTCGCCAATTCGTGGTAGCCGGGGCTTGTCATATCGACAATCGCCTCGATGGCAGAATTCAAAAGCTCCGTTGTCAGCAAAAGCAGCCAAATCACGTTCAGCAGGACTTTCATCGTCGTGTCGAGCGGAAGCCATAACGACAACGGCACCAGCAGGATACCCATCATCATATCCTGCCGGAAGGCCGCCTCGTGTTGCAACGCGCTCTTTATTCCCGACATCGAATAGAAAAACGCGCGGAAAATCCGCGCGACACCGCCACGCGGTTTGGGAAGTCTGTCATCTTCTGGAATTGCCATTTTCTTTCTTCAGCTACAAAAGGGACATAAGAGACGAAAGGGACGGGATTTCCGACGGCAAAACGCTTTCACAACAGCTTCGCGAATGTCTTCACAAAGGCGTCCATGTCCTCCTCCGTGCCCATCGTAATGCGGATGTATTCGGACACATGCGGCAGTTTGAAATACCGCACAAGGAAACCGTTGTCTTTCAACTGCTTGAACACCGTCTCCGCATCCTTCGGCGGCTTCACGAAGAGGAAGTTCGTGGCACTGGGCTCGACGACGCAGCCGAGCTTGCGCAAGGCGGCGGCGGTCTTCTCCCGCGTCGCGATGATGCGTTTCGCATTCGCTTGCATGTAGTCCACATCGCGCAGAGCAGCCGTCGCGAGATACTGCGTGATCATATCGACGTTGTAGGAATCCTTCACTTTGAACATCTCGAAAATCAGCGGCTCCTGCGCCGCCGCGATGCCAAGTCGCAAACCAGCCAACGAGAAGCTCTTGGACATTGTTCGAGAGACGACAACGTTCGGATATTTCTTGACCATGTCCATGCAAGTCTGGCCGGAGAAATCACCATACGCTTCATCAATCCACAAAACACCATGGAACTTCTCCGCGATGCGGCAGAGCTTCTCCTTGCTCAACAGCGTGCCAGTCGGCGCGTTCGGATTGGCGAGAATGAACAGCGTCGCGTCGCCGGCCTGCTCGACGGCGTCGTCGGGCAACTGGAAGTCATCGGTCAGCGCCACTGGAGCGTGATTGGCTCCTTGTATGTCCGCCAGAACAGGATACAGCGAATAGCTCGGCTCCGTGAAGGCGAGTTTGCCGCCTTGATCGACGAATGTCCGCAAGGCGATGGTCAATAGATCGTCCGAACCATTACCGCAGATGATGTTTTCCGGCTTCAGACCGAACCAATCCGCCGCCGCCTGACGAATCATCAGCGCGCTCGGCTCCGAATAAAGGCGCAGCCGCGTCCAGTCGAAATTCCGCAATGCATCGCCGACTTTCGGCGATGGCGGATACGGATTTTCGTTCGTGTTCAGTTTGACGTATGTGCGGCCTTGCGGCTGCTCGCCCGGCACATACCCGTCTATTTTCGCAATGCAATCTCGTGCGTAATTCATGGTAATTTCCAAATAAAAAAGTGCTTTGAATTTGCTTTGAGCTTTGAGCTTTGAGCTCCGCGAAGCGGCTATTCCAGTTTCATACTGTCAATTTCAATCTCTACATTTTCGCGGTTCGATGGATCGAAACGGAATTCCGAAAGGAAGCCGTTGAACCGCTTGTTCTGCGTCAAATCGAAGACGATTTCATGGAACTGGCCGTCGGTAGGAACATCACGGATGACGGACGCGGCCTCCGTGATCTTGCTGGACGTTGTCGCCCAGAAGAGCTGCGCCTTGTCAGGCTTGCCGTCGGCACTCTTTGTGGTTTTCATGCGAACGACAAAACGCGTGAACTTCTTGGCGCGAAGCTTTCCGAGAGATGTTGAAAGCGCTGAATCCCAATGCTTTGTCTTGATGACCAACTTGCCATCGGCGGCCTTGCATTCACTGATTCCCATGAAGGCAATCCAGCCTTGCGTTGTCGCGTCATCAAAATCCCAATTCAGCCGCGGAGCGCCGTGGCGTACGCGTTGCGGGAACTGGACGTCATACGGGCCAAGCCCAACATCCGTCGGGCCGTAGTTCAGCGGCCAACCGCCTTTCGGTTTCTTCGCAAACGTGTCGCGCACGGCTTCATACATGCCGAAACCATATTCGCGGTTCGGCTCCGCGTAGGAACCTTCGCCCCATTCGTTCAACGGCGACAGCAGAATCTGCTTCTTATGCTTCGTCTTCTTCGCGTAGGCTTTCGCGTCTTCGCAGATGGCGCGGAACAACTCCGGCGTGCGGCCGTAGATTTCCAGATGGTCGTTCCACGGGCGATCGTCCCATCCCGTCGATAAGTTCATGAAATACGGAAGGATACCGACTTCATGCCACTTTTTCCACAGATCTTTATTCGTCTTCGCGACCAGTTCGAAGGAGAAACGTGACGTATCGTCTGCCAAGCCGCCATGGCTCATGTAATGGTAGATGGATGTCGATTCAAATCCTTTGTCCTTAAGGCTTTGAATCATTTTTTCATTCACATCCGCCTCAGGCCATTTCATCGCGGAGAAATGGATGCCCGGCAGGCCGGCGGCCAATGCCGTCTCCTGCGCGACCGCCAAGAGATGCGTCGCACCGCCATTGTCTTTCATATCGCGATCCATGTTGGAGACGCTCCAGATCATCACGACGGGTTTGCCGTCAATCGTGTAGT
>JAEEGG010028519.1_pt1 | contig 10495 bp, 7 predicted proteins | sample 9134161 | NCBI WGS metagenome assembly JAEEGG01 (sample SAMN16246543, study PRJNA631951) | gut metagenome | biome: gut microbiome; feature: rumen; material: CR-attached | host: Bos | place: Iran: Karaj | collected 2018-10 | reverse complement strand
AGTCCCGGCCAGAAACCGCGTCCTGCAAGAATCTCGCCGTCTGGGCTGCGCGAGTTGTGGTTTGAACCGATTGTCGCGCCTGATGCGATATTCGACTGTCCACCGATTGTGGCGGCAATAAGGAACGACGAGTTGTGGTGCTGCTCGTGGAACGGGAAAATCAGGTTGTTAAGGAGCTCGCAACAGGAAACAGTGGAGTTGTCACCGAGCACGGTGTTAAGGACACGCACGCCGTACTTAAGCTGACAGTTGCGTCCGATTATAAAGCGCACAGCCACAGCCTGATAGAACACCTTTGAGCCGTAGCCCATAATACCGTTGACCATCTCGACACCCTCGCCTATCTGCGAAGGCTCCTCTTCCGAAGAAAGCACCGTGATGTTCTTAAGCTTGAATGCGCCCTTTATGTACGCGCATGAGCATATCCACGCATCCTTTATAAGGCTCGTGTTCTTTATAACGACATCGTCCTCGACAACGCCGTATGTATTCAGTTTTTTGTCGTTGCCGCTTTCCGTAAGCTCAAGGAAACGGTCCATCAGCTCCATGTCATCACGGTTACGCGACCAAATGAAAGCATCCGCCGGAATCATATCCCGGAACGGAAGAACGCGTCTGCCGTCATTCTCGTTGCCAACGCCTATCCAAATGCGGTTGTCCTCCGGCTCACCCTCTTTCAGGATACCTTCACCGAACTTTGAGTGGTTCGTGCAGCTCATTTCCTGCACGTTGAAAAGCATTACGCGGTTTCCAATCTGCTAGTCGTACCGATAATGCATGTTACGGATAGCAACATCGTCGCCAAAAACGCACGAATGAATCTTTGAATGATACAGACCCGCCTCAAGAACAAGGTCGTGGTACTGCAAAGTCGCTTTTTTAAGTCTGCCGATTACAACAAGCCCAGAAAACTCGCAATCGCGAACAAGACCGGGGTCGAACTCGTCGGAAACATAAATGTTCTTCCAGTCAGTATTGCTGTTTTTGTTGTTATTAGCGATAAGTATGCGCTTTTCGTGCTCGGAAAGCCCACGTTTGTTTTTCAAAGACTGTTCAGAAGGAAAGTAAGAATCAGAAGGAAGCGTCAAACCAGATGATGATGAAAGAAAATCAACTTTTATCATATTAAACTCCCACATATCGCGCGCGTTGCAAAATACTGATGATGCCCAAATTGCACGGCGAATAATCAAACTGGCTAATTATACTAATGCGAAAAAAGTTTGTCTATTATTTTTTTAGGGGATTGCTTGCGCCGCTATTTCACTTTGATTGTGTACGTGAATGTGGCAAGGCCTTTCGAATCTCGAGCCTCAAAACGCCAGTTACGAGAAATATATTGCTGAATATCCGTCATTACGTCAGACCACTGGAGCGGCGGCGAGATTTTTATGCTATCAATCGGGATATCCCCAGCTTCGTTTACAGAAAACGAAATAGTCAGCGTAAGATTACTTTCAATTTTCTTCTTGCTCTCTTCCGAAAGCTGAATATCCGGTTTATCAGGTCTTATAAGCTTGCGGGCTTTTCCGTCTGACCAGCTTATATCACCATCAGAAGAAGCGGTGTTTGTCCCTTTGGAGCCAGTTTGTGAAGTTCCACTACCGGAACCAGATCCGTTTCCGCCCGTGGCTGTCTGAGCCATATTATTAAGACGGTCATCAAGACCGCTTGTGCCAGAAGTTGTTCCAGTCGGCTTGCCGCCGCCCGAATAACTTTGCGAGCTTTGTGCGGCGGTATTCCCGCTGCTTGAACCGGACGAACCTGAAATACCGCTACTGGAAGTGTTAGTATTTGATGTCGGTTTAGAACTACTACCGGAAGAAGATGAAACACCAAATGAATCGTCACCCATGAGCATAGCCCACATTTCTTCTTCTGTAGGCTGACGTGGCTTAGGTTCAGCAGGCGTTTGGGCGGCGGCAGGTACTTGCGCCGGGGTTTCTGCTACAGGTTCCGGCGTAGAAGGAGTCGGCGTTATCGGTGTCACAGGGGCTTGTTCCGCTTCTTTAGGAGCGGGCGGTGTCGGTTCTTCCGGAATAGAGGCAACCACAGGCTCCGGTGATGTTACTGGTGCACTTTGTGTAACAGGCTCCGGAACTGGCGTTTGTACCGGCTTTGAAACAACAGGGGCTGTTTCTGTTACCGGCGTTACTGTCGGCTTTGGTTCAGATGGTGTCTGGGTAGTTGTCGCCGGTTTTGGTTGGCTTTGAACAACCGGTGTCTGCGTCTGTACAGGCGTTGTGTTCTGTGGCTTCGGCTGTTGTGCCGGAGTCTGTGTTTGGGTTTGTGCCAGCTGCGTAGTTTGCGTAGTTTGTGCGGGCTTCGAAACTGGCGCCGTGGCCGGAGTTTGCGTTTGCGTTTGCTGCGTAGTTTGCGTAGTTTGTGCGGGCTTCGAAACTGATGCCGTGGTCGGAACAGGTTCCGCGGGCTTTATCGCGTCTGCAGTTGTCTGTTGCACTGTCGGCTTTGAAGTCGTAGCAGGAACTTGTTCCTGAACAGGTACGGGCGTAGTAGCTGCCGTTGTTACTGGCTTAGTCGTCGTATCAGCTTGTAAAGATTCCGGTATCGGTGGGGTTTCCACTGGCGCTGGCGTTTCCGCCTGTTCCGTCACAGTAGAAACTTGTTCTGGCTCTGCAGGTTTCGGCTCGTTTTTCTCCATTGGCGGCAAATCAGAAAGCGTTATGCTTATCTCGATATACTCCGGCTCTTTGTTGATGACAGGCTTTATAAACAAAGCGCACAATGTCAGCACAATCCAGAGAAAAACTGTAATTATCAAGCTTCCGACAATACTGCCAGAATCCGCATAGCCGTAAGAACGCATTTCCCTACTCCGGATTCGTCGTCCTCAAGTTCAAAGCGGCAAAGCCGTTTTTACGCAAGATATCAAACACACGCACGATATCTCCGTTCGTAACAAGCTCGTCCGCTTCCAGCTGAACAGGATAATCCCTGCGGTCTTCGTACTCAACTTCGTCAAAAGCCGCAAGCAGTTCGTTAAGCTCGCCATAAGACGCCACTTCATCGGAGTTATACCAAATAGAGCCGTCCGTTCCGAGCGTTATTGTAATCTGACCGACAGAAACAGACTCCGAAGTCTGCGACGACGGCAGTTTCAGCGTAATTGCGGGAAGCAATGCAAATGTAGTTGATACCAGGAAGAACAGAATCAGCTGAAAGACGATATCAATCATCGGGATAAGGTCAACTTGCGCTCCCGGTCTTCTCTGGTGTCTGCCGCCTCTCATCTTATGCTCACCTCTTTGTTTTCATCACTATGACGGATTTTGAGCATCATATCAGAAACGGTGTTCTCGGCTTCTGTCATTAAACGGTCCGCCTTTACGACAAAAAAGTTATGCGCGATTACGGAAGGAATTGCGATAATAAGACCGGCTGCAGTCGTTACAAGAGCTTCTGAAATTGAACCGGCCAAAAGAGCAGGGTTACCCATCGTGCCGCCGTCGCCAAGAACGCCGAACGCCTTAATATTACCGGTTACGGTTCCAAGAAGTCCGAGCAGAGTCGCAACGTTGGAAATAATGCCAAGAGCCGTAAGGAAACGTTCCAGACGCGGATACTGACGCGCACTTTCTGTTTCGACGGCGCGGTGAAGCTCCTCATCGGAAAAGTCAAGGCTGTCCAGCGCACGGCCAATAACGAGCGAAGTAGGCGTACTTGAAGCGCGGCATTCTATCGATGCTCCAATATAATCTTTTTCGCTTATCATCGGAACAATTTTAGACATAAGCGCCTTGTTGCTTTTCCCAAGACCAGCAAAATACACGATGCGCTCAATTATAATGAAAGTGGCGGCAACCCCGCAGAGCAGGATAGGAATCATGATGATTCCGCCGTTCTTTATCATATCTATCATATAAACAAACCTCCCATTGTCCCCGATGCAGTACGCGCAGGGTGACAGTTTAGAAGAAAATCTTCACGTATAACGCGGCGTAACCGCCACGCTGGATATATTCGCCACAAAGAAGCCTGTCCTCACCCATAACAAGCTTCACAAAGTCTGCAAGCTTCAGCTCAAGACGCATGGCGTTCGTCAGCTTGTAGAACGCAGAAAAACCTACGTCCGGAACTTCGTCCATGAACGAAACAGTAACATCTGTTTCTACGCCCCAACTGCCGTTCTCGTCAGAAACGCCAAGCTTGAACAGCAGCAGATGTGATTCTTCAAGCACATCTTTGTCGAACCAGCAGCCTTTCCAGCCTGCAGAAAGGTTCAAATCAACAGTTCCGCCAATAAGGAACGAGAACGTCGTACTAAAAGACGTATCAAGCGCAAGCCTTTCGGCAAGCTGCGCCGTCATAAGCCCGGTCACTGTATCAACGGAAAACAGCGAAAGCGATTTGTTTCCAAACGCCGTTTTCTCAAAATCAACCTTAATATCAGGCTCTATTTTCTTTATTGCAAACGCAGGAGTTTCACCCTCGGCGCGCGAAAACTCGAACGGCAGCGTCAAATCGGCAGAAGCAAACCACAAAGTTTCTTCGAACGGCTTAAAGTTCGTGAACATATACGGTATTGTCTGCTGAAGCGCTGCAAAATCCGCAGAAGAAGACTTCAATCCGCCAAAAACAGAGCCGATAACCGACACCGCGCTTCCTGTCTTAAAACCAAGCTGGAACGGAACGGCGATTGGAGACGCCATATTCTTTGTCCAGACGACATCGACAGAAGCTGATGCCGTACCATAATCCGCTATGATATAGTCCAAAGCAAGCCCGGCAGAAACTCTGTTCTGGTTTGTACCGCCGTCATACCCGGCACGAGCGAGCATATCGAGCTCCGTACCGTTCTCAAAAGGCAGAGTGTACAAAAACGAAACACGCGGTTTCGCCATAAAACAGATAGATGAGCCGGACACTCCATTCGGAAGAGCGACGTTGTATCCTGCGAACTGGTTATTGAATATAACACCCATGTCCGAAGAAAGTTTCATGCGCTCGTCAATGTCCCAGATAAAATCAGCCCTGGCGGAAATATCCTGATTGTAAAGCGTATAGAAAAGCGGACTTTTGCCCTGAAGCCCGTCCGTTTTTGTTGAATAAACACCTTCTAAGTCGAGCCGGAGCTTGTCTGTGAACGCAAAACGCTTTTGCCCCGAAAGAGACGTGACGCTGGTGCTGAAGCCGTCTGAAGCGGAATGTCTTCCGTAGCCGTTTTCTGTAAGATGTGAAAACTTCAGGCTGAACGGCTCCGCGCCCTCGTTCCTGTAAACAGAAAAGTCGCCGGAAAATAGCCCAGGATATCCGCCGCCTACGGAACCTTCTATGAAAACATCGCTAGTAACAGCTTCCTTACTGTCGGGAGCGTCGGCTGTGTAATCAGTTTTTGGCGGAATAAAAGCATCGGGCGGAAGGCCGGCATCCGCGATATCAGGAAGATCATCGCCCGTTTCTGGCAGAATCGACCTAAAATCCGGGACAGCTTCTTTTTCTACGTTAATGCCGTCATCCGTCTTTAAAATCGTCGTACTTATATCAGGAAGAAGAATCTCGTCATCGTCCGCTGCCGCATTGAAGCACAGAGCCGCAAGAACAAGCAAAGCTGTTATTCTCTTTTTCTTATCAGTTTTCATTCAATCCTCTCTAATACTTGCTAAAAAATCCCAAGCAGAGTGGCCGCTTCTTTAGCCCACTGCGAACCAGAATCCAAGGAAACAAGCGTTCTGTACACGGCTTCCGCGTCAGCACGCCTTCCTTCCGCAACAAAAATGTCTATAGCGTTATATAAAACTTCCGCGGCTTTTCCTTTGTCCACAGAAGCAAAGCATTCCGCCGCCGAAAGATAACATTCCGTAGCGTCGCTTTCTCTGCCGAGCTGCCTGTAATAAAGTCCTAAAAGCTCATACGATTCGCCTATTATAAAGCGGTCATCGGAGGAAAGTCCGCTTTGCTTGGAAGCACCGATTATGTCGAGAAGTACAGCCTCGCCTTTGCTGCGCTCGGAAACAGTGTTCATGTACTCCAACGCGAGCGAGAATCCGTTTTTGCGTCCAGCTGATGTAGAGCTGCGTCCAGAATCTTCGTACTTTGTCTTAAGAGCGGCTATTGTTTCATCCGTACCCGCAACCATAAGCTTCAGGTTTTGAACAGTCGTCGCTATGCCAGAATATTTGCTTTCTTCCGGGTATTCCAAAAGAGCACGCTCGGCGACAGCAAGAGCTTTTTCGTATTCCGCGCTGTTCCGGTACAGCTCGATAAGCTGGCGCAAGGCTGGGAAACCGAACGTATCGTTGTATTTATTGTAAGACGCGCACTTTTCAAAAAGCAGAATAGCTTCTTTTTCGCGTCCGGTGTTTTTAAGGCTAAGAGCGTTATAAAAAAGCGACTGCACGTAAAAAGTGCTTTCAGGGTAGTTTTCTCTGAACTGCTCGTAGATATCTGCCGCTTTTTCATACTCGGCGGCGGAATAGTAAAGCTCCGCCCGTCTGTAAGCGGCTTCTTCCGCCGCGGCGCGTGATTCCGTGATATTCCTGAAATATGATTCAGTGTTTGCAAGAAGCTTGTCGGCTTTTTCGAGCAGGAATGTATAAAGCGCAAAATCTTCGTTCCGCTTGCAGACGGCGGCATGAGCCGAATAAACTTGAGAAAGAAGAAGGTTCAGAGAAACTGATTCTGTCGAAGGCGCGTAAACTTCAAGAAGTGTTTCTGCCTCCGCGTACATGTTTTTGTCGTTGTATATACTGGCGCACAGAACGGAAGCTTCCATCTTCTGTTCCGGACGGCTTGACTGCTCTACAGCAAGCTTTGCGAATTTAAGCGCATTGTCGCCCTCGTCGTTCTGTAACGCGCAGACTGCGGCGTAAAAACAGGCGTTACGCGCCATAAGATGATACGGATTTTCGTTAAAGAACCGCTCAAAAAGCGGGTATGCTTCGTCCGTCCGGCTTTGACGGTAAAGCGCGTATGCCGTGTAGTAAAGGCCATAAGGCTTGTCTGTGCCGAGCAGGTTCGAAGCGGTTTTCCATACGCCGCAGCCTGTCGCGGCAAGGCCCATAAGATACAGGTATTCGCTGTCCGCGTCGGCAGACCGAACCGTTCCACCAAGCTTGTAGGCAGTTTCGTAGTTGCCTGTAAGAAGAAGGGCTTTTGTGCGGTCGGAAAGGAACGCTATGCCGCTTTCCTGATCGGACAAAGCCTCGAAAATACCAATAGCTTCTGTCACAGCACTTTCGCTGCCGTCCGCAAGCAAAAGCGATTCCGCAAAAAGAAGGCTCTGCGGGTAGTCGTAGGCTTGTACAACTTGATAACGCTTGCGGCAGGCGGCAAGAACGCTCTTCCAGTCTTTTTTCTCGGCGGCGGCATACGCCTGATAGAAGTATGCTTCGGCGGCAAGCTTTTTTGTAGTTTCATCAGCACCCGCAGCATTTGTCGCGTCTGTGTTGCCTGCGGAGCTTGTAGCGACGCCGTTTCCAGTTCCGGCGGCACCCAGTTTCTTTTCAAGCTTTTCCACAGCTTTTTGCGCGTATACTCCGCAATCGTCACTTTTGCCGGTCAATGCCGAATACTGCGCCAAACGCACCCAGTATTCCGGGTAATTATCGCCAGATGAATCAGCATGATCTTTCAAAAGTTTGATAGCTTCTTCTTTTTTGCTGCCGTCAAACTGGTACTCGGCTTCGTAAAGCCTTGAAAGATCCATGTATTTTTGGATTCGTAGTGTATCGTTTCCGGCGCCGCCCTCAAGAGCCTTGCCGCCGCATGAATCCGCTTTTTCAAAGCACAGGATGGCTGTTTCTTTTTCGCCGTCGTTCCAGTTTCTAATGGCAAGCTTCATCCAAAGGTCACAAAGCTGGACATCGCCTTCAGCAAAATACTTTGCCGCATTCTCAAGCACAGAAAACGCGCTGAAAATGCGCCCGCCGTCCGGCGAAAAAGCCTTTTCTTCCGCTATTACGTAAGAATTCTGCAACGCCGCCGCCTGATACGCTTTCTCGTCGCACGCGATCAGCTTGCCAAAAAGCTCAATTGCCCTTTCGTATTCGCCCGCGTCAGAGTACGCATCTGCCATGTAGTAAAGCATCGCGTGGCTCCACTCTTTCGGGAAGCATTCAATCACTGCGCTTATCTGGCGGTAAAGCCACCTAAGACGCTCTTTGTTCGCCGTATCTTTGTATATAGAGAAAAGAAGCTGCACGGCGGGCTGAAAATCTTCTTCCATGTTGAAATTAATAAGAGTGTATTCAAGGACAGCCGCAGCTTCATCGCGTCTGTCGCAGTTGTCCAGTGAAAATGCGGCATAAACGAGAAGGCTTCGTTTAGAAAAATCGTACCCGCCGCGCGCACCTGTTGCAGACGCACCAAGGTCGCCGGTGACGCTGGCTTCCGTACCGGACGAAGCCGCCGCAGAATTGTCGCTTATAAGAGCCAGCGCGTTGTAGAACGCCCCGCAAGATGCCTCGTAGTTCTGCAGACGGTAGTATGCCATTCCCTGCCAATAAGCGGCATCCGCATTGGTGGCAGCAACAAACTCAAAATCTTTTATTGCCTCTGTATAGCGCGAAAGACGGAAAAAACTTTTTCCGCGTATAAAATGAACTCTGTCCGCAAACTGTGAGTGCGGAAAATCAGATAAGAATTTTTCAGAAAGTGTAAGTACGGTCGGATAATACCCGGAGTCATACGCGGACGAAAGACGCGTATAAAGCTGAGAGTCTGTCTCTGCCGCGCAAAGAGGTAGTACAAGGCTTATAACAAGTAAAAATGATACTAAAACACGTTTCATAATATGCCACGAACGGATTCGGTTTATCGCGGTAAGAACTGCTCAGAGGACTGAATTCTTACGAGCTGGATAAAATCAGAACCGTAATCTTTCATAAAATCCTCAATTTTCATTTCTTTTCCGTCAATAAACGCAGCAACGGAAAACTTACCGTTCCTGTCAAAAGCAGGGAAAAATGCCGCGCATTTATTATACACCACAAATTCCGCTCCGTCATTAACTATGTGACGTATCGCTCCTAAATAAAAACGTCCCGGTTCTGTAACAGCCAAATAGTAGAAAATCGGCTTAAGCATAGAGATTTTGAAACCGGCATTTTCTATGTACGCACCGTTAAACGGAGCCGAATTAAGCTGTACTCCGGACGTTTCGTATTTATAATCTCTTCCAGAATATATAGACACCATAGCCGTCGCAAGGTTACGAGTCCAATCGAGCGCGAGCGTCGTATCATATTCTTTAGACTTTGTTTCAGCAACACTGCCTGTTTTAAGCTCTTCTGTCTGTTCCACAAGAGGTTCAAGGATAATTCCGCTTCCAGAAATCCGGCGTACAAGGCCGTCTACAATCCATTTTACGAATCCTGCGCTGCTTACATAAAGCGTATTCTCATCTCCGCCGGGAACATTTACGGAGTTACCGGTCTTTATGGAAACAAGGTTTCCCATCTCATCATAAGCAACGTCATCAACCAAACGGAAACGCGGCAAATTCTCACGGATAACACCGGTCATCTGCAAAGTGTCGCTGTAAAGAGAAGAATAGAACGAGGATGTAGCCCACGGAACTACAAGCTTTATAAGTGACAGAACATCGTCAATGCTCATGTCATAAAAATATTCAAGCGGGATTCCGACAGGAACGTCTTTTGCAGCATACTCACCAAAAACCATAACATCCGCAAGCGATTTTTCGGACGGAACAGTGCTGCTTCTTCTGAACTGAAGGAAAACTTCTGTGTTTACATCAAAATAATAACGGATTTTAACAGGCTCGCCAGTCTTTGTATCCTTAAAAAGAATCCAAGAACCCGGAGATTCGGAAAGATACAGCTTTCTTTCTGTAACTTCAATGCCGGAATTTGAATAAATCTCGACTTTCTCGACTTTTCCGGGAGCAACGACGATAGCGCACTGATTCCCGTAATCTTCAACGCTGACTTGGAAATAAGAGCCGTCCATGCTCTGAATCACTTCCGCTTCTTTAGTCCGCAACACCGGAACAGGAACTTCGAACCACGATTCTATGATTCTTCCACGAAGCTCGCTGGACTCAGGAATATCGATGATATCCTGAGCACCGGCAGTCAGGCCGATAAAAAGCGACAACAAAACAAGAAACGATACATATACTCTTTTATGTTTCATCCGGATGTTTTCCTAGCGGCGCATTCGCCAGCAAAAGCTTAAGCCTGTTCAGCTGATTTACCTCGCTGGAGCCTGGGTCGTAGTCTATAGCAGATATATTGGCTCCCGGGTATCTTCGCCGAAGTTCCTTTATCATGCCTTTACCGGTAACATGGTTAGGCAGACAAGCGAACGGCTGTACACATGCAATTGACGGAACTCCCTCATTGATGAGCTCCACCATCTCTGCTGTAAGAAACCATCCTTCGCCCGTAATGTTACCAAGTTGGACAATATCATTTACGCCTTTCATCAAATCATAGATTGATGACGGCGGTTCAAAGCGGCGGCTCTTGCGCAGACACTTCTTGATGTAACGGCGGTAAAGCTCCATTCCCCA
>JAEEGG010028517.1_pt1 | contig 10495 bp, 9 predicted proteins | sample 9134161 | NCBI WGS metagenome assembly JAEEGG01 (sample SAMN16246543, study PRJNA631951) | gut metagenome | biome: gut microbiome; feature: rumen; material: CR-attached | host: Bos | place: Iran: Karaj | collected 2018-10 | reverse complement strand
CGAAAAGCAGTCGGTCGAGCTCTACGAGGACTACCGTTTCGCCGAGTTTGACGCGGAAAAGATCACCGCAGAGATCGCGGATAAAATGAAGGAAGTGGCCGACCGCGCGAACGCCGTCAAACCCGGTAAGGGGTTCACCGCCGACGTTCTTTTGAGGCCCGGCGAGATTGACGAGCTTCTGTGGAGCCTTGCCGAAGACTGCAACTATGCGACGATTTACCAGCGCGCGAACCTCCACAAGGAGGGCGACAACCTGCAGGAAGGCGACGGCGACAAGCTCACTGTCACGCTGAAGGGAATCATCGAAGGCAGCGTGAGGTCCGCATTCTTCGACGGCGACGGCTCTTCGCTGACGGATACCGTTGTCATAAAGGACGGCGTGGTCTGCGGCAGCTACGGCTCCTCCCGATTCGGCCAGTATCTCGGCGTGAAGGAACCGAGCGGAAACCTGGGCTGCCTGAAAGCGGAACCCGGAACGCTCACCGACGAACAGCTGATCTCCGCGCCCTACCTCGAGGTCGTCTCGATGTCGGGAATCCAGATCGAGCCCTACAGCGACTACATCGGCGGCGAGATCAGGCTCGCGTATATGCACGAAGGCGGCAAGACCGTTCCGATGACGGGAATTTCCATGAGCGGCAAGCTGTCCGAAGTGCTGGCGACCCTCAGGCTTCACGAAAAGACATGCGTTTACATGGCCTATGAAGGACCGAAGAGCCTTCTTCTCAAAAATATGGAGATTCTCTGATCTTGGGAGTCTCAAGAATCATCTAAAGCGGGAGCGCCGGCCGGTGTTCCCGCTTTTTTATTGTTTTGCGGCGTAGCGGCAAACCGAGCGGCAAACCGAGGGCCGTTCCGGTTGACTTCCGCGGTCGCGGCCGCTATAATAATCATACGTGAGGACGTGTTTCCGTCCGCACAATTATAATACAAAAAGGACGTGTTTTGGCAATGAACAAAAAGAATCTGATTTCCGCAATTGTGCGGCTTGCGGTAATTGTGCTCGCACTGTTTGTGCTGGTCTCGTGCACGGGTCCGAACGAGCCGGAAAAGCCCGCGGACAACACGGAGGCACCTGTTACGACAGAGGCGCCCGAAGCCGGTGACCCGACCGAAGTTCCGGCGACTGAAATTCCCGCAACCGAAGTTCCCACCGAGGAGCCCACCGATACTCCCGCACCGACCGAACCGCCCACGGAGGCGCCCACACCCGAGCCGGTAAAGAGCGGCACGAACGTCGCGCTTGACGCCACGGTCGACGTATCCTCCACAACAGGCGACGTTCACGTACAGTGGGGCTGGTCGTACGAGTATATCAACGACGGCTATTATTACGCTCCCGAGATTCCCAGCGCCGGCTGGACCACGGCGGTCCAGGTCAACTTCGACGATCCGGAGCAGGAGGAATGGGTACTGCTGACGCTGGCGCAGGACACCTCTATTAATAAGATCGCGGTCTACCCGGTGGTCAACGGCAGCCATTTTCCGGAGTCGTTTAAGGTGATGGTCTCCGCGGACGGTCAGAATTTCACGACGGTCGGAGAAGTGAACGACAACACCCGCGCCGCAGACAAAGACACAACTCCGTTCGTGTTCGAGTTTGACGCGGTGACGTGCCGGTACGTTCAGTTCCTCGCAACCAAGCTGTACAATGTTGCTTCCCCTGCGGACGGTTATCTGTGCCAGGTCGCCGAGATCGAGGTGTTCGCGGCTTAATTAACAAAACCCGGGCGTATCATTCCGCCTAAAAATAGTGAAACAGTTACGGTCGCTCCCTGTCAAGATCCGGAGCAGGCTGTAACTGTTTCTTTATACTCTGATTTGCTTCTGCGCTCTTCGGGGACAATCACCTCATCCTCATGCGGTCCGCGTAAATGCTCCACCAGTAGCCGCTCACAAAGCTTCCGAAGCTCTCGGCGTCGTTCAGGACAATTTCCGCGCCTGTGTAGTCACCGAAAATGTGCTCGCCCGCCTCGAGGTCGTCGGCGTTCTTCACGTCGATGAAGACCCGCCTGAGCGTGGGAATCGCGAACGCGCCGTCCCTTATAAGCGCGATGTTGTCGTGAAGCGTTATCTCCTCAAGATTTCCGCACGACGCGAAGGCGTCCTTTCCTATCGAGAATATCCTCCTGCCTTCAAATTCGCGCGGAATGTCGAACGTTTTCGCTCCCGCCGCAGCCGCGGTGACGCCTGTTATTTCGTATCCCGTTCCGAAAGGTTCGTAGACGAACGTGCCGTCGTCGCCTTTTTCCGGCGTTCCCGTCGGCGGTCCGGAAGGTTGCTCCGTCTCTTCGGGAACGTCGATCGCCACCCCGGAGTTGTCACCAAGTTCGCGCTTAAGGTCACGCGCGAGAAGAAGCGTTCTGAGCTCGGCCCCGCGGTCGTTCAGGTGGAAGTTCGTGTCGTAGAAATACTCCTTCGGGAGGATGTAGTTGTTGATGTCAGAAATAATCTTGCAGTGTATCTTTTCGCCTAAATAACGGTAAAATTCGTAAATCGTGTCCGCGGTCGTTCCCTCTTCCAGGGAGTCGCGGTTCACGGGGCAGAACGTAAAGTACACCTTCGCGCCCTTCTTTTCGCACTTCCCTATGTACTCATTCAGGTAGTCCGCGAAGTCGTCGGAAAGGATCTCCGGAGAGAGGTCGACAAGGCGGTTCGGGTCGTAGCCGAGCGTCATCACGTTTTCCCCGCGAGGGTAGCTGATGTCGCCGTTTTCGTTGAAGGAACGCCTGTTGTAAACGCCCTTCGGGTCCGGAACCGTTCCGTCGCGCAGGAATCCCAGCGCCTTTGAGACGTACCCCGGGAAGCTGCCCGCGACATCGTTAAAGGTGTCGCGCCTGATGCCGTTCATTAGCGCCGGGTCGCCGTCGAACGCCTCGAGGCAGGCCTCTCCGTTAAAATACATTGAGAGCGTCTGCGAGTCGAGCTCGGGCGCCAGCACGACAATGTCGCCCTTCCCGATTTCTTTTTCCGAGAGGTCGAGCATCAGCCGCGTGCCGAGTGTCGCGTAAAGACCGAAGTCGACGACCGGCATTTTCATCTCGTTTTCAAGAAGAGGCGAGACCAGGCCGAAGCACACCGAGCTGCCGCCGACGACAACAATTTTCGCTCCTTCCGTTTCACGCAGCAAGCCGTACTTGTCCTGAAGCGCCGCCGTGAACGTATTTTTGTAGACGCCTTTCACTTTTTGCGCCGCGGCCGCGTACGCGAACACCGGAGCGAGAACGATAAGCAGAACGAGCACAAAAAGAACCGCCTTCACCGCTTTTTTATTCGATTTTTCACTTTTTTTCATGCCGTTCCGCCTCCTTTCTTCACGCCGTCAAAACCGCCTTAGAATTGGAAATATATGAAAGCGCTCTCCCCGCTTCCCGCCATCAGCAGCAGCCACGCCGCGACGACCGCCCATAGAACAATAACGTAGGCCGAATTTCTGACCTGCGACACCCTTTTCGCCTTGATGCCGCGCTCCGCCTCCGGGTCCAGCCTTCCCTTCTCGATCGCCGCCAGCACAAGAATTCCCGCCACCGCCGAGACGAGTCCCGGAACCGTAAAACCGATGTTCTCGAGCGTGAACGCGTGCCAGCCGGTAAAAATGAGCTTTATGCACCCGAACGCCTCGGCGATGCTCCCCGCACGGAAAAAAATCCACGCAAAGCACACCGAGACAAACGTCGCCACCCTGCGGAGCGTCGTGACGAGTCCGTACTCCGGATTCACCTTCATTTTACGCCACAGGCCGTCGCGGAACTTCTCGGTCAGCCGCTCGAAAACGATGAACAGCCCGTGAATGAGCCCCCACGCCGCGAAATGCCACGCCGCCCCGTGCCAGAGTCCGCTCAGCAGAAAAACGATCAGATAGTTGAGGCACGCGCGCGCCTCGCCCTTCCTGCTGCCGCCGAGAGGAATGTAGACGTAGTCGCGGAACCACCCCGAAAGCGAGATGTGCCACCTGCGCCAGAAGTCCCTGACCGACACCGCCGAATACGGAACGTCGAAGTTCTTGGAAAGCTTGATGCCGAGCAGTCTCGCGGAGCCTGTCGCGATGTCGGTGTAGCCCGAAAAATCGCAGTAGATCTGCACCGCGAAGAGCGCCGTTCCGATGATCACGCCGAGTCCGCCCGACTTCTCAGGCGAGTTGTAAATAATATCCACCGCGGATGCGATCACGTCGGCGACAGCGATCTTCTTGAAGAAACCGGTCAGGATCTTGACGATTCCCTCTTTGAAATTCTCGCCGGTGAATTTGTGCGCCTCTTTCAGCTGCGGAATGAGCGCGTCCGGCCGCTCGATTGGGCCCGCGACCAGCTGCGGGAAAAAGGACACGAAAAGCGCGTAAATGATGAAGTTCCGCTCCGCCTTGATCTTCCCGCGGTTCACGTCGATAACGTACGACAGCGCCTGGAACGTGAAGAACGAAATTCCCACCGGGAGCAGTATCTCCGGCACCGGGATCCGCGCGCCGCTGCCCGCGAGGGTTATGATCCGCTGCAGGGTTTCCGCTAAAAATCCGAAATATTTGAAGTACGCGAGCACCGCGACGCACACCGCCACCGACACGCCCGCCACGAACGCGGACAGCTTTTTCTTCTGCTTTTGTTCGCGAAGCCACTCGGTCAGAAACGCGCCGCCGTACGAAACCGCGGTCACGCCTGCAATCAGAACAGCCATATCCGGGTTCCACGACATGTAGAAGAAGTAACTCGCCGCGAGCAGCCAGTACTTCCTGAATTTCGCCGGCAGAAGGTAGCACACGAGCACGGTCACCGGGAGGAATATCAGGTATTCGATTGAGTTGAAACTCATTCCCTAACCGCCTCCCCTACACTACCGCGACAAGCGCCATCACCGCGAGCGCCGCCGCTATCCAGGCGTGGGGCACCGCAAAAAGAATAAGACACACAAGAACACCCGCGCCGGCAACCGCAACCGCGACCGACAGGGCCGTTCTCGTATGTCCTTTTGTAAGCTTTTCGGCGACGCACAGGAGCGTGAATACCGTTCCGACCGCCGTTAAAATTATAATCTGGAGCGCTGTCATCCGCCGGCACCCCCTTCGGGATCGCCGTTGCCGCCGTCAGACGGATTTCCGGTTTCATCAGGCGTCTCGGAAGGAAACTCCGTCGGGTTTTCGGAAGGCTCTTCAGTGGGTATTTCCGTCGGCCCGGCTGTAGGCTCCTCCGTGGATATTTCCGTCGGCGTTTCGGTGGGAACTTCCGTGGGCGTTTCCGTGGGAATCTCTGTGGGAGTTTCGGTAGGCGCTTCCGTAGGCGTCACGGTGGGAACCTCAGTAGGCTCTATAGTAGGTTCAACAGTGGGCTCGACAGTGGGCTCAACCGTCGGCTCTTCTGTCGGATCCGGCAGCGTCTCGGGATGTTCATCTATGTACCTTTGAACGTCTGCGGCCATCATTTTCGTCCGCTTGACCCTTCCCTCGCCGGTAACGTGCCACTCCGAGTTCCACATCAGCCGCGCCTCGAACAGGTACTCTTCCTGCCCCGAAATTCTGTCGCAGTGGAGGTACGTGTCGACCGCGTCCTCGTAGTATTTCTGCATCGCCCCGTGGGGAATCGTCGCGTCCTCCGTGAGGCAGAGCCGGTCGATAATGCAGAAATCGAAAAGGCACCTGGCCCCTGTAGCGTTGACTCTGTCCATCGCCGCGTTGAACCGCGAGCGGTGGTCCTTTAAAAGCGAGACCGCGTACTCGAGTCCAAGCGTTCCGCCGTTGCTTCTGTAGTACGACTGCCTCTCCGCATACGAGTCCTTCGTCGCCTGAATGTAGTAGCTCAGGTCTCCGTACTTGTTGATTTCGTAGCTCGCCTCCGTGTAGCGCCCCTCCGCAAGGCCGCGCCGCGTGTTGTTGAACGACGCGAACGACGAGAATATCTGCGAATAATTCCTGATATCTATCTTTGAGAGCGTCTCGTAGGCCGCCTCAACGCCCTGCCACATCGTGGTCGAAAACGACGCGAGTCCCCACTGGTTCCCGTTCATTTCCGGCGAAAATACCACGTAATCGCCCTTTTTCGTGTAGTTTGCGGCCACTTCAGCCATAAAAACGGCGCTCATGTTCACGATCAGACCCATGTTGACGACGCCGTATCCGGGAAGCCGGCTCTCGAACAGGGGCGTGTCGATTCCGTACAGGCAGCCCGAGCCGGAAATAACGATCACCTTCGGACTCGCAACCGACTCCATCCTCTCGAATTTCGTAGACCCGGTGCCCATGACGGTTCCCGCGTAGGCCGGATTCCTGACCGCGACCACGTAAAGGTTTTTGAAATTCCCGCACCTCAGGAACGAGCCGTTGTCCATGTAGACCACACTGTCCGGAAGGTGAACCGTCGTCAGCGATTCGCAGTCCACGAACGCGCCGTAGGAGATGTGCTCGACGTACCGAGGAATGAAAACGGAGTTCATCCGCTTCCCCGAGAACGCGCCGGTCTCGATCTTGAGCACCTTCCTGCCATTGATCTTTTCGGGAATGGCCACGCTGACCGCGTTGCCCCTGTACGCTTTTATGACCGCGAACGTGTCCGTAAACTCGCACGTAAACAAACTCTCGGGCTCGACCGTCTTCCAGAGACAGTAGAGGTTGATCTCGCAAGTGCCGTCGGTCATTATGTTCCAACCGGGCGCGTAAAAATCTCCGGTCCCGTCGGGATTTGTCGTGTAGCCGGCGAGCAGGCAACCCTCGCGCTTAAAATAACCCGTGTCGGGAAGCGCATTTGGCAGGTTGTAGTTCTTTTTCGAAAAGTACGTATACGCGGCGGGAGCGTCGACCGTTGTAATCGTGCCGCCGTTGGCGTGGTAGACTATTTTGAAATCGGTTTCGAGGCGCGGGTCGGGAACCGGCGTCGGCGAAGGACTTTCAGAAGGAGCTCCGGGCGTTTGTGAGGCAGGCGCGGTGCCTGAAGGAGACGGAGAGAGCGTCTCAGTCGGCTTTTCCGTCTCTTGCGGGAACGTCGGATAGAGCTTTTCGTTGAGCGCAGGCTCCTTCAAAGTGATTGCGAGCGGCGTGGGCGTCGGCTCGGCAGTCGGCGTGTCCGTGATTTCGGGTTCGGGCGTCTCGCTCGCCTCCGGGTCTTCGCTTGGACCGGGAGTTCCTGAATCAGGCGTTTCGGACGGCTGCTCAGTCACGTCAGGCGTTTTATCCTCAGGCGTCTCACGCGGACCGTCGGTCTTTTCGCCCGCTTTAATCATCGCGACGCTCACGGTCGTGGGGTAGCGGACCTCCTTCACGGTTATCGTTCCCGCAGCGCTGTCGTAAACGCCGCCCTTCACGGAACCGATCTCGTACCCCTCTTCCGCCGCCACCGAAAACGTCACCGTTCCCCCGGGCTCCGCGTCCGCATAAAAGTCAGAAAGGATCAAAAGCCCTTCCGCGCTCTCAAGCATCACGCGCACTTTCGCGTTGACGGCCGCGTCATAGGGCTGCGAAGGCGCAAAAAAAGAACACCCCGCAAGCAACGCCGCCAGGCAAAACGCGAACGTATTCAGCACAGCTCTTTTAAAACGTTTCAAAAGAAGTCCTTTCAGGCAGTCACACGCATTTCCGGACCGGGAATCCGCCGCTCTTTCAGCCTCATGCGGACGCAAATCCGCGCTAAAATCTGTTTACGCTCTTTTTTATCATTTTTCGCGAATAAAAGCAACATCGAACCCTTAAAAACCGGCAATTCTCCTCCGGTTTCAGCCTCAAATCATATTGGCGGCGTTGAACCGGCGTTGCTTCAACGCTCTTTTAATCCGGATCCCTCGCCGCCAATAATTATCAATCCTGAAAAGCAGGACGAAGTATGATCTTAATTGTAAACATCTTTACCATGTTAAACTACGTTTGAGACAAACCAGCATTCGAATCTCCTTGTTGCGTATAATTCACCGTGTATCACTTTTTCAACGCAGTCCAGAAGCTACAACATCTTTATAAATCTTAGTCCAACCCGGTTTTCTGCTTTTTCAATCGATCCTTCAACTTCAACTTCATAGGTATTTAATATAACTCGAATGTCGTATTCAATGCAAGGCGAACCGTCTTTCAATATATGCAAGGTTCGGTTGTATATCTCCCACTTTTCATAGTTTTCACCCTTCAGAATTTCCGAAAGCTTGCTTTCGATTTGTTCGTTCAGATTTGACTCATCTATATTTTTTAGCCTCTGCTCTTTTGTTTCAATGTTGTTAAAAGAAGGCATGGTCGTCGTATCAAACCTAACGATTACACCATCGGTGTTCACCGAAACAATAATTCTCGCACTGGACTCTACCCCGTCAATCGTTTTTACAAACATAAATTTATAGATATTTTTCAAATAATCGTCCTGCACTTCTTTTTCTGTGAAAACGCTATCGCGATCATATTCGTACAGCTTTTGAATTGCAATCTGCCGGCATTCTTCATATGACTTACCGGTGTTTTTGTCGGTTGCGCAATAATAGTTATCAACTGAGAAACGGAAAGACATTAGTTGCTTAGAATATCTGTTAATTAAAAAGCTTAATATAAACCTACCGTCTTCCCAGCATTCATATTTATCCACAGCGCACCTATAATACGGATAAATAATTGTTCTTTGGTAAATTCCCGTATACTCTTCTCCGTATAGGTTTATGTTGTAGGTTGTTTCGGCAAGGTTGCGATCTTCATAATTATTTGATGACAATAATATTTCATTTTTGTTTGTAATCGAAACAAGTCCGCTCTCAGAAATTCCGGACAATAGAAGGTCTCCTTTTTTATTGTTGCAAGAGCAAAAAACAAGAAGTACAAAAGAACAAATAAGCAAAACCTGCAAAAATCGTAACAGTAATTTCTTTATCATTTTAAATTTACCTCCCTTTTTTAGTTTCCATACGCAACATAAACAATGTCCTCGAGTCTTTCAACAATCTCATTTGCGTCGTTTATCGAATCGTGGATGCTTTTCCCTTGGTTAAAACGTGCTTCTAAAAAAGCATCCACCCAGTCATTGGTTTCCGTAGGGTATATTTCGGCATTAAACCCTATGGCACAATCTGCTCCCGCCATTATTGATGCATCGACTAAATTGTGTGCGGCTGTAGGATTCGCAGTGTCGCATGCCGCGAAAACAATTAGCTCCATGCCGCTCAAATCGGTCTCCACACATGAAATATTGTAAATATAGATTTCGCTACTCATAAGAGACGAATTTCCAAGAGATACGCTTGTGCAACCGGGTTCTGCGGCTCCGTGAGTTCTAATTATAAATATGTATAAACGTTAGTCCAATAATGTCACAAATTGAAGCATCGACGTTTCTTCCACATACTTATCGGTATATCCTTTTTCGACAAAATCGTCCGGATATTCCTGTATATAATAGATCGTTGCACGTGTGTATACTCCTATGTGCATTTCATCACCTGTGTAAATATACCTTATTTCCCCGTCATCAATCTCAGTTTTTGTAATTTCCAGATCCTGTCTGTCCTCAAATTGTTTTAAATACCGGTTACATTGTTCCTGTATATCTTTCTTGATCAGATCATCGTCGTATGAGAGATTCTTTTGAACAAACATCCACGGCGCTCCAAGGTCATAGAACGCAAGACTTGAAGCCCTGATATCCCCATAACCGGAAAAAATCACATAGAAAGCCGGCTCGTTCTTTATCCTTTCGTCCAAGTAGTTAAAACTAACTACGTATTCTCTTTGAACAGAGCTCTTCCCTGACTTGTACTCTTTGATTTTTAACGCCGGGGTTCTGCATAAATCAATTCCTTCGTTTCCGTATTTATCGAATATTGCCGTTGCCTTTTCGATCAATTCTGCTTCAGACAACTTTGGAAATATCTTTTCACTGATGTCCAAAGAAGGATTGTTTCCCGAAAAGTATATATTGTACGGTTTTAAATCTTGTCCTAAACTGAAGTAATATGAGTCACCACTGTACTTGTGTGTATATTCTCCTCCCACTTTGGAACTATACTCATATTTGCCGGTATAATTCCTACCCAGAAATTCGACGGTGTATTCTTCGGGGACACCTGCCATTACTATTGATTTTGAATTCCTGGGCGCGCCGATACCGATATCATCCCTGACGTTCAGACCGGCTGTTGTTCCGCGAAGACTCATTAAATCAGGTACCAAATATGTATAACAAGTTTCCGTCTTGCTGCAACTGCAGCAAATGAAAACAATTATGGTGAGTAATAATACCGCAAGTAATTTGATTCTCATTTTGTTTTTCACAGTAAACCTCCCATGTACTTCAAAAGAAATAACTAATCGTTGCATTGTTAGCGTGCCACTGCACTGTCAATACCCAAAAGCATACGACAAATCACCTGCAATCACAATACTATCCCTAAATGAACTTATCCCGTGTGAAGTGAAAAGTTAACTTCCACTTCAGGTGGCGCGAAGTGGAATTCTGTCTTGCGGGAACTTCCATTTGTAATTTTGTTTTACAAATCTCTCTGAATATCGGATAATACCTCGCCGGCTCTCTTTTCGAGGTGATTGTGA
>JAEEGG010028516.1_pt1 | contig 10495 bp, 11 predicted proteins | sample 9134161 | NCBI WGS metagenome assembly JAEEGG01 (sample SAMN16246543, study PRJNA631951) | gut metagenome | biome: gut microbiome; feature: rumen; material: CR-attached | host: Bos | place: Iran: Karaj | collected 2018-10 | reverse complement strand
CATCCTTCTCATCCCACACAAAACTACGCTGGTATTCCGGCAGGATGATATTCTTTGAAAGAAGCATTTTTATCCAATGCTTCAAAGAATACTCACCGTAATATACTCTACTATCCATATATTATTCTTTTTAAATCAACCCCTGCTCCAGGCCGGTTCCCTTCGGTCACCCACCTGTCAATACCGCCGGTTGTCTAACAGTAATGAAATACAACCTTAATTCTGCCCTCCCTGAATCTCCAATGCATCAATTGAATGATCCATAATTCTCTGAATATTATAATCCTCATTCTCCTTCAGATTGGCAGTCTTCAACATGTCTTCAATACTTCGCTCAACTTGCGCATCATTCAATCCTTCCGTTTTGGGCGTTGAAGAGCAGAACAAAATAACTTGCCTTTCTTTTAATTCAGAACAATGTTTAAACAGAGACCGTAGACTCTGTTCCTTCATAGAGTGCTGACAAGGCTCATCCATCAACACAAACCCAGGATGACGCTTAGAGACTTCCAAGAGAGCCAAATAATAAGACCAAATACACCGCACAAAATCTGAGGATGATGACACAGGGCGTACAGGATCTTCTATATTTTCTCCTTCATTAACAACAGGAAAATAGCAATAACCAGACTGCTGGTCCATATTTAGACCCAAGAGATTTGTACTATGACTGGAATAACCATAGAACATAGCCTGTTCCCTAAATTTATTTTCAAGAAGACTTAGACTTGTGTCAACAGCATTCTTTTTTTCATCTTTCAGTTTTTTGTATCGCTCGCGGACAGCCACATACTCATCATAAATTAGTTTCAAACTATTCTCCCATTGTGCCTTATGCTCTATTATTTGCTCTAGATGTGTAATACGTAGGCGAATTTCAACTTCATTAAACAGTTCCACTCGTGAAGGAGACTTCGCGTTATCGCCCATCTCCTCAAAGGCTTGGTCTAATTCTACTTTCTTTTCTTTCAGCAGGCGGTCAAAGTATTGCAGATAAATTGTCTTCTCGTCAAGAGTAATTTCCAAGCGTTTTCTAAGACTTTCAAGAAACGACTTCTGTTTTTTCAGTTGGTCAATATTCTTTCTCAAATCATCGGTTTGGAGCTGTAAGTTGACATGAGTGTGGGCAACAGGCATTTTCTGGTGACAGGTGGGACAAAACTCTATCTGGTCGGATGTAATCAAGTTGGATACCTGCATAAGGTTATCATTGGTCTTTATTTCATCCTCTATCCGTCCGATTTGATATTCTACAGAAGATAGCTTGCTCCTTTCCGAGTTATATTTTCCTATAAAAACTTCATATTGATCCGTCAGATGGTCGTATTCTTGCTTCAGTTGTTTATACTGTATGATACTTTCTGTGGGGCTGACATCATCCTGTTGACGGCTATTCATTGCGTTCTGTAATCGTTCTTTCAGACCATTATAGAGTTCTTCTATCGTACCCGTACCATCCTTAGGGCCTATTGACAAATGGTCAAGACGTCGTTTCTGCTCCTTCAATTCGCCCTCATCACGTAAAATAAGGTCGTTCAACAAGGTCATGCTGCGAACTTCTCCCATAATCTTGTCCCACTCATCCTCTAAGTCGTGCTTGCGGTCAAGCAAGGAACGACGACTTTTGACATTGCTATTTGATTGGATGCCTAATGCATATTCAACAAGGGTTTGCTTTGCGCGAAATACATTCCACGTCCGCATCGTTGCGAAGAAATCAGTCCAACCTCGAGACTGCTCAATAAAACTTAGAGCAAAAACAATCTGAAGGTAAAGCAGCGTATCTCCCTCTCCAGTACTCTGGACTTCCTGAAGTTCAAGGCCTGCAAAATCGCTCAAAAGACGATAAAACCCATTAGGCGGATTGTGATCGCCTCGCGCTTGGAGAAAATAATCTTTTGTATCTTTCTGGTCTCCAAACTTAACAGTCAATGTTTTTGGGGAGTTCTCTGAATATCCTTTGATACCTCTTGCTATGGTGATGTACTCATCCTTTTCATTGGACAATTTAGTATAAACAACAGATTTCTTAACTTCCCAATATTCTATATCACCGTTCTTTCCTGCTATCTCAAAACTTTCCTTCACAGACTTGTCAAGAGCATCTATACCAGAACGGCCTTCAATCAATTGCTCCATACCAAGAGCATAATAGATGCACTTGGCAATCGTGGACTTACCAGATGTATTATCACCCACAATGATGTTCAAACCATTGCCAAGGAACAAGTCCCTGCCAAAAGTCTTCTTTTCTCGAGTGACATAGTTTTCTGCCTCTATTTTGAGGAGGAATCGTTCAAATTTCAGCATACCAGTTAATCTCCAGTTGTTTCATATAGGTTTCGGGGAGTTTGCCCACACTGTTCAAACCGAAACTTATTTCCTCATAAAGGTTGGTATTCCGCAGTTTGAAAAGCAGGGATTTCCCACTACTTGAAAGATTATACAATCCATCATCAGCTATGGTGATAAGTCTATCGTTTACACACTGGCGCACTACCGTAACAACTTGTGTATCGAAAGTCATCGGAATATCATTTATACTACGAGTCTTCTTTAGTTCAATAAGCTTCTGCAAATTGGACTTGCTACCCAAGCCCCACATATAGAGCATAATCCTTCCAATGCTGGCTGTATTGTTCTTATTGTTGGTGCAATTGGCTATAATCAACAATACTGACACCAATTGAAAGATTGGATTTGTTATATATAGCGGCACATCGGCCGCGTATGTATTGCCCAGTGTTTTCATACATTCCCCCTTTTAATGTATTCAAGAGTACATACCAGCAGTCTTTCGGTCAGACGATATCGTGCATAAGAGTTACCCACGCGGTTGCTCTTATTATCTTCTGGAATTAGGTCGCTCATTTCTTTCACCAAATCTTCCTTCAATTGTTTGAGTTTGGCTTCTGCCTCGCCCGCTGTATCCACATATATCTTGGGGTCAGGCTGATTGTCATTGAAGAACTCCTCGGTCATCTTGCTAAGAGTATCGCGGAAAGACGAGTTGGACTCCCCTTGCCTAACAAAGAATTCTCTGCCTTTTACATAGTATCCCAGAAAAGTATTCAGTTTCTGCTGGTACTGTTCAGGATACAAAACCTTAAGTTTCCGCACAATATTCTCTATCCACTCTATCTTCTCCTGTTTTAGATCCTCAATCTGGCGTTCGGTCAATTCCCTATCCATACCTTTCTCCCAATCGTCCAGCAAATCAGCGCTGAAGGTCGTGAAGGCTGTCGCAGGGAGTAGCGACTTAAATTCACTGATAGGCGTTACATATACCTGGTTCTTCGTCCCGTGTTCATCACGGAGTCGGAGTGCTATTCCAACTATGAAGTATTTATTCCTCCTGCTGAAGAAGATGCCGGATCCGGAAGCCCCAGAAAGAATATCAACACCCGTCCTACGTCCTGCGCTTATTTCCTGCTGGTCAAAGACCCACCAGTCGTCATCATTGTATGACAACCTAAATGTGTTGGGCGCGTAATTACAGAACTTCGGGAAACCACGGAAAGCATAATTTTCCTGTTTCACCATGCCGTCGAACAATTGGACACGGTTTTCAGTAATCTGAGCATTAGGACACTCTATCTGTAACACAGCAATATCCTTTCCCTTAATTTCTCCTATAACCTGCAACAGGTTGATTGTCTTACCATCCTCGGTTTCAAGTTTTATAGTCCATTCCTTAGGGCGCGGTATTTCGTCGTTGTTGGGATTCAAACAATGGTAAGCTGTCAGCACATAGTATATGCCCTGATGAACATAGATGATGCCGCTGCCATGAATCTGGGGCTCATTCTTGTCATCAAGTAATTGTATCTTAACTGTCAGCTGTTTGTAAAAATCCATGTTCATTTTTATATATTTAATGAAATGATTACCGTCCCGTAATTGACATTACAATTATGCTTCTGTTTCTCATCTTCAGAGAGCAACACTCCTGTACGTTGTTCTATCTTTTTCTGTTCGTAGTTGAAATACAAGTTCACTGGTTTGCCTGTGTCCCGTTTAGGGTGGCACAGCACCTTTGCCAACGTCTCTCGATCGGGATGATAGGAGTTCCCGTATCCGCCATTTGTGGATATAATGTAGTTATTACAATCAAGCAAGTCAAGCAATTCGTTGCAAGTATTGTTGCGGCTTCCGTGATGAGACACCTTCATTACATCCACTTTCATCGGCTTTTCCTCAGAATAGCCCAACTCTTTGAGTTTGGCATGAACAATCCAAGGGTCAGCATCTCCCATCATCAACAGAGTCTTACCTTCTGCCTCTATGGTAAACGCAATGGAAGATCGGTTAATAACATCCTCCCCATCTTTTTTGTGTATGTTTACATTCGTGGCAAGTTCTTCCAAAGATTTCTTGCAATCAGCATTAACCCGCGTTGAAGCTATTATAGCCACTTCTTTGTATTTCTTCGTATTTACAATCAAAGCTTCGGGAGTGGGAGAAAGAATTTGTATCTTGCAAAAGCCCAAATCAAAAGTAGGTAAGGTATTGTTAATATTGTCATCTCTGACAAAGGCGTGTTCCTCACATATTTTATTCAGTAATTTATCTAATGTCTCTGCTTGGGTATAGCTAATTGCAGAGGATATATGGATAGGAATACTCTTGGCGCAATTAGCCCAAATTCGTTCAACAGGGAAATCCCCGCTTTTATGCTGCTTGACATACTCAATTAGTCCCGCTATATGGTCGTCATCAAAATGCGTCAGCACCATCAAGTCGATTGAAGGCAACTTATTCAGTTCCTCCACAATATCATCTATGCAGTATTTAGAACTTGGTCCACCATCTACTACAATATAGTGTTTCTCAGGCGCTTCACCAATTTCGATAATGAAAGCATCACCATGTTCTGCTTTTAGACATCTCAGTTTCATTACTGTCCAAATAACGAAAGTTCTACTTATACTGATTCACCCTCTTATACTCTTCCATCGACGCCAGAAGTATCTTAAACTTCTCCACCCTTTCAGACTTCAGTTCACCTGCCGCATAGAGTTTTCGATTGTGCTTTATCCAATTAAGATACTTCCCTCGTTCCTCATCATCATGCTTGGAGGGATTTCGCTTATTGGTCTCAATAAAGTCCATCACCCCGTAATACTTTGCCAACCATCGTTCGTCTTGTGTCATAACCTGCAATCCTTAACCGCACTCTCGCCGCCTGCCTCTCTCCCCCTTCTGTACGACCAGCCCGTGTGACTCATCACCTGACGTATCGAAGCACCCTCAGCTTTCGTGGTCTTCACTATCCTCGTTTGCTCCTCCGTCGTAAGCCGCTGGAACTCGGCCACACTTTTCGCACCGCACTGCTCGAAATCAGTTAAAAGTGAAAAATGAAAATAATGAAATCTTTCTTACTTTGTGCATACTGACCTTCACGCACATTTGCACCTATGCTTGTGCCACAGCGCAAAAGCTGCTTCGACATTATTGTCTCGTCTTTCTTCTCTTTGAGAACCGACGGAGCAGCGAGCACAGAGCTAAGCTCGCTTAAGCTCTGTCGAGTCGCGACGGAGGTGGGCGCAGCCAAAGCGGTAGCATTTAGCAATTCGCTTTGCAAATGCCAAACTCTTATCTCCGATTATGCTTTGCGCCATATCAACTTTTAACTTTTAACTGCGGCTCTGCCGCCTGTTATGGTGTTGTTATCATCTTACGCTACGCATAGATAACGATTATTGAGGGAATCTATTGTGCCGAAAGTGTGTATAAAAGTTCCTGTCCCCCTGATCCTGAATATACATTCATTGCAATTCTTGTTACTGCATCTATTTCTGTTTCCATACACCTAATCTGATTAATGTTTTTTCGACCGATTTCCTTTATTTCTTTCCTTTCTCACCCTTCTTCTTAGTACTGGACGTTTTCTTCGGCCTTTCCTGTTTCGGTTTAACTTTCACTAAATCCGACTCCGTTTTCTTCTGTGGTTCAACGACAATCTCCTCTGAGGGTTTATCAACAAAACACTTTGTTTTGAATACTTCCAATGGGCTATTATCTTTATTGTCGTATGTACTCCCAAAATATTCCTGCATTCGACGTTCAAATTTCTCGCTCATATAATCCCAATAATCATACTCATCTTGGGGATCATCAAAAATCGGTGTTTTCTCGCTGAACATTTTACCGTATGCCGCATCATACTCTGCTAATGTTGGCTTATGTTCTTTTTTCGCAAAATAATCAGTAACAACGTCAAAGGACACCTGTTTGTATTCACAGTAATTCTCAATCATCAACCTATCCTTTACAGTCACACAGCAATACTTAAACATATAGTAAAGACCACCAGAATCCTTCATTACATCCAATGCCGTAAACTCAGGATGACTTGCAAGGTAGTTCTTCATGACATTCTCCAACATGGCTTCAACTTCTTGATTGCTAACCACAAGTGGATGCTTTTCATCAGGTCTGCCTTCTTCGTCGTAAGTGGCCGTTTCATATAACATATTAAGCAGGTGCGCTTGACAAAGTAGCCAGTCAGTATCCTTAAGCTTTTCAGCGAACCAAGCCATCACAATATCATGAGCCTTTTGTTGTATTTCTGAAACATAACGCTCGCTCCATAATATACGTTTAATCTCGTATGCATTACTATTCACATAGCGTGAAACTCTCAATCCAAAAGTTAATACACCTCGCAAGAAAGCCCCCAATTCTTTATCGTTAAGCTTATTTACTTCAATTTGCTTGAACTGGTATGCAATTGAGCTGAAATACTTTTTCCCGTCCACCCAATTCACAACCAACTCTTCAACATTGGCGCCTTCATCAAAAATACTGTTTATTTCACTAATAGATAGTTTAAAAGGAGATACGCTCATCATGAAATACTTACTGTAATTCTCAATGAAGCATATACTTTGTTTTTTCGTTTTAATATAGTTACCAAATAGACGTTCCAATATTTTAGGTGTTTCCTTTTCCCAGAAAGGCACTCCTTCAAACTTATTCTTATCTTTTTCTGTGGCTGGGCGTTGAACACCGTCTCTTATTCTGTATTTAATTTCGTCACGATAGAGCAAACATTCTGGGTTATTGGCCAGCACATCGTACGTTTTCTTATCATAAACCTGCAACAGTTCCAGCCAAAAAACATCCATCTGTTTTACCTCACCTGGAACTTGTTTTCTCAAATAAGAAATTGCTAACGAATATATGCGGGCAAAACGTTTTACTCTCCTGTAATTGTCAAGAATTGTCAGCACAAGCTCTTTTTCATCTGACTTTAATAGTTCGAATAATTTGTCAGCGAATACACTACTGAGTTGTTCGGCGATATCTTTATACAACAAGTTCCATAATAATTGGTCTTCCACCTTCGGCAAATGAACCTCTACTTGGAATATCTTTTCAAGATAGGCTGTAGCATCTTTTATCTCTTTATCTTTCAGCACACTGGTAACATACTCTTTATCGTATGCCACCAGATAAATCATATTACTCAAATCTGCCGTATTTCTGATAAGCCGCAGCACTTCAAACACCTCTTCCCGTTCCAGCCTGTCCACATCGTCAATAACCACCACTACCGGAAGTGGCAGCCGTGAGAACTTTTCTGAAAGTATTCTTTTACGCTCAAATAAACTTTCTTTGTTATCGGGTAACGACAGGTCAACCTTTATCGCAGTAGATGGTTCAAGCGACAACGAACTGACATATTTTGCGTATTCCCTAATTGATCGGGATAGGGTGCTGTACTTTTCTGATAATTGATGTCTTAAAGAGGCGAAAAAATCATGAGTAACTTGCTCTGGTGTACTGCACATCCAGGGGTTAAACTTAACCACCTCTGCACGTTTGCCTATTTTTTTCTCAAGTTCGTCCAAGAATGTGGTCTTACCGACACCCCATTCACCTGTAACTCCAATAGCATACGACTGTCCTTTTATGTTTGTGGCCAAAACCCGATTGATGATTTCATCAGCATAGACCTGTAAACTTTGAGGGATTTCTTTTTTACCACTATTGTCATCTGAAAAGCCCACAGGTTGTGGTTTCTGTACCTCATTATTTTTTTCTTCCTTGCATTTCTGCCATAACACATCAAGCCATTCTACAAACCGAATCATCCCTTTTACTGTCATTACAAACAATGCGATAGACAATAAAGCTGCAATAAACAATCGGTAATCAATCTTCCAAACAATATTGGCATAAACAGTCCTGTTACTATAAGCAAACAAAAGTACCAAGCCAATTACCGTCAAAATAGGACGGTAAAAACGCAGATTATAATCTTTGCATATTATCCTTATCCATCGATAGGTAATAAAGGCCAGAGCCAATCCTAAAGGAACATTAACCAACCATAGGCCATCCAACAATTCATAAAGATACTTGATAAAAACGCCTTTGCCCTTACCATCAAACCAATCATACAAAACAGGTGCAACCCCAACCCATACAGGTATCAGCAACAACAAGGCTATGCACAATATAATTTCTTTTTTATTTTGATGGTCTTTCATCATGGACTTACACTAATTCATTGCTTATTCATCCCATCCAACCGCTCTTGTTCTGCATAAATTCGCTCAATCTGCTTGGCTGTGTTCTCATCATTGCCGAATAACCATAAACGAATCAGCTCTTTAGCTTTTTGGATATTAGAATTTGTCATTAGTAAACAGACAACCAACTCTTTTTCTTTTCGGCCCTCTAATGAAATCAATCGTTCATCTATCCATGAAGTATAGAATCTATTAGCGGGATACCTTTCTGATTTAACAACTTCATCTTGAGGGTTAAACTGCATAATCCTTACATATCGACCTTTGATGGAAGAATAGTATTCGTATATCGGCATATTCTCATTAAACGAAGAGTACAAATGTATTTTATTTGTTTCGTTTAATTCATCGGAAATAATCTTGAAGAATTTTGCCCAATATGTACGGTTCGCACCATTGGTGTGCGAATCGCTATAGGTTTTGTAAAACAGAATCTTTTCCATCATTGCCCATCATCTTTAAAAGCCGAACCACTATAGATTTCACCATCCACCCTGATGTCTTTGATAGGAGGACATGGCGGAAATGACGTTTTTATTGGTGTGACAGCAGTATAACCGTTTTTAGGCGCAGCATCTACCCATTTCTTTGCTTTCCTGATGCAGTCCAATCTAACAGCCAGTTCCGCTGGTTTTAGTTGTCCTTTCAAATTATCTATAAAACCATATCCTTTTTGCTTTGTTGGAACATACACCTCAGCCCAGGAACGAGATTTCTCAACCTTATCCCCTTGAGCCTGAATCCTTCCACGATTCGGAGTATTTCTGTTTTTATTTCGTATAGCCATAACCGTTAACCTTGAACCATGAACCATAAGTTATTTCCTCCTCGGCCAAAACAAATAGCTGCAAACTGCCAAATAATAAACTGTAAGCATCTAAGCGCCTAAGCCTTCTCCTCCTTCATCGCCTCCTCAATCTCCTCCAACTTCACTGTTCCTCCCCAAGTGGTTTCGTCGGTTGTATTCTCAATGGTCTTGTCCCTTAAATCTTTAAGTTCTTGATTATTCATTAAACTATTTGATAGGGTCAGCTTCGTTGTCATCTCGAGTCAAGCGACTCCCATCCCACATGTCCAATTCTTTGGAAAGTTCAAAACGACAACTCTCCAACAATTCATTAAATTCGTTTATGATTTCAATCTGACAGGGTCTCTGTGGTTGAACCCGCAGAAAATGATTTACATCATTTCTGAAAAGCTCAAAGTCCACATTTTTATATGGTACAATTATGAAAGCAGTTCCTTTCCTAGTCAGATTATTCCAACCAGGATTGTTGTGAATCATCGCTATAAAAGCATCCTTGTCCATAAGTACGAAATTGGATAATTGAGTTGAAAAACAAATAGATACTTAAACGTAATTTTTTTCTGTAGGAGGTAAGCCAAATTAAGCTGTAAGCCGTAAGCAACTTTAAACTCTCAACTTTCCAACTGACTCTCAACTCTAAACCCTAAACTCTAAACTTTATAATACGCCGCATACCACTCCGCAAACTTCCTCAATCCTTCTCTCAGCGTTATCTTCGGTGTAAACCCAAAGTCCCTCTCCAATGCCGTAGCATCCGCATACGTAGTAGGCACATCACCAGGCTGCATCGGCACTAACTGTTTATGTGCTTCAAAGTTGTAGTCCTGAGGCAAAACACCTGCTCTCAAAAGTTCTTCTTGCAGGATGTTGACGAAATCCAGCAGGTTCTCCGGCTGGCCGCCACCGATGTTATAAACGGCGTAGGGAGCCAGAGGCAGGCCATCCTCACCATTGCGCTTTTCGGGGGCTTTCGCCATCACGCGCACGATGCCCTCCACAATGTCGTCCACGTAGGTGAAGTCCCTGCGGCAGTTGCCGTAGTTGTAGATTTGGATTGTCTCGCCACGCAGCAGCTTGTTGGTAAAGCCAAAGTAAGCCATGTCGGGACGACCTGCGGGGCCATAAACAGTGAAAAAGCGAAGGCCTG
>JAEEGG010028508.1_pt1 | contig 10497 bp, 8 predicted proteins | sample 9134161 | NCBI WGS metagenome assembly JAEEGG01 (sample SAMN16246543, study PRJNA631951) | gut metagenome | biome: gut microbiome; feature: rumen; material: CR-attached | host: Bos | place: Iran: Karaj | collected 2018-10 | reverse complement strand
GTTCTCCAAGGTCCATCCCCGCCACAAGACGCCGGTCAACGCCCTGCTGCTCATCTGCGTCCTGTCGCTGATCGCGCCCTTCTTCGGCAAGACGGCGCTGGTGTGGATCGCCGACACCGCAAGCTTCGCCTGTTGCATCGCCTACGGCATCGTGGCCCTCTCGTTCCTCCGCCTCCGCCGCACGGCCCCGGACATGCACCGGCCGTTCAGGGTCCGCCTCCACGGCCCCGTCGGCGTCGTGGCCGCCCTCATGTCGGGCGTGATGGTGCTCATGTTCATCCTCCCGGGGACGGGTTGCACCCTCGTCCCGCAGGAATGGGCCATCGTCGCCGGCTGGACCGTCCTGGGCGTCCTGTTCTACATCTCGAGCAAACTGGTGTACAAGGACCGCTTCGGCACCGTGGACCTCTCCTCCATCGAAGGCTCGCCGCAGGCATGACGCCACAGGCTCGCAAGGAATCGACCCCAGAAAGAAAGCACACGACATGACCCAGGGCACCGAACTCAAACTGGAAAAGAAACTCTCGCCCGTCAACGTCTGGGCGCTGGCCTTGGGCTGCATCATCGGATGGGGGGCGTTCGTGATGCCGGGGAACACGTTCCTGGGCAAGGCGGGGCCGCTCGGGACCGCCATCGCGATGGGCATCGCGACGCTCGTCATGATCGTCATCGCGTTCAACTACCACTTCATGATCAACAAGTTCCCGGTGGCGGGCGGGGAGTTCGCGTATGCCCAGCAGGCGTTCGGGAACACCCACGCCTTCGTCTGTTCGTGGTTCCTGGGGCTGTCGTACCTGTGCATCGTGCCGCTGAACGGGACCGCCCTCGCGCTGATCGGGCGGAACCTCCTGCACAACGTGTTCCAGGTCGGATTCCATTATTCCGTGGCGGGATACGACGTCTATTTCGGCGAGATCCTGCTGGCCCTGGTCGCGCTGGTGGCCATCGCGGGCATGAGCATCCGGGGCGTCCGCTTCGCGGGGCTGTTCCAGACCGGCCTGGTGTTCGCCCTGGTGGGCGGGGTGCTGGTGGTGGCGGCGGCGGCCCTCGTGAGCGACAAGGCCAGCCTGGCCAACCTCTCGCCCGGATTCTACCGCCACGGCGCCACCGCTTCGGCGGGCGCGCTCGGCGGCATCCTCGCCGTCGTGGCCGTCGCCCCGTGGGCGTTCGTCGGCTTCGACACCATCCCGCAGGCCGCCGAGGAATTCCGTTTCTCCCCGGCCAAGACCAAGGCGATCATGGCCATATCCATCGTCTTCGGCGGGGCCGTGTACGTCATCCTCAACACCGTGACCGCGATGGTCGTTCCCGAAGGCTACGCCTCCTGGGTGGAATACATCGACGACCTGCCCAACCTGGACGGCCTCCTTGCGCTGCCCACCTTCCACGCGGCCAGGACGCTGCTGGGCCCGGCGGGCCTGGTCTTCCTCGGCATTTCGGTGCTGGCGGCGATCCTCTCCGGCATCGTCGGCTTCTACATGGCGACCAGCCGCCTGCTCTACTCGATGGCCAAGGAAAAGGTCCTCCCCGCCTGGTTCGGGGAACTGCATCCCCGCTACAAGACGCCGAAGAACGCCATCCTCTTCGTGATGGCCATCGCCGTGGTCGCCCCCTTCTTCGGGCGGACGGCCCTCGGGTGGATCGTGGACATGTCGTCCCTGGGCGCGGCCATCGGCTACGGCTACACCTCCCTCGCGGCGGCCAAGTACGCCCTCGCCGAAAAGAAGCCGGGCCTCGTCCTGACCGGCATTCTCGGAACCATCATGGGCCTGGCCTTCTGCATCCTCCTGCTGGTGCCCATCAAGGCCTTCGGCTGCTCGCTGGGCAGGGAATCCATGATTTGCCTGGTCGCCTGGATTGTCCTGGGCGTGGTGTTCCATGGCGTCACCCGCCGCCACCGGGCCGGCGCCCGGTAAAGCCGCCGGGGAATGGCCATGGCAACAAACCCTCCAACAGGCACGGTCGCCGCTCCGCTGTCCGCCAGACGCAACCACTGCATGGACGCGGTGAAGGGGCTGGCGTGCATCGCCGTTGTCTTCATGCACTGCGAATTCCCGGGTCGGCTCGGCACCTTGGTACAGTGCCTGTCGCGCTTCGGCGTGCCGTTCTTCTTCATGGTCAGCGGCTATTTCTGCCACTCTTCGAAGGGGCGCCCGGACTATGGGAGGAAGCTCCGGCACGTGCTGGAAATTGCGCTGTGGACGACGCTGTTCTACGCGCTGGTGACGCCGCTGTACGCCCCGTGGGAGGGCTGGCCGGACCCCAGGGCGCTCCGCAACTGGCTGCTGTTCAACAAACCGTTCTACATCGCGGGGCAGATGTGGTTCCTGTTCGCCCTGCTGTACGACTACGCGCTCTTCGCCCTCTTCGACCGCAAGGGCTTCCGTTGGGTGCCGTGGGCCGCCGTGCCCGCCGGCATCGCGGTGTACGTCGCCATGGCCCAGGGGGCGCACCTGGCGGGAATCCACATCCCCAACATGTGGTACCGGAATTTCCTGGTTGAAGGTTTCTCGCTGTTTTCCCTCGGATACCTCCTGCGGACCAACGCCGGGCGCATCCGCGTCTCCGACCGCCTGCTCTGGACCGTGCTGGCGGTGTCCACCCTCCTGTGCCCGGTCGAACGGGCCTTGCTGGGACGCGATTTCGGGGTGAACATCGCGACGTTCCCGCAGGTCGCGGCCCTCTTCCTGCTGTGCATCCGGAATCCCGGACTGGGCGAAGGCTCGCGCCTGGCCGCCCTCGGGCTGAAGTACTCCCTGCTCGTCTACGTCCTCCACCCCGCCGCCTGGCACCTGCTCGACCTCTTGTACTCCGCCGCGGGCGTCGCCGGGAACACGGCCGTGGCGTACCTCCGCCCGCTGCTGTGCGCCGCCGCGGCCGTTTGCGCGGCCGTGGCGTTCACCGCCATCCGGAACGCGCTCCCCTCCCGCTCCTCCCCCACCCCACCGAAAGGAAACCGCCCATGAAAAAACGGATACTCGTGACCCGCTCGTCGATGCCGCCGCTGGAGGAATTCGTCGATGAAATCCGGGACCTCTGGGACACCCACTGGCTGACGAACATGGGGCCGAAGCACAAGCAACTCCAGGAGGAGTTGTGCCGCTACCTGGGCGTGGAGCGCATCGACCTGTTCACGAACGGCCACATGGCCATCGAGCTGACCCTCCAGGCGCTCAACCTGCAAGGGGAAGTCATCACGACGCCGTTCACGTTCGCCTCGACGACGCACGCGATCGTCCGCAACGGGCTCACCCCCGTGTTCTGCGACATCGATCCGGTGACGTACACGATGGACACGGAGAAGCTGGAGGAGCTGGTCACCGACCGCACGTGCGCGATTTTGCCGGTCCACGTGTACGGGAACGTGTGCAACGTGGAGGAAATCGAACGCATCGCGAAGAAGCACGAGCTGAAGGTCGTCTACGACGCCGCGCACACGTTCGGGGAGACGTACAAGGGCCGGGGCATCGGGTCGTTCGGGGACGCGTCCTGCTTCTCGTTCCACGCGACGAAGGCCTTCAACACGGTCGAGGGCGGCGCGGTCTGCTTCCGGGACGAGAAGCTCGGGGAAATCCTCTACGACCTGAAGAACTTCGGCATCCACGGCCCCGAGGAGGTCTCCGCGGTGGGGGCGAACGCGAAGATGAACGAGCTCTGCGCCGCGATGGGGCTCTGCAACCTGCGGCACGTGGACGCGGAAATCGCGAAGCGCGGCAAGGTGGTCGCGCGCTACCGCTCGCACCTCGAAGGCGTGGACGGCCTGCAACTGAACGCCGTCCAGCCGGAGGTGAAGCCAAACCACGCGTATTTCCCGGTCGTCTTCGAGGAGGAGGCGTTCGGTGCGAGCCGCAACGAGGTGTTCGCGGCGCTGGCGGCGGCGGGCATCGGGGCAAGAAAATACTTCCATCCGCTGACGAACACGTTCTCGGCCTTCCACGGCGCCTACGACGTGTCGAAGACGCCGGTGGCGCTGCACGTCAGCCGCCGGGTTCTGACGCTGCCGCTCTACGCCGACCTCGCTCTGGAGGACGTGGACGAGATCTGCGGCATCATCCTCGGGTGCCGGAAATGAGCATGGACTACGCCGGCAAAAAAGTTCTGCTGCTGGACGGCTACGGCCGGCAGATCCCCAGCCTCCTCCACCAATTGCGGGGGCTCGGTTGCCGCGTGACGACCATGTGCGAGTCGCGCTGGGACGTGGGCTGGACGTCGCGCCTCCCCTCCCGCCGCGTGGTCGTGCACGGCATCCGCGAGGACCGCGCCGTCTACGATGCGGCCGTCCGGAAGGAGCTGGAGAACGGCTACGACATCCTGTTCCCGGTGCTGGAGCGCGCCACGGACATCTGCCTCGCCGAGGACCTCCGCCGGCAGTACCCGGACCTGAAGGTCATCGCCTCGGACCGCGCGTCGTTCGACAAGGCCTACGACAAGCAGGAAACCATGCGCGCGTGCATGGAGAACGGCATTCCCTGCCCCGTGACCAAGCTCGACGGAGAGAGCATGGAGGACTACCTCGCCAAGGTGGGCTTCCCCATCTGCGCGAAGCCCCGCAAGGGCAGCGGCGCGGCCGGGTTCAAGCGCATCCACGACCGCGGGGAGCTGGAGCGCCTTCTGGCGGACGGCTCGGTCGTGCCGGAAGAGTGCGTCATCCAGGAGCTGATTCCCAAGGGCGGCCTCCAGTACGGGGCGTACCTGATGATGGACGCCGAGCACCGCCCCCAATCGACGCTGGTGGTGGAGTCGTGCCGCTGGTTCCCCATCGACGGCGGCCCCGGCTGCTACATCCGAACCATCGACCATCCGGGCATCGCCGACAGCGCCGGCCGCCTTCTCCGTTGCCTGGGCTGGCGGAGTTTCGGCCACGTCGGACTCATCATGGACCCGCGCGACGGCACGCCCAAGGTCATGGAAATCAACGGCCGCATCCCCGCCAGCATCAAGATTTGCGAATGGGCCGGCACCGAGCCGGTGCGGAACATGCTGGACCTGGCCCACGGGGTGCCGTTGCGGCCCATGGAACACGGCATCGAGGAGCATCTTGCGCTCCGCTACTTCCACACGGACCTGATGTGGTTCCTCAAGAATCCCGACCGCTGGAAGGCCAAGCCCGCCTGGTTCGATTTCCGTCGGCAGAAGGACTACATCTTCGATTGGTCCGACCCGCTGCCCTTCTTCAGCTATGCCGTCGAACATGTCCTCACCTACCGGAAGGACATGGCCAAAAGGAAACATTGAGGCGGCACCGGAAAGGCAGCGCGACATGGGAATCACGTCGGATTTGTGCAGGGATTTGGCCGGCATCGGCGGCCTCTCGGAACGGGACCGCGCGCGGTTGCGGCTCCTGGTGGTGGACTTCGCCGCGGCCAGCTGCGCGGGATACGCCCTGAACCGGGAGTTCAACGCGGCGCTGGAAGGGATTGTGTTCGCGCAGGGCGGGGCGGAGGAATGCCACGTCTTCCGGCAGGCCCGGAAATGGCCGGCCCGCACGGCGGCCTTCATGAACGCCGCCTACGGCCACGGCGCGGAACTGGACGACGGCAACAAGCAGGCCGCCGGGCATCCGGGCGTGCACGTGATCCCCGCCGTGTTCGCGCTGGCCGAGAAGCTCGGCAACAGCGGCGAAGAAGTCCTCGAAGCGCTGGCGACGGGATACGAAGCGTACATCCGCATTTCGGCGGCGGCCCAGCCGGGCATGGTGCGCCGCGGCTTCCATTCCACCGGTATGACCGGGACGCTCGCCTGCGCCGCGGCCTGCGCGCGGCTGTGCCGCCTCGGCGCCGCGGGGCTGGAAGACGCGCTGGCCTTGGCCACCACGATGAGCGGCGGCCTGCTTTCCTACGGCGACTCGCGGCCGGCCATCAAGCCCCTGAACCCCGGCAAGGCCGCCGAGAACGGCCTCTTCGCCGCCCTCCTGGCCGGCGGGGGGATGCGGGGGCCCGCGGAAGCCCTGGAAGGCCCCAACGGGTGGTTCCATGCCGTGACGGACGAGATCCATCCCGGATTTCTCAAGGGCGCCGGCCACCTGTTGCTGCACGATTGCTACTTCAAGCTCTATCCCTCCTGCCGCCACACGCATTGCGGAATCGACGCGGGCGTCGCGCTGCACGGACGGATTGCCGGACGGCGCATCGAATCCGCGGCCATCCGCATCTACCCCAACGCCATCCGGCTGGCCGGACTCCGCGCCCCCGCCTCGCCCGACGAAACGAAGTTTTCGATTCCCTACACGCTGGCCTGCGCCCTGCTCAAGGGACACTATGGAATCGCAGACATGGATGCGGCCGGCGCCCCGGCGGCGCTGCGGGACCTCGCCGGCAAAATCGAAATGGTCCCGGACGATTCGATGGAAGACCGCTCCCGCGGCATCCGCGGGGCGTGCGTCGAAGTCGTCCTGGAAGGCGGGCAACCCATCTCGGAAACCGTGACGGTTCCCAAGGGCGACCCGGAAAACCCGCTCTCCCGCCACGACATCGTGCAGAAACTGGAAACCTGCGCGCAGGGACTGGCCGGGAAGGCGGAACTGGATGCGTTCCTGGCGGCGACGGACGCCCTCGGTGGCCCCGCACGGTTCGAAAATCCGATGGCGAGATTGTGAGGCATGCGATGGACGGAATGAAATTGGTGTTGGGCACGATGACGTTCGGCGAGAGCGTATTCGCGCCGGAGGTAGGGGAGTTTCTGCGGATTTTTGCGGATGCCGGCGGCACCGAGCTGGACACAGCCTACGTCTACAACGAAGGCCAGTGCGAGCGGCTGCTCGGCGAGGCGCTGGAAGGCATGGGGCATCCGTTCAAGATCGCCACCAAGGTCAACCCGCGCATCAGCGGTCGGCTCGACGGCGCGGCCGCCTACAAGCAGGTCAACGAGAGCCTGGAGCGGTTGCACGTCGCCGCCGTGGACACGGTGTACCTGCACTTCCCCGACCCGGCGACGCCCGTGGAATCGGTGCTGGAGGCGATGGCCGACCTGCACCGCCAGGGCAAGTTCCGCGAGCTCGGCCTGAGCAACTTCCCGGCGTGGATGGTCGCCGACGTCTGGCGCATCTGCGAGCGCGAGGGCTGGGTCAAGCCGACCGTCTACGAAGGCATGTACAACCCGCTCGCCCGCCGTGCCGAGACCGAACTCAACGCCTGCCTGGACCGCTTCGGGATGCGGTATTGCGCCTACAACCCCCTCGCGGGCGGCCTTCTCACCGGCCGCTACGGCAAGTTCGAGGACGCCCCCGACGACGGCCGCTTCACCCACCGCCCCGGCTACCGGAACCGCTACTGGAAGAAGAGTTGCTTCGACGCCGTCGAGCTTCTCAAGGAAGCCGCCGCCGCGCACGGCATCGGCCTCGTCGAGGCCGTCTACCGCTGGCTCGCCCACCACTCCATGCTCTCCACCGCGCGCGGGGACGCCATCATCGTCGGCGCCTCCAAGGCCGGGCACCTCGCGCAGAACCTCGCCGCCGCCGCAGGCGGGCCGCTGCCGGACGGGATGACCGAGGCGTTCGACCGGGCGTGGGCCGTCTGCAAGGCGGACGCCCCCGAGTATTTCACGCTCTTCAAAGCGAAAAAGTGAGGAAGCCATGCTGGACCAAACCCGGGTATTCGACGAACTGGACAAGGCGGGCGTCCGCTTCTATGCGGGCGTTCCGGACTCCTACCTGAACGGCTTCTGCAACCACGCCCTCGCGCACTTCCCCGACCGCACCGTCATCGCCGCCAACGAAGGCAACGCCGTCGGCATCGCCGCGGGCCACTGGTTCGCCACCGGGGAGCTGCCGCTCGTGTACATGCAGAACAGCGGCATCGGCAACGCCGTCAACCCGCTCGCCTCCCTCGCGGACATCCACGTCTACGCCGTCCCCATGCTCCTCCTCGTCGGATGGCGCGGCCAGCCCGGCACCGGCGACTGGCCCCAGCACGGGCTGCAGGGCGAGGCCACCATCCCGCTGATGGACGTCCTGCACATCCCCCACGCCGTGCTCGCCGACGACGATGCGGCCTTCGCCGCAACCGTCCGCGCGGCCGCCGCCTTCTGCAAGGCCGAGCGCAAACCCTACGCCCTGATCGCCCCCAAGGGCGTCATGGCCGGCGACAAGGCGAACAACCGCGACGAAACGTATCCCATGAGCCGCGAGGAGGCCATAGCGACGATCCTGGACCACATGCCGCCCGACACCGTGTATTCCGCGACCACCGGCCGCGCCACGCGCGAACTCTTCTTCCTGCGCGAACGGCGCGGCGAGACGAAAGCCCGCGACTACCTCAACGTCGGCGCCATGGGCCACGCCTCCTCGGTCGCGCTCGGCATCGCGATGGCCAAACCGGACCGCCCCGTCGTGGTGCTCGACGGCGACTGCGCCGCCATGATGCACCTCGGCGCCATGACCATGGCCAGCAAGACGCGCGTCCCGAACCTCCTCCACGCCGTCCTGAACAACGGCGCCCACGAATCGGTCGGCGGCCAGCCCTCCGCCGGGCACCTGGTGGACTTCACGAAGATCGCCGAAGCCTGCGGCTACCGCACCGTCGGCCGCCCCGCCACCACGAAGGACGAACTCGTCTCCGCCCTCGCCGCCCTCCGCGCCGCGGCCCCCGACGGCCGCCCCGCCTTCCTGGACATCCGCATCCACAAAGGCCTCTCCGGCAAACTCCCCCCCCTCGACTTCTCCCACCGCGCCGCCATCGACGCCCTCCGCGCCGACTTGCAGCGCTGATGCCTTCGGAGAGGGCCGGGACGCCTGCCAATCACCATGTTGCGCTCTCGGCGCTCATGCCCCCTGTCCGTCGGTACCGACTGGCGGCGCGGGCGTCCCGCCCGCGAATCTTCGGAAAAGCGGAAACAAGCGAAACACCCAACATTTCTTCCCTTTCGGCGTCCTCTCCCTCCCCTCCTCCCCGTACACTCGCGCCATTCTCCGAAATCCACCTCCCTCCCTCGCGAAATTCCAAGCTTGTCTCACTGTTTCCCCCGCCCCCGCGGGGATTCTTCCCCCATGCAATGAGATTATGGAAATTACACGCATTTCCAACCATTTCACCCCATCATCACCCCCATGCACACCCCTCCTCCCCTCTCGCGCGTTTTCGCTTGAGTTGTGCCTGCCGGCCCGCCAAACTCCCCCATGCCGCCCCAACCGGCGGCGCCCCCGCCATGGCAACGTTCAACCATTTCGTATCCGCGCTCCTCAATCCCCTTGCACTGGGGGTTCTCCTCCTGCTGGCCACCGCCATCCTGGCCGGGCTCGCCCTGCGCAGACCCACGCCGCGCGCCCGCGGATGGACGTTCGGCCTCCTCCTGGCGTCCGTCCTCTGGTTCTGGCTCTGGGGCACCCCGCTGGCGGCCTGGTGCCTCTCCCGCCCACTGGTGGGCCCCTATCCCGCCATCCCGGCGGAAGCCGCCCCCACCGCCGACGCCATCGTCATCCTCGGCGGCGGCGCCACCTGCGCCACCAACGGCGCCTTCCCCTACCCCGACCTCACCCACTCCGCCGACCGCGTCTGGCACGGCGTCCGCCTCTACCGCGCCGGAAAGGCCCCCCGCATCGTCGCCACCGGACGCGACACCACCGTCTCGACCCTCCCCCTCCTCCTCGACTTCGGCGTACCGCCCGACGCCATCACCTGCATCGACGGGGCCCGCAACACCGAGGAAGAATCCCTCCGGGTCGCCGCCCTCCTGCCGCCGGGCACCCCCATCCTGCTCGTGACCTCCGCCGCGCACATGCGCCGGGCCGAGCTCCTCTTCCGCCATGCCGGGCTCGGCGTCCTCCCCGCGCCGACCGACCACGAAATCCCGATCCGCTGCGCCGACGGGTTCGCCATCAACTGGCTCTATCCCGACGTCGTCGTGTTCGCCTCCAACTGCGGTCTCTTCAAGGAGCACTACGCCGGCTGGGCCTACCGCCACATCCGCGGCTTCCGCCCCAAGCCCGCCCCCGCCGCTTCCCCGGCCCCCGCCCAATGATCGGCCGCTACCACATCCTCGACGCCCTGGCCCGCCGCCTTCCCGCGCCGCCGTCCCCTCCCCCCGGCGCGCCGCCGGCCGCCGTCGTGTTCACCCCGGGCCACCTCGGCGACATCCTGCACACCGCCCCCATGCTCCGCGCCCTCCGCGAGGACCGCCCCGACTGGCATACGACCTGGCTCGTCGGCCCCTGGTCGCTCGCCCTGGCGAAGCACTTCGCCGACTGCGTCACCGAAATCGTACCCTTCGCCCCCGACCACCTCTCCTACCACCGCGGCCAATCCCGCCTCCGCCAGTCCGCCGCCGCCCAGTGGCGCCTGGGCCTGCGCCTCCGGCGCCTTGCCCCCGCGGCCTTCGTCTCGACGGCCAACGAAAGCCCCGAAGCCCGCTGGCTGGCCAACATGCTGCGCCCCGCCATCTGGTCCGGCATGGGCGACCGCCCCCCCCCGCGCGTGCATCCGTCGGTACAAACCCACTTCCCCCCCTACGCCAAGGACGTCCCCGAATCCCTCTCCAAGCTAGCCCTCCAGCGCCCCTTCGGCA
>JAEEGG010028507.1_pt1 | contig 10497 bp, 9 predicted proteins | sample 9134161 | NCBI WGS metagenome assembly JAEEGG01 (sample SAMN16246543, study PRJNA631951) | gut metagenome | biome: gut microbiome; feature: rumen; material: CR-attached | host: Bos | place: Iran: Karaj | collected 2018-10 | reverse complement strand
CTGAGAAGGGCTCAAAACCGAAGGTGATGTCTAAGCCAGGCAAAGAGAGCATTGCTTATAGTGGTTACCTGATTCCGGAGACAGGAGAACTGATTGTTACGAAACCAGGGTGGTTCAACTATGAGACTGTCATTGAATCGTTCAGAAGTTTCCTGACTGTTGTACCTGCTGAGGATGGGAAGATGTACTGCATGGTATTGGATAATGCTCCCTGGCATAAGAAGGCGATCAGGCTGATTTGGGAAGACCAACTTCCTGAATACCAGGACATCCGGGATAAAATGACATGCATCAGCATGCCGCCGTATTCTCCGGATCTGAATCCGATTGAGCAAGTATGGAGAATTACACGAAGAGAGATGACTCACAATCGATACTTCCCAAGTAGAATAGACCTCGAAAAAAAACTGGATGCTTACTATTCTCAGTACAGAAAACCTAATGCGAAACTGGCAAGTCTCTGTAGTTTCAAGTGCTTTCGAGATGAACAGGTTCCTGTACCTGTATAACTCAGATATTAAATTCGTTTACTATAAGGTCTGAAAATAGATATTATAAATCTCAAGTCATACCCGTATATTCAAAAGTTAATGGTATGAAAAGATAGGTCCTGGCATTCATCGGGAATTGTTTTAAATCTGATGTACAGTAGGATGAATGGCAACGAAGGACAAAATTGATTAATAACAGCTGTGTGCTGACCGTGGAAAACATAATTTACCTGATAAAAATTCTTTTTGAGGTCTGTCTGATTACGATTACTGCTCCTGAATTTCAAATTAGGTTTCGTGCGGATTGAAGATTAACTTTGATGTTTGATTTGTTCATGCTGATATGGGTACGCTCTATTTGTTTTGCGATATTGATGTTCATTGATTCTGGTACGTATGTTAAAATACTACGGTTATTTTGTTGCTGTATTTTAGTGTCTGCACAGATTTATAAATTTAGATCTTATAATCATCTCCTGGATGATGAGATTTGCGGCGTGAACATGCATTAATGCGTAAAAGCAGAGCAGTGGACATGAAATCAGGTGCGGCAGAGACGAAACGGACACTCCGGTATGAATAGGGGTACTGCCGATATTCTGTATTTAACTTATAACCTGATTAAACACAACTGCAGTGTTCCTAAAGTCTATTGCCGTTATTGATGCCGGCAGTTCACCGGCTGCCGATGAATTTATTTTGATGCAGAATTGAAAACTTAACAATTTTGAATTTGGTTTGAATTGATGGAGTATCCATTGATTTATTTTCAAAAATGATTTGCAGAGGTCACTTTTTGAAATTTAATAATTATAAATGAGAGTGTTTACGATATTTACTATCCGGCACACAGTGATATCAGCAGATTTTAAATTGCTGCATTTCTGATTAAATGTAGTTTTTTATTTTTTTAAAGTTATGAATATTTTTTTAGTAGGTCCTATGGGTACCGGAAAATCTACTATAGGCAGAATGCTGGCTTCTCAGCTCAACAAGGAATTTTTTGATTCTGATGCCGAGGTTGAGAGGAAAACCGGTGTTGCCATTTCGTGGATTTTTGAGGCGGAAGGTGAGGATGGCTTCAGAGAAAGGGAGTCTGCGGTCATCGATGAACTTACCAGGCGTCAGGGGATTGTTCTTGCCACCGGCGGCGGAACGGTTAAGCGGGAAATCAACCGCTCTTATCTTTCTTCAAGAGGAACTGTTATCTATCTGTATACTCCTGTGGAGAAACAGTATCAGAGAACGTACAAGGATAAGAAAAGACCTCTGTTACAGACTCAAAACCCTAAAGAAGTTCTTGAAAATTTGATGAAGGAAAGGGATCCGCTTTACCGTTCTGTCGCTGATTTTGTGGTGGATACTTCCGAACTTGGCGTACGGGCAGTGGTTCAGAGAATAGTTCATCTGTTGCAGCAAAAGGATTGATTTTGAATAAACTAGTGGTTGATTTAGCTGAACGCAGCTATCCTATTTATATCGGTTCCGGTCTCATGACAGATCCGGAGCTTTTCAAGAGTTTTATCCGTTATCGCAATGTAATTGTTGTTTCAAATACAACGGTAGCCCCATTGTACATGGCAAAACTGAGAAGTTCTCTTGATTCGTTCTGCAATGTCTTTGAGTGTATCCTTCCGGACGGAGAAGAATACAAGACTTTGGATTCTTTTAACAGGATTTTGACAGAAATGCTCAGGAAGGGCATGGGCAGGGATAGTACTGTAATAGCTCTCGGCGGGGGAGTTGTAGGAGATATTTCCGGTTTTGCGGCTTCGGCATATCAGCGCGGTGTGGATTTTGTTCAGGTCCCAACTACACTTCTTGCACAGGTTGATTCCTCTGTCGGAGGAAAAACGGGAGTAAATCATGAACTCGGCAAGAATATGATTGGAGCCTTTTATCAGCCCAGGGGTGTTGTAATTGATACGGAATGTCTTCATACCCTTCCGTCAAGGGAGATTTCCGCCGGTATGGCAGAGGTTATTAAGTACGGTATAATATGGGATTCCGGATTGTTTGAACAGCTCGAAAAAAACATGTCTGATCTGCTTGCCCTTGATGACAGCAAACTTTCAAGTGTTATTGCGCGCTGCTGTTCCATTAAGGCCGATGTGGTCCATAATGACGAGAAGGAGGGTGGTATCAGGGCCATTCTTAATCTGGGACATACTTTCGGTCACGCTATAGAGAATCATGTTGGGTACGGCGTATGGCTGCACGGCGAGGCTGTTGCCGCCGGTATCGTCCTGGCCTCCTATCTGTCATTTAAGCGCGGTTATATTGACAGATCATATTACGAACGTATCAGAAAACTCCTTTCTGATGCCGGCCTTCCTGTATCTTCTCCGCAGGGAATGAATGCAGATGATTATATTGAGCTGATGCGACATGATAAAAAGGTAAAATCAGGCACTATAAGGTATGTTTTGCCTAATGAAGGTGGCAGATCATCAATATATTCTGATGTTTCTGATGATGAAGTTAAGAAAATAATCGAGAACATCGATCATGAGTGATATCAAATTGCTTCCCTCTCAGAGTGAACTGGTAGAGCAGATAGTTAATGTTGTAAAAGCCAAGCCTAGTTTTGTTGTATTGAACGGTGAAGAGGGCAGCGGTAAGACATTTCTGTCACATTATCTTGCTGCCAACGGATTCAGTGAAGGACAGCACTACAAGGTTGTTATATTCAGAAGTCTGCCGGATTCGCAGGTATCAGATATTCGCAGCTGCATTATTAAAGGTGTTTTTAATACTGAACTTTTTGATAAAAATGACGAACTCTCGGAAACGGCGAGAATGTTTGAGACTGATCAAAAGGATTTTCTGATTGTTATAGATGCAATTGATTATTATGATCAGAATTTTCTTAATGAACTTTATCGTTTTTATCTAAATTACGGGTTTGTTCTAAACCTGTCGGTTGTAATAACTACCAGTCATCTGCTTGTTGATCTGATTAGAGTAAAGGATGCTAAAACCCCGCCGGAAGTATATGAACTCACCATCAGTCATTTGAGTCCGGGAGAGAAGATAACTCTTTTAAAAACCATAATAAGCAGGAAGGTTGTATCAGAAAATCTCCGAGATATATCGTTTGAAGAACTTGCTGATGACTGCGGTTCACAGCCGAACCAGATTGTAGAATTTGCAGAAAATTTTGTTATGAACAACTTCAGAGGAACTGACAGAGAAGGAACCGGTGAAGTTGAATCATTTATTCCAAATCATGATGGAGCATTACATAAAATGAATAAATCCATTCAAGGACCGAAGGGACCTAACAAAGTACTTGTTATTGTTGTTGCAATAATACTGACAATTGCACTGCTGGGCGTTATAACTATGCTTCTGAAGAAGCAGACGGCTAATGGGCCTCAGGAGGAGGTGCTTGTAACAACCCATACCAATGTTGCATCATCTGATCAAAACAATCAGAATCAGTCCGGAGAGAAGATTGTCGAGACTGATATGGTGAATAATATGATCAAGGGAACTGATGACAGCGGTTCTGTGGTGACCGATGGTGATAATAACGGTGGAGAAGTCTTTGCTGGTAATATTCTGGATGAAGCTCTCAATTCGGTCGAGGATCCGGCAGCAAAGGTTAAGGTTGAAGGAACATCAGGATCTGCAGAAATTGAAGTCAATGCCGGTGCCGATAACACCAGCATAAAAGTTACCGATGCAACGGAGCAGATTTCCGGCGGCGAATCTTCATCAGATTCATCAAACTTATCAGAGAAAGTAGTCGCCAACACGGAAAAGAATCCGGCTGTTGAAGAAAAGCGGAAGAACGAACATCAGACAGAAGCATCTTCGGCAGGAAAGACTGCAGACAGTGGAAATGATAAGAATCAAGTTGCAGCAAAGCCGACAGTCCAGGCTAAAAATGATAAAACAACTGTTCAGCCTAAGAATGACAAGGCTGACAAACCTTCCGGCAGAGAAGCCTCATCTTCGAAAAAGACTGAACATAATGCTGCTGCGACAACTGCAAAAGTTGGAGAGGTCCGTCCGTTTAACGAGGTTAACGGAAGCCCGAAGACTTCTGCAACAGGTAAATATGCAGTGCAGGTTGCCTGCAGCTCCAATATTTCTGATCTGCAGATTAAAAAGAAAAAACTTGGAGATAGTGCAATTATATATGAGAGAAAAAATAATGCTCTGAAGTATGTACTAATAGTCGGATATTTTTCTTCTCAGCAGGAGGCTCATCAGGCAGCAAAGAAGATTGGCGGGGGTGCTTGGGTTAAATCCACCGATGCAATAAGAAATGAGAAGAAATAGCGCAACTACAATTCACGGTAAAAAGGTTTTACCCTTTTTTAAGTGGGTCGGCGGAAAAAGTTTGATCATTGATCTTCTTTTTATGAGGATCCCGGGATCGGGAGAAGTGCTGGCTGAGCCGTTTGTGGGATGCGGTGTACTGTTTCTTAATACAAATTTTGAGAAATATATTTTAGCTGATACAAATCAGGATCTGATTAATACGTATCAGCTTCTTAAGGAAGATCCTGATGCTCTCATTGATGAACTGAAAAAATTGTGGAGCAGGGAATATGTTAACAAGGAGGCGTATCTAAAATTAAGGGATGAATTTAATAAAAATCCTTTTCAGAAATCATTGAGACGAAGTGCAATTTTTATTTATATGAACCGTTTCGGTTTTCACGGACTTTGCAGATATAACAGTTCAGGTATATTTAATGTTCCTTTTGGTTCAAAAACAGAAAAGATTCCTGACTTTGAAGATTATAAAGATAAACTGATGGCGTTTGCCGGCAAAGCTCAGAAGAATGTTGAATTTTATTGTCAGGACTTTGAACGTACGTTTGAAATGCTTCCGGCTGACAGTGTGGTTTATTGTGATCCGCCGTATGCACCTTTAAAAAGTGATACATTTACATGCTACAGCGGATTCCCGTTTACTCTAGAAGATCAGAAGAGACTGCATGACTGTGCTGCTGATTATGTAAGGCACAACAAAGGGGGAAAGGTGTTTATAAGTAATCACAGTACCGATTTTATAACTGAATTGTATTCAGATGCTAATTATATTGATGATTTTCAGGTGTTTCGTAACGTTGCAATGCGTGCAGAGGAGCGGATTGAAGTTACTGAAATACTCGCTTCATTTATGGGGGATGACTGTTTATGAAACAATCCAGCTGGATAGCTCCATCCATTCTGTCTGCTGACTTTTTTAATCTGGGTGCAGAGATAGACGCTGTAATGAAAGCGGGAGCAGATCTGATACATTTTGATGTTATGGATAATCACTATGTGCCGAATCTTACCATCGGACCTCTTGTGTGCAAATCTATAACGTCTCATGTTTCATATCCTGTTGATGTTCATCTCATGGTTGAACCGGTGGATTCCCTTGTACCCATGTTCGCGGAAGCCGGAGCATCTTATATTACGTTTCATCCTGAGGCGAGCAGACACGTTGATAGAACTCTGCAGTTGATTAAAAGTTTCGGTATCGGCGCCGGACTTGTCCTTAATCCGGCAACTCCTCTGTGCTGCCTTGACTACGTTATGGATAAACTCGACATAATTATGCTGATGTCTGTTAATCCTGGTTTCGGCGGTCAGAGTTTTATACCATCCACTCTGGATAAATTAAGACAGGTGCGCAGACTTATTGATGAAAGCGGGTATTCCATCAGACTTGAGGTGGATGGTGGTGTGAAGACCGAAAATATAGCTCAGATAGCGGAGGCTGGAGCTGATACGTTCGTTGCGGGATCTGCTATTTTTGGCAAAAGCTGTTATAGAGACGTAATTTCGGAAATGAGGCGCAGAATTGAACAGCGGTAATAGTATAAGACTGATGATTTTTGATCTTGACGGTACTCTTGCCGCAACCGGACCTCAGATTGCCATTGCCGTCAGATCCGCTCTGAGTCTTAATGGAATGAATCAGCCGTCTGTAGAGGAAATCTGTCATTATATCGGCAATGGTGCAGAGAAGCTTGTCAAGCGCTCCATGGTAAACCGGTTCGATTACAGCGATGAAGAAATAGATCAGGACGTTTATGAGCGGGTGCGCAGCTCATATTTTTCCGAGTATATGAAGGGTATAACCAGCAATTTTACGCTCTATCCCGGAGTTAAGGAAACTCTTGAGAAACTTAATTCTATGGGTGTTTTACTTGCTATAGCTACTAATAAGCCTGATATCTATGTTCAGCGCTGGGTTGGTGCTGCCAATCTTACCGGAATTTTTAGTTTTACTATGGGCAGCGGTGTTATTCCAAAAGTGAAACCGCACCCTGATGTTTTGCTTTATGTGTGCAATAAATTCGGTATAACTCCTTCTGAGACGGTAATGGTAGGCGACACATGTAATGATATTCTTGCCGCTCAGGCGGCAGGGATGCGTTCTGTAGGGCTTACCTATGGATACAACTATCTCAAACCTCTTGAAGAGTATCATCCGGATTATGTTTTTGATAATTTCAGAGATTTACTGAAACTTTTCTAGGTTGTATTTATGTCAAAAAAAATTGTGTTTAGCGGTGCACAGCCGTCAGGTCAGCTTTCTATCGGCAATTACGTCGGTGCACTCAGGCAGTGGGTTAATATGCAGAATGAGTATGACTGCATATACTGTGTTGTTGATGAGCATGCAATTACAGTCCGTCAGGAAGCAGAAAAGCTACGCAGTGCATGTTTTGATACTCTTGCTGTTTATCTTGCCGTTGGTGTAGATCCTGACAAAAGCACTGTTTTTGTCCAGTCTCATGTTCCTGCTCATGCTGAACTTGGATGGATGCTCAACTGCTATACTCAGAATGGCGAGCTGGCGCGCATGACGCAATACAAGGATAAGAGTGCCCGTTACGGTATAGGAAATGTTACCGTCGGTCTGTATGATTATCCATGTTTGATGGCGGCGGACATACTGCTTTATCAGACCAATCTTGTCCCTGTAGGTGTTGATCAGGTTCAGCATCTTGAACTTACAAGGGATATAGCCAACAGATTTAATGCTCTGTACGGGGATATCTTCACTATGCCTGAGGCTTTTGTGCCTAAGGAAGGTGCAAAGATTATGAGCCTTCAGGATCCAACTAAAAAGATGAGTAAGTCGGATGACAACCGCAACAATGTTATAACTCTTCTTGAGGATACCAAGAGTGTTGTCAAAAAAATCAAGCGTGCTGTAACTGACAGTGATGATCCTCCTGTTGTAAGATTTGATCGTGAAAACAAGCCCGGTGTAAGCAATCTGCTTGAACTTATGAGCTGTGTTTCCGACACTCCGGTAGCTAAACTTGTTGAGCACTTTGAAGGTAAAATGTACGGGCATCTTAAGAGTGAGGTTGCTGATGCAGTGGTTGCTTTTCTGGAACCGGTTCAGAAGCGCTACGCAGAGTACAGGGCCGACGAGGAATATTTAAAATCTGTAATGAGCAAAGGTGCCCAGAAGGCTTCAGTCCGGGCGTATTCAACACTCCGCAGAGCTCAGAAAGCTGTTGGATTTGTTACACTTGACTGATTCTGTCCGTACCTTTGAAAAAATAATCTGAGTGTTTAAATGTCAGATTTTTTACATCATCCCCCGCCTAAAGGCTGGGGATTTCTGTCTGTTCCCGCTACATGCTGCAGGCACTTCCGGTTTGTTTCTGCTGCTGATCTGCAATACGGTTCATTTTGCAGGCTCTGCGGCTATGATCTGGCCTGATTTTCAGTCATTGAGAAATACAAAGTCTGTCTCTGTCGCCAAGAAAGATTATACCTTTTGTCTGTACTCACTAATAAGGGATGTAGTTTTACAGCACGATCAGATAAAAAAAGGAAGACTTCAGCCAAATGCTGAAGTCTTCCTTTTTTCTTGGGGATAATTATTTTATCTGTTGTTTTCTGTAAAATCTGCAACAGCCTTTTCCAGGATTTTCATTCCTTCGCTGAACTCATCATCTGAGATGTTAAGCGACGGAGCCAGTCTTAATACATTCTTACCTGCAACAAGGACCAGAAGTCTGTCTTTTGCGCAGAGTTTTAGAAGTTCACCGGATTTACCTTTGTATTTCTCGTCAAGCACTGCGCCAATCAGCAGTCCGCGTCCCCTGATCTGGCTGAAGCAATGGTATTTATCGTTGATTCTGCCGAGTTCCTCAAAGAATTTTTTGCTTTTATCCTTTACTCCGTTGAGAAATTCACTGGTTGATATGATGCTGATAACCTTATCTGCTACTGCACATGCCAGAGCGTTGCCACCGAAGGTTGTACCGTGAACACCTGGTGTAAATACTCTGGCAACTTCATTTGTAGCTAAAATTGCTCCGATAGGGAAACCTCCGCCAAGTCCTTTTGCTGTTGTAAGAATGTCTGGCTCAACTCCGGTTGCCATGTAGGCAAACAGATCGCCGGTTCTTGAGCATCCGGTCTGCACTTCATCAAAAATAAGCAGGGCATGATTTTCATTGCATAACTGGCGTACTATTTTTAAAAATTCAGGATCGGCCGGTATGATTCCGCCTTCACCCTGGATTGGCTCAAGCACAACAGCGCAGGTCTTTTCTGATATTGCATTTTTGAATGCATCGATGTCATTAAAAGGAATATGGCGTATTGCGGCCGGTTTAGGACCAAAACCATCGGAGTAGTGATCCTGGCCGCCCACACTTACAGTGAATAATGTTCTGCCGTGAAATGACTGAATAAATGAAATTATTTCGTTTTTATCTTCACCGTAGTTATCCAGAGCGTATCTTCTTGCAAGTTTGAATGCTCCTTCATTTGCTTCTGCTCCGGAGTTGCAGAAAAATGCACGATCTGCAAATGTTGCTTCCACCAGACGTTTTGCAAGGGAAATAACCGGTTCGTTGGTCATGAGGTTGCTCACGTGCCACAGTTTATGGGCCTGTTCGCACAGAGTATCAACCACTTCGTCGCAGCAGTGTCCCAGACTGTTGACGGCAATGCCTCCTGAAAAATCTATGTACTGATTATTATCCTGATCCCAAAGTCTTGCTCCTTTACCTTTTACCGGTATGAAAGAAGGAGGGGTAAATAGAGGAAAATAATACTGATCAAACATTTCTCTGGTGATTTTAGTCATTTTTCTTACCTGTATGAAAAATATATAAATATGCAGATATTATGCAATTTTATTCACTTGCTTTCAAGAATAAAAATATCTGAATCTTTAAAAGAAAAAGGCACATATTCATGTGCCTTCAGGAGAATTAAAAAATCCTAACGTGCACCGTATACCACTATGGTTTTGCCGTGTGCAGAAATGGATCCCTGATCCTCCAGCATTTTCAAAATACGACCTACGGTTTCACGCGAGCATCCTACAAGCTGACCGATTTCCTGTCTGGTGATTTTGATCTGCATTCCGTCAGGATGAGTCATGGCATCAGGCTGGTGTGCCAGATCCAAAAGAGCTCTTGCTATACGACCGGTCACATCAAGAAACGCCAGTGCATTGACTTTCTGTGATGTTGACTGAAGCCTTCTGGCCATTTGTGCGGACAGTCTCATAAGAATTTCTGGATTGACCTGGATCAGCTGGCGGAATTTCTTGTAAGAAATTTCTGCAACCTCACAAGGTCCTTTTGCTCTTACGAAAGCTGTACGCTTCGGATCCTCAGATTCATCAAATAGTCCGAGTTCTCCGATAAAATCGCCCTGATTGAGATAAGACAGAATCATTTCCTTGCCTTCGTCATCTTTGATGAGTACAGCAACAGTCCCCGACATTACATAGTACAGGGTATCAGCTTTATCACCCTCATGAATAATAGTGCTCTTCGCTGGATACTTCCTTTTGTGGCTATGTAGAATAAACCATTCAGTCGTTGGATCTGAAAGAGGTTTTCCTAGTACCATTTCCTTTTCCTTTGTTTTTTTTCTATTAACTATGCGGTCTTAAAACCGCAAATCTTAATCTTTCAACCATACCTATTATAACTAAAATTGTTTTGTTTTTGACAATTTTTAGGGGTTCTCCATAAATTTTAGTTGGATGGTTAAATCATAGACA
>JAEEGG010028506.1_pt1 | contig 10498 bp, 9 predicted proteins | sample 9134161 | NCBI WGS metagenome assembly JAEEGG01 (sample SAMN16246543, study PRJNA631951) | gut metagenome | biome: gut microbiome; feature: rumen; material: CR-attached | host: Bos | place: Iran: Karaj | collected 2018-10 | reverse complement strand
ACCAACGGAGTATCCGGTGAGACCACCTGCGACCACGAGAAGCTTCTCACAGTAGGCCTTAAAGGTTACATGGAAGAATGCCAGAGAAACATCGACGCCATGTATCCCAAGTGCCAGCTGGACGAAGAGAAGAAGAACTTCTGGCAGGCCTGCATCATCCAGTGCCAGGGTCTCATCACATATGCCCACAGAATGGCAGACGAGGCTGAGCGCCAGGCTGCAGAGTGCACCGACGAAAAGAGAAAGAAAGAACTTCTCATGATCGCCGAGAACTGCAGAGTGGTTCCCGAGAATCCTCCTCAGACATTCTGGCAGGCCCTTCAGATGGTATGGTTCGCACACGTGTATTTCCATATCGAAGTCTGCACCACAGCCAACGGATTCGGCAGATTTGACCAGTACATATGGCCCTACTACAAGAAAGACGTCATCGACGAAAAGAACATCACACAGGAAGAGGCTCTGGAGATGCTTCAGTGCTTCTACCTCAAGGCCTGCGAGGTCTTCGAGGTGCGTGACCGTTGGTACGCCACATCTTTTGCGGGATATCCCATGTGGGAGATCCTCGTTGTGGGAGGACAGACTCCTGACGGAAAAGATGCCACCAACGAGCTTTCATACCTCTGCCTGGAGGCTGCAAATCAGCTTAAGACCACACAGCCCGTCATGGCTGTAAGAGTCTGGGACGGAACACCTGAAGCTCTCATCAGAAAGGGCTGCGTGATGATCCAGGACGGACAGGCCAACCCCGGATTCTTCAATGACTACGCCGCCATGAAGATGGCTCTCGGCAAAGGCTGCTCCATCGAGGAAGCGCGCGACTGGACCATTGTCGGCTGCATCCAGCCCGGTCCCGGCGGCGGCTCCACGGACGGTTCCCCGGACGCCGGCTACGTCAACATGGGCAAGGTCGTCAACTTCGTTCTGCACAACGGCGTGGACCCCGACACGGGCAAGCTGATGGGCCTGCAGACCGGTGACCCCAGAGAGTTCAAGGATATCGAAGAATTCAAGGAAGCCTGCAAGAAGCAGATCCTGTACTTCTACCGCATGATCTGCGACGGCTACAACGTGATGCAGTCCATGCACCAGACCCGCTACCCGGTCATCTTCGCCAGCATGCTGACGAAGGGCTGCGTCGAGAGCGGACGTTCCGTCCAGCACGGCGGCGCGAAGTACACGACCGCGGGTCTGTACCTCACCGGCGCGGCCAACCTGGCGGACTCCATCGCGGCGATCGACGTCTGCGTCTACAAGGATAAGCTGCTCACCATGGACGAGCTCATCCACGCCTGCGACACCAACTTCGAAGAAGAGAACGGCGAACGCATCCGTCAGCTGCTGCTGAACCGTCCGCCCAAGTTCGGCAACGACAACGCCTACGTGGACGGCATCTATCACGACATGATGCAGTTCATCGCGGAGAACGTGCAGAAGTGGCCCGACGCCAGAGGCGGCTGGTACTCCTTCAACGTCCACTCCCAGACGGTCAACGTGGCCCACGGCCAGGTGACCGGCGCGACGCCGGACGGCCGCAAGGCAGGCGAACCGTTCTGCGACAACGCGTCCCCGATGATGGGCAGAGACACCTCCGGCCCGACCGCTACGGTCAAGTCCGTGGCTTCCATGGGTCAGGCGTCCTTCCACGACGGCGCGCTGTTCAACCTCCGCTTCGACCCGAAGGGCGTCGAAGGCGAGAAGGGCCTGCAGAGCATCGAAGGCGTCATCCGCACCTACTTCAAGCACGGCGGCGAACACATCCAGATCAACGTCGTCGACACCGAGACCTTAAGAGACGCGCAGATCCATCCGGAGATGCACAAGGGCCTGATGGTCCGCGTAGCGGGCTACATGGCCTACTTCACCGAGCTGGACAAGAGCGCGCAGGATACGATCATCTACCGCACCGCTCACTTCGAGCACGCATAGGAATCTATGAGCACAGCGCTGGTTGGTAACATTCAGAAATATTCTACGGAGGACGGCCCGGGCATCCGCACGACGGTGTTCCTGAAGGGCTGCCCTCTGCGGTGCCGCTGGTGCCACAATCCCGAGCTGATCGACCCGTCCCAGCAGCTCATCCGCATGCCGAAAAGCTGCATCCACTGCGGATACTGCCTGACGCACTGCCCGAAGAACGCCCTGTTCGTCGACGGGGACGGGCGCATCCAGATCGACCGGGACAAGTGCGACCTGTGTATGGCCTGCACGGAATTCTGCTGGGCGAACGCGCTGCGTCCCGTGGCGAAGGAAATGACCCCGGAAGAGGTCATGCACGACGTGCTGCAGGACAAGGAATTCTACGACCGTACGGGCGGCGGCATGACGATCAGCGGCGGCGAGGTGCTGATGCACGCGGCGTTCGCTGAGGAACTGATCGACATCGCCGAAAAGGAAGGCGTCCGGGTGTGCCTGGATACCTCCGGCTGCGGCGACGGACAGACGCTATTGAAGCTGGCCCGCCGGCAGAACGTCTCCACGATCCTGTACGACATGAAGGCCATCGACGACAGCGTCCACCGCGACTACGTGGGCATGCCGAACGACGTCATTCTGGCGAATCTGCGGCTGCTGGCCGAAGATCCGCAGGTGCGGGACAAGATCCAGATGCGCATGCCGCTGATCCGCGGCGTCAACGACACGCAGGAGATCGTCGCGGCGACGGCGGCGCTGTACAAAGAGCTGGGGCTGAAGCGGGTCACGCTGCTGCCCTACCACGACCTGGGCGTCTCCAAGATGCGCAACATCGGCGGCGAGCCCGAGACGTTCGAAGCGCCAGGCGACGAACGGGTAGAAGAGATAAGACGGTTTTTCCGGGAAGAAGCCGGCATGGACGTCGAGATCCTGGGAAAAGTTTAAGAAAGAGAGGAAAGCCTATGAAGATGTATGATTTTGATGGAAAAGTCGCGGTCATCACCGGCGCGGGCAGCGACATGGGCGCCGCGATCGTCAAAAAGTTTATGGACGACGGCGCGAACGCCGTGCTGATCGGCGTCCACGAAGAGACCATACGCAAGACCTACGACGATCTGGGCCTGGACAAGTCGCGCGCGATCTGCATCGAGGCGGACGTCTCCGACGAAGCCGCGGTGAAAGCGGCTGTCAAGCAGGCTGTGGATACGTTCGGCCGCATCGATTACCTGGTCAACCTGGCCGGCATCGAAGGCCCGAACAACAGCCGCACGGAGGAATACGACTACGCGATGGCAAAGCGCGTGTTCGACGTGAACGTCTGGGGCACCTTCCTGATGATGCAGAACTGCCTGCCTGTGATGCAGGCGCAGGGCAGCGGCGCCATCGTCAATTTCGGTTCCGTTTCGGGCATGTTCGGCTACGCGGGCGAGATCGCCTACGGCGCGTCGAAAGCCGCGGTCATCCACATAACGAAGAACGCCGCCAACGAGAACGGCGGCAACGGCGTGCGGGTCAACTGCCTCTCGCCGGGCTGGGTGAACACGAAGATGTTCCGCCGCATCCTGGATCAGTACCGGGAGACGTTCGACGACCCCCTCGACAACGTGACGCTCGGTCCGCTGGGCCGTCCGGCGGAACCCGCGGAAATGGCCAATATCGTGGCCTTCCTGTGTTCGGACGAGGCGTCGTATGTCAACGGGTCGAACTGGCTCGCCGACGGCGGCATGACTCTGGGATAAGGAGAGAAGCGATGAAGGATTACGCAATTCTGTCTGCGGAAGAAAAGGAAGCCCTCGTCAAACAGGCGATGGACGTCGCCTGGCACATCGAATACGACTACGGCAACTGCATCCAGAGCGTGCTCTGCGGCCTGCGGGAATCGTTCCCCGACATCGGCATCACCGACGATATCATCCGGGCTTCTTTCGGCATGGCCGGCGGCGGATGCATCTCGCTGAAAGGCACTTGCGGCGCGCTGTGCGGCGCGGCGATGGCCATCAGCCTGTTCTACGGCCGTCCCGCGGACGACCTGCCGGGCTATTACGACGACTGCCACGCCCTGATCCGCACCGTCATGGACGCGTTCGAAGAAAAGTACAGCGGCGTTCTGTGCCATGAAGTGCTGACCCGCAATCTGGGCGCGCCCTACGACTGGAAGACGGAAGAGGGCTTCAAGGAATACAACGACCACGACGGCACGCCCCACGACGCGGAAGTCGTCGCGTTCTGCACGGAGATGGTCGCGCGCATGCTGGTGGACGGCAAGCTGCAGTACGGAGAGGATCTGCGCCCCGACGTGGAGAATCCGTACTACAAATCCCCGAACACCCTGAAGAAGATCGCAGCCCGCGAGGAGCGCATCCGCGCAAGAAAACAACAGTGACCGCAGCAATGCGGACAGGCCTCCGGCGCTGCCGGGGGCTTTTGCTATTGATGGAAGTTTATGATATAATTAATCGGTTAAAGTTTTCGTTGAATCTTGGGTCATAAACCCATTTCCGGTATAGAAAAGCAAGGAGGAAAAGCATGGCGAAGAAAACGTACACCAACGAAGAGATCCAGCGGACAGCCAACAAGATCCGCAAGCAGGTTCTCAAGTTTGCCATCGAGAGAGGCGGGTGCTACATCACGCAGACGAATTCGTCCGCGGAGATCCTGGCAACGCTGTATCTCGACGTGATGAATCTGGGCGACAGCCTCGGCGATCCCGACGGCATTCCGTTCCCCGGGGTTCCCGGTCCCGACAATATGGACTTCCCCAGAGGAAGCCTGTACAACGGACCCACGCAGGCGCCGTACGACAGATTCTTCCTCTCTCCGGCTCACTACGCATGCACCCTGTACTGCACCCTGTTCGCAGTAGGTAGAGTCTCCGAGACAGGCATCGAACGTTTCAACAAAGACGGCTGGATCTTCGAACAGATCGGCGCGGAGCACTCCCCCGGTTTCGAGACCACGGCCGGATCGCTGGCGCAGACCATCTCCGTCGCCTGCGGTCACGCGCACGCCAGAAAGCTGAAGGGCGAGGAAGGCACGATCTGGTGCTTCATGTCCGACGGCGAACTGGAAGAAGGACAGCTGTGGGAAGCCGTCCAGGCAGCCGCGTTCTACAAGCTCGATAACTTCGTCCTCGTCTGCGACATCAACGGCCAGCAGATCGAAGGCCCGACGAAGGAGATCATGAACACCCAGCCCCTGTACGACAGATTTACCGCGTTCGGCGCCAAGACCGTCGAGATCGACGGCCACGACATCCAGGCGATCAAAGACGCGTGCAGAACGGCCCATCCGGGTCAGCCGCTCGTCGTGCTGTGCAACACCAAGCCGACCCACGGCATGCCGTTCCTGGATCACAGAACGGAGAGACTGCACTTCGTAAACGTCAAGACACCCGAACAGATCGCAGAAGCCAAGGCTTTCTACGACAGCATGGAATAGGAGGAACGCGCTATGATCATGGAAACCAACGTATACTCCAAGAGCATCACAGCTTGGGGCGCCGAACATCCCGAGACCGTCGTACTTTCCGCGGACCTGGGCACCTCCTGCGAGATCATGGAATTTAAGAAGAATTATCCGGACCGTTATTTCTCCCTGGGCATCGCCGAACAGAACATGATCGGCTGGGCTGCTGGCCTGGCCAGAGAAGGCTTCCTGCCTTATCTGCACTCCTTCGGCGTGTTCCTGTACAGACGCGTTCTGGACCAGGTGGAGATGTCCGTGGCTTACGGCAATCTGCCGGTCGGCCTCGTGGGCTTCGTCCCCGGCCTCACCACGCCCGGCGGCGTTTCCCACCAGTCCACCAACGACATCGGCACGCTGCGCAGCGTACCCAACATGCGCATCTACTCCATCGCCGACGCGACGGATATCGAGGGCTTCCTGCCCATGGCTTATGAAGCCGGCGGCCCGTTCTATGTAAGAATGCTCCGCAAGTCCGTTCCCAGACTGTTCCCGGCGGATCAGCCCATCCAGTTCAACCACGCGAGGATCGCGGCGGAAGGCTCCGACGTGGCGCTGTTCACGGAGAACATCGCGACCGAAGAAGGCCTGAAGGCGGTCAAGGTGCTGCAGAACCACGGCGTATCCGTGCAGATGCTGTCCGTTTCCACCCTCAAGCCCTTCACCGACCCGCAGGTCGTCGACGCCCTGAAGAAGGCGAAGTACGGCGCGGTCACCTACGAGAACCACAACATCATCGGCGGCCTGGGCACCTGCGTGGCGGAAGTCATGGCGGAGAACGGCATCGGCAAGCCGCTCATCAAGGTCGGCGTGGACGATCTGTACACCCACGGCGCGTCCAAGATGTTCCTGCTGAAGAAATACAACGTGGACGCCATGAGCTGCATCAAGGCAGTCGAAAAGCTGATCGGCAAGGACCTCGGCATCGAAGAATCCGAGATCGAGGCCGTCCGCTTCGAAGATTTCAACGGCGTAGCGTAAAGGAGCCCTTCGACGGGCTCAGGGACCGATAGTACAGAAGGAGATTCATATAATGTTCGAAGAAACCAAAAGACAGATCATCAAAGCCGGCATGAGCCTGGACCGTTACGGCCTGATCGCTCTTTCCGGCGGCAACGTTTCCGTCAGAATGCCCTCCGGCGAGATCCTCGTCACGCCGTCCGGCATGATCTATGAAGACCTGGTCGAAGACGACATCCTCGTCATGGACCTGCAGGGCAAGATCATCGAAGGCACGAGAAAGCCTTCGTCCGACACCGAAGCCATCCTCTACATCTTCCAGAATATGCCCGAGGTCACCGCGGTCATCCATACGCATCAGCCGTACGCCACCGCGATCGGTCTCGTGCAGGACGAATTCGAAGTCAACCTGACGACGCTGGCCAACGCCACGGCAGGCCCCGTCAAGGTGACCCCGTACAGCTCCGCCGGCTCCATCGACATGGGCATCGACACCGTGAACTATATCGGCGACAGCCTGGCGATCATCATGGCGCATCACGGCGTCATGACCGTCGGCAAGGACAAGGGCCTGAAGCAGGCTCTGTACGCAGCCGTCTATCTGGAAGAGGCAGCGAAGTGCTATCTGGCCGCCAAAGCCTGCGGCAAGATGAAGCAGATGACGCCGGAGCAGATCCAGCAGTCCATCGACGTGTTCAAGTTCTACGGCCAGGGCACCCCGACCATCCCCAAGGATCTGGTCAAGAGAGTCTAAGGAGGCCATGCTTATGACCGAAAACGGCAGAAAGATCCTCATCATCGAGGACGAGAAGCCGATCTCCGACATCATACGCTTCAACCTGATCAAGGAAGGCTATGACGTCGAAACTGCATACGACGGGCAGGAGGGCCTGGACAAGGCCCTCTCCTGCGGCTGCAGTCTTGTTTTGCTGGACATCATGCTGCCCATCATGAGCGGATTCGAAGTCTGCAAGCGGATCCGCGAGAACAGCGACATGCCCATCATCATGCTGACCGCCAAGGAAGAAGAGGCGGATAAGGTCCTGGGGCTGGAGCTCGGCGCGGACGACTACATCACGAAGCCGTTCGGCATGAGGGAGCTTCTCGCCCGCATCAAGGCCAATCTGCGCCGCACGGAGCTGCTGGAAGGCAAGGAGCAGCAGCCTGCCGACGTTCAGGAATTCGGCAAGCTGCAGATCGACATGAACCGCTACGAAGTCCGCAAGGACGGACAGCCGCTCGATCTGACGCTGCGCGAGTTCGAACTGCTGAAGTATCTGGCGACCCGCGACGACAAGGTGTTCTCCAGAGAACAGCTGCTGGAGGACGTCTGGGGCTACGAATATTACGGCGACATCCGCACGGTGGACGTAACGGTGCGCCGTCTGCGGGAAAAGCTGGAGGACGACCCCAGCGATCCCAAATACATCATCACCAAACGCGGGATCGGATATTATTTCAGCAAGCAGTAGCCAGGGATCTGCGGCAATATGAACATCTTCAGACGCGGCAGCGTGCGCTGGAGGATAGCGCTGATCTATTTCATGCTGTTCTTCGTGGTCATGTCTCTGGTGTCGGTGTTCCTCGTGAACCGCATCGAGCAGTACCAGCTGTCCTCGCTAAAAGAGAATATCGCCAAGACCATCAGCGAAAGCAACCTCCCGTCCTATCTGGGGGCCTATGATTCGCTGTCTTCCTATGGGGACGACATCCAGGCCGTGCTGGACAACAGCTGGAGCAGCTTCTCGGAGGAGCTGTCCGTCGTGGACGGGCGGATGCAGATCTGCGCGTCTACGAATACGAACCTGGTGGGGCGTTCCGCCACGGACGTGTTCGACGCGTCCATCATCGCGTCCTGCCTGCTGACCGGGGAATCCGGCGAGTCGGATTCCGTGCTGTCCGGCGGCATCCCGGTCAAGAATCTGTGCTACCGGGTGGAGAACGCGAAGGACACAGGCGTCATCTACGTGCGCGCGGACCTTTCGAGCATCAACGCGTTCGTATCCCAGAGCAAGGTGATCTTCATCCGGGTCATCTTCATCGCGCTGCTGGCGACCGTCGTGCTGGGCTTCGCCCTGGCGGGCAGCATCACGCGGCCCATCAACGACGTGACGGACACGGTGCAGAAGATCTCCTCCGGCGACTTCTCCGAAGGCGTCGAGGTCAACAGCGACGACGAGATCGGCCAGCTGGCGGAGATGTTCAACCTGATGCGCGAAAAGCTGTCCGATACGCTCTCCGAGATCACCGGAGAAAAGAACAAACTGTCCACCATCCTGGAATACATGGCGGACGGACTGGTCGCCATCGATCTGGACGGCGGCATCATCCACGTAAATCCCGCGGCGCGGGAGATCCTGGGGCTGGATCCGGCGGATCCGCTGCCTGCGGACTACGACGCGCTGATGGGTCATATTTCAGACAATATCAGCCTGGAACGGGTCAAGGGCAACTGCGAGATCAACGGCGCGCAGGACATCTTCTCCTACGGCAGCAGCATCTTCGCGATCCACTACGACCGGTTCAAGGACGAAGACGGCGAGGACATCGGCATCATCATCCTGATCCAGGACATCACCGAACGGCAGAAGCTCGAGGACATGCAGCGCGACTTCGTGGCGAACGTGTCGCACGAGCTGAAGACGCCGCTGACGACGATCAAGAGCTACACGGAGACCCTGATGGACGGCGCGGTGGACGATCCGGACATGGCCAGGAGCTTCCTGGGCATCGTGGACAACGAAGCGGACCGCATGAACCGCCTCGTCAAGGATCTGCTGCAGCTGTCGAGACTGGACCACCGCCAGGAGCGCATGTATTTCCTGGAGGGCAACATCGTCTCCCTCGTGCGCCAGTGCATGGTGAAGGTCGAGATGACGGCCCAGCAGAAAGGCCATCAGCTGAACGCCCTGTTCGACGAGAAAATGAACATCCGCGTGCTGATGGACAAGGACCGCATGGAACAGGTGATCCTGAACGTCCTCTCGAACGCCATCAAATATACGCCGGACGGCGGCCGCATCGACGTGGATATCGATTCGGACGGCCGGGAAGTACAGATCATCGTCTCCGACAACGGCATCGGCATCTCCGAAGAGGAACTGCCCCGCATCTTCGAGCGGTTCTACCGGGTAGACAAAGCCCGGTCGCGCAAGATGGGCGGCACGGGCTTGGGCTTGGCCATCACGAAACAGATCGTGGAGGAACACCAGGGCACCATCACGGCGGAGAGCACGTTGGGAAAAGGAACGAAATTCATCATCACCCTGCGGGTCGCGGCCCACAGAGGCACCCCGAACATCGAGTAAAGACGCATGGAAAAAGACAAAAAAGTCAGCAGCTTCACCTACGACCTGCTGGAGCGCGAAAGCCAGACAGAAGAGCAGAAAGAGCGCCGGGAAGTCCGCAGAAAGAAGCTGGAAGACCGTACAAAAGTAAAGGATGACCCCGTCAAGGCAAAACGGGCAAAGAACCGCCGCAAGACCGTGCTGGTTCTGGTTTTGTTTGTCCTTGTCATGGCTGTCTTTACGGCGCGCGCCGTGCAGAGGATGGTCGCGCTCACCCAGGAACGCGCCAGGGTGCAGGCCCAGCTGGACGAGCTGGAAAAGCGCCGCAGCGAGCTGGAGAACGAACTGTTGATGGTGAATTCCGACGAATACGTCGAACAGCAGGCCAGAAGCCAGCTGCATATGATCAAGCCGGGCGAGGTGCTGTACATCGTGCCCAGCAGCACGGAATATACGACGACGGAGCCCTCGGAGGAGGGCGGAGGCGAGACCGAAGCCCCCGCTGACGAGGCGAAACCTTAATGGATAAGATCGCGCTGAAGGAAGCGGTCGTCGTGGAAGGCCGCGACGACGAAGCCGCGGTGCTGCGGGCGGTGGACGCCGCCGTGCTATCGACCCACGGCTGGGGCATGCCCCAGGAGGCGCTGGAGCGCATCGGGCGCGCGGCGCAGCGGCAGGGCATCATCATCCTGACGGATCCGGACCACGCGGGCGAAGAGATCCGCAGAAAACTGCGCGAGCGTTTTCCGGACGCGAAACACGCCTATCTCAGCCGGCCGGACGCGGAAAAACAGAAAAACGGCCGCGCCGTCGATATCGGCGTGGAAAACGCGGCGCCGGAGGCGATCCGGGACGCGCTGCTGGCCGCCCGGGCG
>JAEEGG010028498.1_pt1 | contig 10500 bp, 8 predicted proteins | sample 9134161 | NCBI WGS metagenome assembly JAEEGG01 (sample SAMN16246543, study PRJNA631951) | gut metagenome | biome: gut microbiome; feature: rumen; material: CR-attached | host: Bos | place: Iran: Karaj | collected 2018-10 | reverse complement strand
AGCCAATTTCCGTTCCTTCTTCCAGCATAACCTGGTACAATACGGACGACGTGACCTGCAAGTGCATGCCATCGGCAGTATCGCTTTCTATTATCAGGAGGAGTTGAGGGAAGCCGCGGAGAAGGAGGGATTCAAACTGGGCAATGTACAGGCGACACCGATGGAAGGATTGATAGAGTATCATAAATAAAATACAAGCTGACATTTGGAGGTTCCGAAAATAATAGTTACCTTTGCAGCGAATATGGTCATTCCTGAGTGTATGGCATACCCTGAAACAGAAACTAATATTACATTTATATTAACAAACAATTTAAAAATTAAATGCTTATGAAGAAAATTTTTACGCTTATTGCTGCTGCTTTCATGGCAGTGGGTGCTAATGCACAGTCAGACATCGTAACCTACACATTCGACAACCAGGCATCTACTTATGTGCTGGGCGACAATTGTGAGGCAACAACTTACACTATGGATGGCAATGTGGGCTTTTCTGTTAACTACACCTCAACTATTGGTGAGAAGATGCAGGTAAAACTTGCTGCTAATGAGAACATCTTCTTTGAGTATAAGAATGGCAGTGCAACCAAGGATGGACATAAAAATAACGCTGTAAAGACTGGTGAGAATTATTTCCAGTGCGATGCCAAGAATTTCATCATTATGATTCCTGTACAGACGGGTGATGTTATTTCTGTTAAGTTCTCAGCAAAGGGAAGTAACGCGCCAAAACTTACCATCGATGGTTCAGAGCCCCCTATAACAATAAATGACGGTGCTGCAACGACATGTACTGGCAAGACTGAGGCTGACGCTGTTGTTTTTAGTGCAACCGCTACAAAGGGTGGCACAGCAAAGATTAAGGAAACAGATAGTGGCATGCGCGTTTATTCCATCTCTATCAAATCATCCACTACCGGCATCCAGAACATCAAGGCTGCTGCCAACAACGACGGTGAAACCTACAACCTCGCTGGTCAGAAGGTGAATGAGAACCATAAGGGTATCGTGATTAAGGACGGTAAAAAGTTTGTCCAAAAGTAAATCCTTTATATATTATAAAAAAGGTGGGACTCCAACGAGTTCCACCTTTTTTGTTGAATAATTTGGAGGTTACGAAATAATTAGTTACTTTTGCTAGCTAAAAGGAATGATAAACCAATACTAAAATGAAAAAGCTATTACTACTAATGATGGTGGCAGTTGTGACTGTCGCCTGTCAGAAGAAACAAGAGACGACGATGGACTATGTGAAAGTTGAGAACGGGCATTTTATGCGCGCGGGTAAACCTTATTATTATGTAGGTACCAATTTCTGGTATGGCGCTATCCTTGGTTCTGAGGGACAGGGAGGCGACCGTGCCCGTCTGGGTCGTGAACTGGATAAGATGAAACGCATGGGTATCGACAACCTGCGTATCCTCGTGGGCTCGGATGGTGAGCGTGGCGTGAAGACGAAGGTGGAACCTACGCTACAAGTGTCACCTGGTGTGTATAATGATACTATTTTGGCAGGACTCGATTACCTGTTGATGGAGATGGGCAAGCGTGATATGGTCGCCGTGCTCTATCTGAATAACTCATGGGAATGGAGTGGGGGCTATGGCTTCTACTTAGAGCATGCGGGGGAGGGTAAACAGCCACGACCCGATGAGGCAGGCTATCCCGCTTTCATGAATGCGATGGCGAAATATGCCACTAACGAGAAGGCTCATCAGTTGTTCTATGACTATGTGCGTTTCATTATCAGTCGTACCAACCGTTATACGGGTTTGAAATATACAGATGATCCCGCCATTATGTCGTGGCAGATTGGTAACGAGCCACGTGCCTTCTCCAAAGAGGCACTGCCTGCCTTTGAGAAATGGCTTGCCGAGGCTTCTGCTCTCATCCGCTCGTTGGATAAGAACCATCTGATCTCTGTGGGTAGTGAGGGGTCATGGGGTTGTGAGAACGACCTGAGCTCTTGGACACGTATCTGTGCTGATCAAAATATCGACTATTGCAACGTGCATCTGTGGCCCTACAACTGGGGATGGGCAAAGCCAGACTCTCTCATCGAGCATCTGCCCAGGGCTTGTGAGAATACCAAGGCATATATCGACCAGCACCTTGCTGTATGCGACAGTTTGAACAAGCCCCTCGTCATGGAGGAGTTCGGCTATCCGCGTGATGGTTTCAAGTTTGCGTTACACACTCCTACCAAGGGACGTGACGGATATTATAAATATGTTTTCTCACTGGTTGCCGACAATGCGGAGAACGGTGGGAAGTTCGCCGGATGTAACTTCTGGGGATGGGGCGGCTTCGCAGAGCCCAAGCATGAGCAGTGGCAAGTCGGTGATCCTTATACCAACGACCCCGCCCAAGAGGCACAAGGTCTGAACTCTGTCTTTGCCTCAGACACCACGACGCTCGACGTGATTCGCAGTCAGGTGGAGCGTATGAGTCAGGTAAAATGATAAATATGTTAAATTGTATGTGATAAAGACAATAAAGTGTCATTGTTTTCACAAAAATAGTGTTAACTTTGCAACCGATATTATTACAGACTTAAACATTAAATATAATGAAGCGTATAGAGACCGTTTTGCTGTTGCTGCTATTGGCTTGTGCGTTGCCTTTGCAAGCACAGATTCGCGGTAACGAGATACAGGTGAATGTCGTACCCGACCATCAGGATTGGAAATATGAAGTGGGGGAAACGGCAACCTTCAAGATCAGTGTGACACGCTCCGCAACGTTGTTAGACAATGTGACCGTCGATTATGAGGCTGGTCCGGAGATGTATCAGGACGTGAAGAAGAAAGGTGTGCTACTGAAAGATGGTACGTTTACCCTGAAGGGAAAGATGATAAAACCAGGTTTCTATCGTGTCGATGTCAAGGCATACGTGGGTGGTAAAGAGTATAAAGGTGCCTGTGGCGCCGCTTTCTCACCAGAGAAATTACAACCGTCAACAGTGATGCCGAAGGATTTTGAGGAGTTCTGGCAGAATGCCATCAAGGAGGCACGTAAAACGGATCTGAATCCCACTAGACGTCTGTTGCCCGAGCGTTGTACCAAGGATGTGAATGTCTATGAGGTGTCGTTCAATAATATGCAGTGGGACTATCGTACCTATGGTATTCTTTGCGTCCCGGTAAAGGAGGGAAAATATCCTGCCTTGCTGAGAGTGCCTGGTGCTGGTGTGCGTCCTTATGGTGGTGATATCTATACTGCTTCGCAAGGTGCCATTACATTAGAAATAGGTATTCATGGTATCCCCGTGACGATGGAACAGAAAGTGTATGACGATATCTTCCATGGTGCCCTCAACTGGTATTGGGAGTTCTATACCGACGACCGTGACAAGAACTATTACAAACGGGTGGTATTAGGATGTATCCGAGCCCTTGACTATATAGAGGAATATACTCCTTGGAACGGTAAGGAGATGGGGGTGTCTGGCTCCAGCCAGGGTGGTTTCCTGACTCTCGCCACCGCTGGACTCGATAAGCGTATCACCTATTATGCTCCTGTACATGCCGCCCTTTGCGACCATACCGCCTCCCTGCAAGGGGTAGCCTGCGGATGGCCTCATTACTTCTATTGGAACAAAGGTGAGGGACAGGAGAAACAGATTGAGGTATCACGTTACTATGATGGTGTGAACTTCGCCCGTCTGATTACAGACCAGCAGACAGGATGGTTCTCGTTCGGCTATAATGATGATGTGGTACCTCCCACCACGGCATGGGCAACCTATAATACCGTAAAGGGTCCCAAGACAATCAAACCTTATCAGGCAACCTGGCACTTCTGGTTCCAGGAACAGTGGGACGAATGGGAAGAGTGGATGTTGAAACAAATGCATTTAAGATAATATGAAGAAAATTTTGGTAATGGTTGTGGTAGCAATGACAATGGTAGCGTGTGCCACGAAACAGGCAGAGCCCCAGAAGACAGTGGCTCAACAATTGTTGGACCGTTTGGACTCACTTCGTCAGAAAGGAATTATGTACGGACATCAGGATGACCCGATGTATGGACTCACATGGGAGTATGACAAGGATTCCAGTGACGTGAAGAATGTTTGTGGCGACTATCCTGCTATCATGGGTTTCGACCTCGGGGGTATCGAGATGGGAGATAAGAAGAATTTGGACAGTGTGCCCTTCACTCGTATGACAGAGGAGATACAGAACCATTACCGTCGTGGTGGTATCATCACGCTGAGTTGGCACCCACGCAATCCTGTCACCACCATCGAAGGTGGCGGCTGGGCAGGACAGAAATTCCCAGAGGGTACCGCATGGGATGTGACAGACTCTACTATTGTAAAGAAAATATTGCCCGGTGGCGAGTTCCACGAGAAGTTTGAAGGCTGGATGCAGCGTGTATCAGACTTCCTCGCTACCTTAAAGGATGATAATGGTCAGAAGATTCCTGTTATCTTCCGTCCCTGGCATGAGAACTCCGGCTCTTGGTTCTGGTGGGGTGAGAAACTCTGCACGGTAGAGGAGTATAAGGCATTGTGGAATATGTTGCAGGATAAGTTGAAGGCAGACGGTTTCGACAACCTGGTATGGTCGTACTCTCCTGGTTGTCAGGATAACCTGACGGCAGAACGACTGCTTGACCGCTATCCTGGCGATGACCGTGTGGACATGATAGGATTGGATGGTTATCAATGGGTGCCAGAGGAGAAAGACAAGTTTATTGAACGTACCAAGCAAAATCTTGGAGTACTTTGTGAGGTGGCAACGGAACACAATCTGATTCCTGCACTGACAGAGACGGGTATGAAGAATATGACGCAGCCCGACTGGTGGAGCTCTACATTGTTGCCTGCCGTGAAGGATTTCCCTATCAGTTATCTACTGACATGGCGTAACTATAAGGAGGAGTGGTTCGGACCAGCCCCCTCAAAGCCCGACGCAAAATATTTTGTAGACTTTTACAACGACGATAAAACCTTATTCCTGAACAACATTAAATAATCTGATATGAGCGATTTTAAGACAAAAGAGGCAGCATTGCGTGCACATCACGAAGAGCTGCTGACACGCAAGAACGAGCCTGTAGAGTGGGGCAATGGTATTTACGATAAGTGGAAGTATCCTATCTTGACAGCAGAGCATACTCCCCTGGAGTGGCGTTATGACTTCAATGAGCAGGATAACCCGTACCTGATGCAACGCATCATGATGAATGCTACCTTGAACTCGGGTGCTATCAAATGGAATGGTAAGTATATTCTCGTAGTCCGTGTGGAAGGTGCCGACCGTAAGTCGTTCTTCGCTGTCGCAGAGAGTCCCAACGGCGTGGATAATTTCCGCTTCTGGGAGGAACCCATCACCATGCCAGATGATGTGATACCTGCTACTAATATCTATGATATGCGTATCACCGCTCATGAGGATGGTTGGATATATGGTGTGTTCTGTGCTGAGCGTCATGATGACTCACAGCCTGGTAATCTGAGCGCCGCAACGGCAACAGCAGGTATCGCTCGTACGAAAGACCTGAAGACATGGGAGCGTCTGCCTGACCTGAAGACGAAAAGCCAGCAGCGTAATGTGGTGCTGCATCCGGAATTCGTCAATGGCAAGTATGCGTTCTATACCCGTCCACAGGATGGTTTTATTGATACTGGCTCTGGTGGTGGTATCGGCTGGGCTCTTGTGGATGATATCACAAATGCAGAGGTGAAAGAAGAGAAAATTATCAACGCCCGTCACTATCATACTATCACAGAGGTGAAGAATGGTGAGGGCCCGCATCCTATCAAGACTAAGAAAGGATGGCTGCATTTGGCTCATGGTGTTCGCGCCACTGCCGACGGTCTCCGCTATGTATTATATATGTACATGACATCCTTGGAAGACCCCACAAAGGTCATTGCACAGCCTGGCGGTTTCTTCCTCGTACCCACTGGTGACGAGTATCTGGGTGATGTGATGAATGTCGCCTTTGCCAATGGATGGATAGCTGATGAGAACGGAAAGGTATTCATCTATTACGCCTCTGCTGATACCCGTATGCATGTTGCTACCTCAACCGTCGACAAACTGATAGACTACTGTATGAATACCCCGGAGGACGGGTTCTATACGGCAGCGTCGGTGGAGACCATAAAAAAACTAATTGCAAAAAATAAACAGAATGGCTAAATCTAAATTATCAGAGAAAATCGGTTACGGCTTCGGTGATATGTCGTCCAGTATGTTCTGGAAGATATTCTCCTATTATCTGCCGTTTTTTTATAGTAATATCTTTGGCTTGTCGCTGGTGGACGCCGGTATACTGGTGCTTGTCACCCGTATCTGGGATGCTGTCAGTGACCCGATGATGGGTGTTATCTCCGACCGTACCAATACGAAATGGGGAAAGTATCGTCCTTACCTGTTGTGGGTAGCGCCGTTCTTCTCCATTTGTGGTATCTTGTTGTTTACCACACCAGACTTGAACTACGGCGGAAAACTGATTTGGGCGTATGTCACCTACATCCTGATGATGACCGTCTATACGGGAATCAATGTGCCTTATGGTGCTATGCTGGGTGTGATGACGGATGATACAAATGAGAAGACGGTATTCTCTTCTTTCCGTATGTTCTTCGCCTATGGCGGTTCGTTTATCTCCCTTTTCCTCTGGGAGCCGTTGACGAATCTGACGGGTGGCTATAACACACCAGAGGGATGGTTCTGGGCTATGGTACTCATCGCCGCAGCTTGTTTCGTGATGTTCATCCTGTGTTTCTTCATGACGAAGGAACATCTGAAGACGGTCTCTACTGTCAGTGTGGGAAGCGACTTCAAGGCCTTGCTCTCTAACAAACCTTGGTGGCTGCTCATCGGTGCCGCATTGTGTTTCAATTTGTTCAATACCGTTCGTGGCGCTACTGTAGCCTATTTCTTCCAGGATATCATTGGCGCGAATGTTAACTTGGTGTTCTTTGGCTTGGTATTTGCGTTCTATGCAGGATTGTTCCTCGGTATCGGTGAGGTGTCTAACATGGTAGGTGTCGCCTCATGTGTACCTATCTCCGGTCGCTTGGGTAAAAAGACGACCTTTATTCTGGTGAATGCCTCATTGGTAGTGCTGAGTGTCCTGTTCTATTTTATTCCATGCTCACAGGCGGGTTACTGGATGATGTTGATCTTCCAGATTCTGATATCCATCCTGACAGGTATTATGTCACCATTGGTATGGAGTATGTATGCTGACGTGAGTGACTATGCTGAGTTGAAGTTCCAGACAGCATCAACAGGTCTGATTTTCTCATCTAGTTCGATGGCTCAGAAATTCGGTGGCGCTATCGGTGGCGCTGCAGTACTGTGGCTGCTCGATGGTTTTGATTATATCACAGATGCCACACAGCTTGCTCAAGGTGTTACCCAACCAGCAGAGGCTCTTAGCTGTCTGCGTTGGCTGATGAGTTTCATCCCTGCTTGTGTGGCTCTGCTGTCTATGTGTGTGGTATGGTTCTACCCATTGACGACCGAGCGCATTAAGGCGATTAATGCAGAACTTAAGGAAATACGTGCTATTGAGGATTGAGAAATGGAAGAATTGAAGAATATTCAAATCATGAAGAAAGAGATGCAGGATGTTGTACAGAACAACATCCTGCGCTTTTGGATAGATAAGATGGTTGACCGTGAGAACGGTGGCTTCTATGGAAGGATGGATGGTCAGGAGGTGTTACATAAGGATGCGGAGAAGGGTGCCATTCTCAATGCGCGTATCCTATGGTCATTCTCTGCTGCCTATCGGGTACTGGGGAATCCGGAATATCTGAAGATGGCGACTTATGCTAAGGAATACTTTATCTCGCATTTTATAGATAAAGAATATGGTGGTGTCTATTGGAGTGTTGACTATAAGGGAAATCCGTTGAATACTCGCAAACAGTTCTATGCTATCGGTTTCGCACTTTATGGTATGTCGGAATATGCCCGTGCCACTGGTGACAAGGAGGCTTTGGACTATGCTCTGCAACTTTTCGACTGTATCGAGGAACATGCCTTGGATCCTGTGTATAATGGGTATATTGAGGCAAAAACTCGGGATTGGCAACCGATTGCCGATATGCGCCTGTCGGAACTGGACGCCAATTTCCCTAAGTCACAGAACACGCACCTTCATATCATTGAACCATATGCCAACCTCTATCGTATCTGTAAGTTGCCCAAGGTGGAAAAGGCATTGCGTAATATCATCAATATTTTCACAGAACATATTCTCAATCCTGAGACACATCACTTGGACCTCTTCTTCGAGAATGATTGGACACGTGGTGCCGGACAGTTGGAAAGCTATGGTCATGACATAGAATGCTCGTGGTTGATGCATGAGGCGGCATTGGTATTAGACGACAAGGAGGTTCTTGCCAAGATGGAACCGATAGTCCGTATGGTAGCGAAAGCTTCGGAAAAGGGATTACGCCCTGATGGCTCTATGATACATGAGGCAAATCTGGACACGGGACATGTGGATGATGACCTTCATTGGTGGGTTCAGGCGGAGAACGTCGTGGGCTGGATGAATATTTACCAGCATTTCGGTGACGAGGAAGCCCTTCAGCATGGTATCCGTTGTTGGCAGTATATCAAGGATAATCTCATAGACTGGGAGAATGGAGAGTGGCATTGGAGTCGTCATCCTGATGGAACATTGAATACGGTAGATGACAAGGCTGGCTTCTGGAAATGTCCGTACCATAATAGCAGAATGTGTCTGGAGATCATAGAAAGAGTTTTTGAATGGGCAAGAGACTGTTCTTTGTGATTTGGATGGTGGGCATGGCGATGGCAACATCGGCAGGTAATAACCGTCCTTCATTCGGTGAGAAACCCAAACTGGTGGTTGGTATCGTTGTCGACCAGATGCGTTGGGATTACCTCTCTATATATTATAATAGGTTCACGCGTGATGGGTTCCGCCGTATGATAGATGAGGGATATAGTTTTGACAATTGTCTGATTAACTACCTTCCTACTGTGACTGCTATTGGGCATACTAGTGCTTATACAGGAACCACACCAGCTTTCCATGGGATCTGTGGTAACACCTTCTTTGTTGACGGTAAACGGACTTACTGTTGTTCCGACAGTACGGTACAGACTATTGGAACAGATAATAAGAACGTCGGGAGGATGTCGCCGAGGAACTTATTGGCTACCACCATCGGTGACCAGTTACGTCTACATACTGGTTTCCGGTCTAAGGTTATTGGAGTTTCCTATAAAGACCGTGCTGCTATTTTTCCCGCAGGTCGAGCCGCAAATGCCGCCTATTGGATGGATTTGAAAAACGGACAGTTTGTTACTAGTAGCTATTATATGAAGGATTTGCCCCAATGGGTGAGGGATGTCAATAAGCAGATGGCAAAGAATGAGCAGTTGAAAAAACTGGGTGTGAATGTCGGCTTGTCTCCATTGACAGGTGTGCTGATTACCGATATGGCGATTGCTGCGATCCAAGGAGAGAAGATGGGACAAGGTGAAGAGACGGATATGCTGTGTGTCAGCTATTCACATACCGATGTCATCGGACATAAATGGAGTACCCGTGGGGAACATACTGATGAGGCTTATCTGGAAATTGACAAGGAACTCGCCCGTCTCTTTGACGCACTTGATACCCAGGTGGGAAAAGGAAATTATATCGCTTTCCTTACAGCAGACCATGGTGCTGCTCATAACTCACAGTTTATGGAGGACCATCGGTTGCACGCGGGGAAATGGTCGTCAGAAAGACTGCGAAAAGACTTGGACGCTTATGTCGCTTCGAAGTTGGGGAATACCAAGTCATTGATACTGGGTATCCTTGACTATCGCTTCTTTTTGGATAAGACGGAAATACGTCAACAGGGACTTGACTATCAGCGGGTGAAAGAAATAATCATTGAATATCTTCAGCAAAGCCCGAATCTCTCTTTTGTAGTCGATTGTGAGAAAATCGCGACTTCAGCTATTCCTCCTGTCCTCCGTGACCGGATGTTGTTAGGATATAGCTATCACAGAAGTGGTGAGATTTTTGTCGTTCCCGATCCTGGCTATTATGAGTATGGCTCATGGTCCTCGCCCGCGGGAACCACGCATGGCGAGTGGAATCCGTATGATGCACATATCCCTTTGTTATTTTATGGATGGCACGTCCCACATGGCAGTTATGCACAAGAAGTACACATCACAGACATCGCTCCGACAGTTTGCTCGTTGCTACATATTCAACAACCCAATGCCTGTATAGGTAACCCGTTGTCATTTGATTGAGTGTTGAGAAAACAATTTCTACAATAATGTGCTGATATATTGGAATTTATTGCGTACCTTTGCCGACGAAAAGTAGAAAGTAGATTAACCAACACCGACAAAGACAGATGAATATTGGTAAGCACATTGAAGAAATTTTAAGGAAACAAGGAAGATCTGCAGCCTGGCTGGCTACACAGATTCCCTGTGAGCGTACAAATGTTTATAACATTTTTAAGCGCAAAAGTCTGGACGT
>JAEEGG010028497.1_pt1 | contig 10500 bp, 9 predicted proteins | sample 9134161 | NCBI WGS metagenome assembly JAEEGG01 (sample SAMN16246543, study PRJNA631951) | gut metagenome | biome: gut microbiome; feature: rumen; material: CR-attached | host: Bos | place: Iran: Karaj | collected 2018-10 | reverse complement strand
GCAAATAGCCCCTAAAAAAACTACATTCACCTAAAAATATGGTCAGGAAATTAAAAGACTGAAGATTAACGATTAATAACTAAGACTGTTTTATGAACGATAACTGCAAAAAAGTAAGCGAGCTTCTTACGGCGCAGACGATGGAATTTGCGCTGGACGAAATGGCGGCGAAGATTGCGAAGATGCATCCGTCCGCCGACAACATGATTGTGCTCGGCATGGCTAGCCGCGGAATTCCGCTCGCCAAAAAGCTCACCGAGCGTCTTTCCCAGAAATTTGGCAAGCCCATTGAAATGGGTAGCCTCGATGCCACGTACTACCGTGACGACTTCCATTACCGCAAGAAGGTGGCGACCGAAATGCGCTTTACCGAAATGCCTGCTTCTGTGGAAGGCAAGACGGTCATCCTCGTGGATGACGTGCTCTACACGGGCCGTTCGGCTCTGGCTGCCATGCGCTCCATCTTGGACCTTGGCCGTCCGGCGGCGATTCGCCTTTGCGTGCTTGTGGACCGCGGTCACCGTGAACTCCCGATTGCGCCGGATTGCGCAGGCCTTACGGTCGAAACCGCAAGGAACCAGGAAGTCCGCGTGGCGATAGAACCTATTGATAAAGAAAATTCCGTTTATCTCGTAGAAGTGGAGGCGTAAAGTGAGCGCTTTGGAAATTAAACACCTGTTTGGACTTCGTGGAGTGTCCAAGCATGATATCCGCCTGATTCTGGACCATGCAAAACAGTTCCGCGAAATTCTCGAACGTCCGGTCAAGAAAGTGCCGAGCCTCCGGGGCATGACGGTCGTGAACTTGTTCTTCGAGAACAGCACCCGTACGCGCACTAGCTTTGAACTTGCCGAAAAGCGCCTCTCTGCCGATACGGTGAACTTCGCAAGCTCGAATTCCAGCGTCAAGAAGGGTGAAACGCTCGTCGATACGCTCCGCAACATCGAAGCCATGAAGATTGACATCGTGGTCGTCCGTCACAAGGGGACGGGCGTGCCGAAGTTCCTTGCCGATAACAGCAATGCCATTATCGTGAACGCTGGCGACGGCGCCCATGAACACCCGACGCAGGCTCTCCTCGACATGCTTACAATCGAAGAAAAGCTTGGAACGCTCGAAGGCAAGAACGTCACGATCATTGGCGATATCCGCCACAGCCGTGTCGCTCGCAGTAACCTCTGGGGTATGTCCACGATGGGCGCTCACGTGACGCTCTGCGGACCTTCGACACTTGTGCCGCGCAATACAGACCTCATGAACCATGTGACATGGGAACCGGATGTGAAGAAGGCTGTTGCAAACGCCGACGCTATCATTGCTCTCCGCTTGCAGAAAGAACGCATGGACGATGCTCTCCTCCCGAGCATGCGCGAATACCGCAATACGTTCGGCATCACGGAAGAACTCCTCGAATGCGCTAAGGACAAGGTCATCATTATGCACCCGGGTCCAATCAACCGCGGCGTGGAACTCGATTCCGACATTGCCGATGGCGAACATTCTGTAATTCTTGATCAGGTGACCAACGGTGTCGCCGTCCGTATGGCCGTTCTCTTCCTTTTGGCTGGAGGTCGCAACAATGAAAATGCGTAAACCTTGTAAAGGTCGTCTTGTGAATGTCGTTCTGAAAAATGCAAAGTTCTGGAACGGCAAGTCTTTTGAACTTCAGAACGAAGTTCGCCTGAACGCTTGCGAAAATGCCGAAACGGTTGAATTTGACTGCAACGGCGCGCTTGTGATGCCGGCCCTCTTTGGCCTTGGTATTGACTTTATGGAACCACTCCGCGATGACGTCTACACGTTTGCTGATGGCTTTGATGCTTTGCGCAAGGGCGGTTTCTATGGTGGCCTTTACGAAAGTGCCGCAAACCCGATTGACGATGCCGACAAGTACACTGCAATGGTGAACCGCTTCAAGTCCGAAGAACGCGGCGAAGATGCTTTCGATATCAAGTTCCTCGGCGCTTACAGCAAGGGCTTTGGCACGGACAGCTTGGCCGAAATGGTCGAACTTGCCGAAGCCGGTGTCGCTGGCTTTGGCGACGGTAACGGCGTGATTCCGCATTCCCGCTTCCTCCGCCTCGCCATGGAATATGGCAAGATGACGGGCAAGCGTTTCTTCTTCCAGCCGATGGACAAGACGCTCCGCCACAGCGGTTGCGTTCACGAAGGTGCCTACTCCGACATGCTCGGCATGAAGGGCATTCCTCGCATTGCCGAAACGATTGCCGCCTATACAGTTCTTGAAACGGCTCGATTCCTCCAGGTGCCGGTGCACTTCAAGCAGGTCACTTGCGGTGAAACTCTTGAACTCGTCCGTAACGCCCGCAAGAACGGTATCGATGTCACTTGCGATGTGAATTTGTACCACTTGCTCTTGGACGATTCCTGCCTCGAAACGCTCGATTCCGCATACCACATTCTCCCGCCGATCCGCTCGGCTGCAGACCGCGAAGCCTTGTGGCAGGGGGTTGTCGATGGAACCGTCAATGCGATTAGCGTGAACCACACGCCGGTGCTCCGCCAGGATACGGTCGTGAACTTCGAAGATTCCGTGCCGGGCGCACTTTCCTTGGAAGTCGCACTCCCTGCTATTTGGAATAAACTTGTGGCAAGTGTTGGCGAAGCTCGTGCTATCGAACTCCTTTCGACTGCTCCTGCTCGTTTGGCTGGTGCCGAATCCGCTCACGAAAGCGTGGTGGTGCTTGCTCCGGAAAAGACGCACAAGGTTCTCGAAAGCGACTTTGCTGGCCACGTCTGCAACTCTCCGCTCTTGGGCAAGGAATTGCCGTCGTCGATTCTTGCAACCTACATCAACGGTGTTTGGACGGAGCTGTAGTGAGGTCTGATGACTAGCGAGCTTCAAGAAGTCTGGAAATTTTTCCAGTACTATATTCTTCCTGTTCTTCCGTTTGTAGCGCTTGTGCTGATTGAAGTGCAGCTGATGTACAATCGTCGCGAAAATGAAGTGATGTTTGGTACAGATGCGTTCAACGAGAAGATTAAGGCGTTTGAATTTACGCCCAAGGAAGTGCGTACTCTGGAAAAACTCGTTCGCTCGTCCAAGTTCGAAAACAAGGACGCCGTGCTCAATTCTTCTGGACTTTTTGAAGCTGCTGTCTCGGAATTTTATCGCATCCGTAATGTGTTCTCTGTCCGCGATGAAACGCTCGAAGCGATTGCGGGCTTGAGACGCAAGATGGATTTTACCGGTTCAAATCCTTTGGCCATGGTTAGCTCGACAAGGCAGTTCAATGTCGGCGATTCTGTGGACCTGGAATTTGAAAGCGGTCAAGTTTTTAGACGCGTGAAAATCGTTGAACGTTCCGAAAAGACCTGGAGCGTAAAGATTGATGGCTCTGTGGCGCTCGCCAAGTCGTTGCAGGGCTCGCGTGTGCTTATCCGCTGGACCCGTATGAACGATGCTGTTTATTCAATACGATTGACGGTTTTTGCGGCTACTCCAGATAACGTAATTTTTACCCATAGCGACCAGCTCGACAAGGAACAGTTGCGTAAGTGGGTCCGTGAGGTCGTTGATTTCCCGGTGATGGCGACGTTTCCGAACGGCGAGGTGCACTCGGGGGTCCTTTACGACCTTTCTGCTGGCGGTATTCTGCTTGGACTTGCCGAAGACGTGAAACCGGACCAGCAGATTTCCATTTCATTTGAACTTCCGACGTTTGGCGTTCAGAATGTCGATGTCAAGATTTTGAACAATTTGGGGCACCGTAACCCCAATTTCCCGCTATTCAATTCCATCTCGGCGGTGTTCACTGGGTCGTACGCTTGGACCCAGGAACGCGTCCTCCAGTACATTTTTGAGGTCACGCGCAAAACAAAGTCTAAGAAAAACGAGGTAAATGGCGTAACAACTTAGATTTATGTGTTTTAGAGATGATTTTTCGCTTGACATTCGATGTTTATGAAAGTAAAATTTACATAGTATTGTTTCCTATCGGAGTTTATTTTGGCTTTAGGGTTGATTGCTAGAATTCGTGGAGAGCGCGAAACTGTTGGCATAGATGTTGGCCACTACAGCATCAAGTACGTTAAGGTCTATCATGATGCTAACGGTAAAAGAATTGTGCGCGAAGTGGATTTGGAACCTGTTCCTGCAGGCTCCATCATCAATGGTCTTATCCAAAGACGTGATTCCGAAGATTTGACTGCTGAAAATGGCGCAAAGAAGGAGAAGGACGGCTTCGACAAGTTGGGCGAGGCTTTCTCCAAGTTGATGCTTCGCCACCCGATTGATGAAAATGTGGATGTTGTGGCATCGGTGAACTGCGGTGCCGGCGAAGGTGGTGTGCTTGTCGACCGCCTCTCGATCAAGGTCCCCAAGAACGGAAACGAAGAAGCGATTATTGTTCAGACTGCTCAGTCCCGTCCGCCGTTCGACGACCAGGACAACGTTCTGGACTACGAGGTTGTCTCCCGCGAAGGCGATGAAGTCAAGGTGAACGTGGTGGCGGCAAAGAGCTCCATGCTCGATTCCTGGGCGCAGTTCTTTACCCGCAAGGGCATTAGACTTTCGGCGCTGGATGTCGATATTTTCGGCCTTCTGAATGCATTCGCCATGACTGCAACCGATGAAGAACGCAAGAAGACAACGGCCATATTTAATATTGGTGACAACAAGATGAGTGTGGGCTTTATGCAGGATGGCGCCTTCCACTCCGTGCGATCCATGAATGGCGGTTCGTTGAATGTCATTATTAACAAACTGTCTTCTAGCCTTGATATTCCTGCCGAAAAATGTCATGAAATGTTCGAAAAGAACGACCTAAAGGTTGTTGAAGGCGTTGCTATTTCTGTTCTCGAAGACGCCATGAAGGTCGCTTTCGAAGAACTCATGTCCCAGATTACCTTTGGTATCCGCTATCATTCTTCTGCGGAAGATTCCCGTCCGCTCGAAAGAATCCTGATCGGTGGCGGTGGAGCTTCTGTTCCGGGTCTCTTGCAGTATATTGCAGACAAGACCGGGATTGAAACGGCGACTGTGAACCCCTTCCGCTCTGTGGAATGCGATTCTAGCGTGGTCGACAAGGAAGGCATGTCTGTTGCTCTCTCTAACATTTACGCCCCGGCTTTGGGACTTGCAATGAGGAAGTTCTAATGGCTACGAAGAAGAATAAGGGTGCCAACAAGGCGCTTGCAATTACAATCAACCTTTTGCCGGGTGAACACCGCAAAAAGCAAAAGGACTTGACTTGGCTTACTGACCGCCGTGTCGTGTGGCCTACGGTGTTTTTCATTGTCTCTATTTTTGCGGCTTTGTTCATTTATGCTTACACGTTGCAGGAACTTTCCAGCAAGGAAGCCGAACTCCAGTCCGTGCGTGCCGCAGTAGAACGCGAACGCCCGTTGCTCAGGAAAATCAGCGAACTCGAAAAGAACCAGTCCATTATCAATACCAAGATTAACGCGCTCAAGTCCATCCAGATTAGCAAAAAGCGCTGGGTCGTCCTGTTCGAGAATATTTCTTCGGTGCTGCCTCCGAACATGTGGCTTATGAGCGTGTCGCAGGTGAGCGAATTCAATCTCGAAATGAAGGGGACGACGTTTGACTTCTCCGAAGTCGCAGAATACATGGTCAAGCTCGAAAAGCAAGTCAGCGTAGAGAAGGTTTCGCTGGTATCCATTTCTACAACGAAGGTGGATGGCGACGAGGCCTATAGCTTTACACTCAAGGTCGAACTCAAGAAAGACCTTGGAGAGGAGGGTTGATATGGGCAACCTTAATATTGACTTTAAAGACAAAAAGAATATATACTGCATTGCGATGATTGTTGTCATCTTGCTGGCGGCATATTCTGTCTATGAGTATGTATGGGTTCCGTTTGAGGAAGAACATACCGATCTTGTGCGTCAGCTAGATTCTGCAACGAACGAACTCAAGAAGATTGAATCCAAGAGAAACCGTGTTGCAGAACTCGAAATGCAATTGGCGCAGGCCGAAAAGGATTTCCAGAAGCTGAAGGAAATGTTCCCGGAAGAAGAAAAGGTTCCTCTGCGCTTGCAGGACCTCTATTCTGTGCTTCGTAGCTCCGGCGTGCAAATCCAGAAGTTCAATCCGGAAGGTCGTTCCGAGAGGGAACACTACATCGAGAACCGCTATTCCATTGCGGTCAATTCCGGTTATCACATGCTCGGTTACCTGTTTGCTGAAATTGCAAACTTCAATTACCCGACTGCGATTACGAACTTGAAACTTTCTCGCTATTCGGGCATCGCTGCCGAAGTGCAGAAGGCTGAAACTCACGGTTGGACGCCGATTACCATGTCGGTGAACTTCAACTTGACCACTTATACATCCAAGAAGGTTGGCAAATAATGAAATGCAAGTTCCTTCTTATGCTGTTATCGAGTGCAGTTGCTTTGCAGGCTGCACTGATTAAGGATGTCCGCTTTGATTGCTCAAAGAATTGCCAGATGGTATTCCAGTTTGCCTCTGACAAGAATTTGCCGACATTCTTCCAGAAGTATGATAACGCTTCAAAAACTTTGACCGTCGGTTTCTCGGATGCCGACTTCGCCCTTGGCGTCGGTGATTTCGATGTCGACCAGTCTTCGCCGTATGTGCGTTCCATGAAGGTGTTCAAGGAACCGTATCGCGGTATGGACTTCTTGAAGATTGAAATGAATGTGGGCGCTTCGGTCAATTCGGACAAGAACGCCATTGCCTTGAATAAGTCTAGCTTCCTCTTGAAGTTTGCTGGCAAGAATGGCAAGTCCTGGACGCTTTCGAAGCTGTTTGCCAGTAAGATGGCTGCTGCCGAAAAGGCCGCTCGTGAAGAAGAAAAGCGCTTGGCTGCCGAACGCAAGGCTGCAGAGAAACAGGCTCTCCTGGACCGCAAGGCCGCAGAAAAACAAGCCGCACTCGACCGCAAGGCTGCTGAAAAGCAGGCTGCTCTTGACCGTAAGGCCGCCCGCGAAGAAGAAAAGCGCATGGCCGCTGAACGCAAGGCCGCTGAAAAGGCCGCCCGCGAAAATATCGCACAGGCCGCTGCGGCTACGCCTGCTGGGGCATCGGCTTTGCTTCCTGGTTTAAAGGAAATGACGGTGCTTATCGGTTCTGGCATGGAACAGTTCCGCTTGGTGGCTAATTCCCGCTTGAGCATTGGCAACGTTTCTGACCCGAACGGTTCGTTCTTGATTACAGTTGCAATTCAGGGCCCGGATCGCTCTCCGGTGTTCAAGGTGAATGCGGGTTCTCTCGTGAAGTCTGTCTTCTGGGATCCGAATGGCCTCAATATCCAGCTTTCTGCTGGTGCCCGCCCGGCAATCCTCGTGCAGGATGGCGCCTTGATTTTGCAGACGTCTGAAAATGCAATCCGTCGCGAAGGCTTTGTATTCTGGAGTGCTCGCCCGAACGGTATCTACGTTCGTGATTGGATGAAGTCTCCGGATGCTGTGCCGGAATTCTCGGATTTTGTGAAGACTTACGAAAAGGAAAGCAAGAAGGTCGTCTCTAGTACGCAGACATTCCATTTGCGCCCGGTTGTGCGTGAATTGATTGTCGTCGCCGATGAAACGGAATTCTATGCTTCTCCGAGTGAAAAGTCCCAGGTCATGCAGCGTGTGGTCTTTGGTGACCGCCTTGTGAACATGGACTTGACTGGGCTTTACCGCAAGGTGCAGGTGGGCAACAAGATTGGTTATGTGAACCGCCGCGCTGTGAGCTTTACCGATGAACTTTCTGCCGTGCAGATGGAACGCTTGAAGAAGGTGGACCAGGAACGCGGTGAATTGCTCTCGCAGGGCATGAGACCTGGTGGAAGCGCTCTTGACGAACTTTATGAAGATCGTGTGACTTACAGTTCCTTCGGTCGCCGTGATCCGTTTGTAGAAATCAAGGGACTTGTTGAAGAAGGGATTAATATTGACCAGGTGGAACTGGTGGGTATTATTTGGGAATCCGAGGAGCCGGTGGCAATCCTTGTTGACTCCAAAAATTCGGGCGTGTCTTATACGCTTAAAGAAGGCGATAAGATCATGAACGGAAAAGTTCTTAAAATTACACAAACTGATGTGCTCTTCTTGATTCAGGAATTCGGGGTGAGCCGTCGCTACTCTATGGGTCTTCCCGATAAATTTGGGGGTCAAAAGTGAAAAAGCTGACTAAAATTCTGACGATTCTTATCATGGTTGCAAGTTTTGCGACCTCGTGGGCTGCTCCTGCCGAAGGTTCCGTTGCCCCGAATAAGAAGTTATATGACTTCAACTTCGTCAACATGGACTACGAAGCCATTTTCCGTTCCGTGTCGGTCATTGCCGGCGTGGATATCTTGATTGCCCCCGATGTCAAGGGCAAGATCAGCTTGCGCGTGACCAAGAAGACCTGGCAGGAAACTTTGGACATTATTTGTAACATGAATGACCTCACGTGGGTGATTCAGGACAAGTACATTTCCATCCAGCGCTTGAGCACTTACCAGGCCAAACAGAAGAAGATTGCCGACGAAGAAAATCAGGCCGAACAGAATGCTCCTCTGGTCCGTAAGAACTTCCAGGTGCACCATGCCAAGGCTGATGAACTGGTCAAGGTGCTCGAAAGCATGAAATCCAATCGCGGCAAGATTTCTGTGGTGGAACGCACGAACTCCATCATCGTTTACGATACCGAAAGCAAGATCGAACAGATGGGCAATGCCCTTACTGAACTTGACGTCGAAACGCTCCAGATCATGATTACGGCTAAGCTTGTTGTCGTGAACAGCGAACTTGCCCGTGAACTTGGTGTGGACTGGACGGCTGCTTTGGGTTCTGCATCTCTCACTCCGGGTACAGCAGCTGCAGCAACGGGTGCTACTGCCGGTTCTAGCCGAATCAGTGGTGCAATCCAGTCTTTCCCGAACGGTACTTCTCCGGCTGTGTCCAAGGCTAACACTGCTATTACGGCAAGCCTCCTCGACAACAATCTCCAGATTGCCATTTCGAACTTGATGGGTGACGCTTCTACGGAAGTGCTCGCTTCTCCGCAGGTTTCTACGCTCGACAACACCGAAGCTTTGGTGTTCATGGGTGACAAGGTCTCAATCCGCGTAATTGACGATAGTGGCGAATCTTCGACCAAGATGGTGGAAACGGGTATCAAGCTCACGGTGACGCCGCATGTTTCTGGCGACAACCGCATCTTGCTAGACCTCCATCCGGAAAACAACTCCTACGGCTATGACGAAAAGGGTGAAGTCGTGATTTCGACCCAGGAAGCAAAGACCAAGGTGGTTGTGGCTGACGGTGAAACGGTCGTGATCGGTGGCCTTACCCGTAACGAAAATACGGAAAGCGAAAGCGGCATCCCGTTCCTCAAGGACATTCCGCTTTTGGGCAACCTCTTCAAGTATACCCGCAAGTCTATTACGAAGAAGGATCTCGTAATCTTTGTGACGCCGCGCATTATTCGCAATTACATCGGTAATGTCGATATTTCTGAAAAGTCTGAAGAAGTTTCTGGCGCAGCTCCGGAACTTAAGCCGGTCGATGACAAGATTATGACATCTCCGGTAGTGACGGGTGAAACTCCGGAAGCTCCGGTTCCGGAAAACTCTCACGACGACTGGAATTAATAATTAGTAAATGCGAAAACCCTGGCTCTGCCAGGGCTTTTCTGTATTTGTAGCTCCGGAATATCGTCCGGATTATAGGCTTATCGCACGACGAGGGCGGCGAGGGCGAGTTCCTGGCTCATGCGGGTCGGGCACTTGCCACTCTTGATTTCGTAATTGAGGTCGGCGAGGCGGCGCAACACGCGCACGAGGAGCGGCTTACGCCAACGGCGGCAGCATTCGGCGGCTTGGCCTTTTTTGACGAACATGTAGTAGTTCTTGCCGATTTTTTTAGCGGCTTCTTCGGGCGAGACGCCCTTTGCGGTAAGCGAGCCGTAGTTCAAAAGCGAGAGTGCGTAGTTGTACAGCGTGTTCGAAATGCGGATGGCGTCGACGCCGCTGTTCAAGAGCTCGTTTAGCTTCTGGACGTATGCCTTGGCATTCTGCATGCCAAAGAATCCTTCAATCTCGTAGGTCGGGATATCGCGTTGGGAGACGACCATCGTTTTCACGAGGTCGAGCGTAATCTTTTTGCAGTCCGGAGCGTAGAGGATGATTTTCTCGACTTCTTCGCTCACGAGCTTGGTGTCGTTGCCGAGCGCTTCGGCGAGGTACTGCGATGCTGCAGGCTCAATCGCCTTGTTGAAGTGCGTCGGGACGACGGCAGAAATCCAGTCTGCCATTTCGTATTGCTTCGGGACGTCGAACTTTTCGACCTTGCCAACCTTTGCGAGAGCCTTGTAGAGCTCGCTGGAGGCGAGAAGTGTTTCAAAATCGAAGAGCAACTTGCCGCTTGCTGCGTGGGGGAGCCACTTGGCAAGAGCCTTCATGTCGTCGGTCTTGAGGGCTTCTGCCTTGCGTACGACGATGACCTGTTCAGGCGAGAACATCGACACGGAATCGCACGCTTCGATGATGACATCGGAGATGGAGGCGATGTTTGTGTCGG
>JAEEGG010028496.1_pt1 | contig 10501 bp, 6 predicted proteins | sample 9134161 | NCBI WGS metagenome assembly JAEEGG01 (sample SAMN16246543, study PRJNA631951) | gut metagenome | biome: gut microbiome; feature: rumen; material: CR-attached | host: Bos | place: Iran: Karaj | collected 2018-10 | reverse complement strand
CCTCGATGCCGGCCGCGGCAAGGGCGGCAACGGCCGCGGGGGCGTGTCTGGCCGCAGGGGCCTCTTTCACCGCGGGCGCAGCATTCGCCTCAGCCGTCTCGGGGGCAGGCACGGTTTTCGGCGCGGAAGCTTCTTTCTTTGCCGGCGCGGGCCTGGCCGCCGGTTTGGTCTCGGGGGCCGGTTTGGCCGCCGCGGCGGGGGCAGCTTCTTTGGCAGGCGTATTATCCGCAGCGGCAGAGGCTGCGTTCTTCTGTGCGGGCGCAGCTGTGGGCTTCGCGGCTGGCGCCGGGGCCGGTTTGGCCTCGGGGGCCGGGTTTGTCCTGGTTTCGGCTGCCGGCTTCGTTTCGACGGAGGGTGCCGCTGCGGCTGCGGTCACAGCTTTTGCCGATTTGGAGGCCCTGCCCTTGCGGGCGGGTTTTAACTCGGCAGCGGCTGCCAGCTTGGCCTGATCCACGGTCTTGCGGACGCGGACACGGATGCCGGGACGGTGCTTGTTCCAGAAGTCCGCGGCTTTCGAGAAGCCGTTGTCGTTGCTGACGATCTCATAGCACTGTTCATTCGGGACGGTGCCGATCAGATAGCCCAGATACGAGACGAGGGCGAGGTCGAGGCTCTGCTTGCCGCTTTCGGCCTCGATGAAGTGCAGCTGGCCGCTGCGCATGCCGGCGAGGGCCGCCATGCTGATCTTGGCAACATTCTTCGTGAAGAAGCAGTAGACGGCATCGCGGTCGCCGAGACGGCCGAGGGAGGCGAAGCCTTCCTCATGGACATTTTCAAAATCGATTAAGTATATCATGGTATTCCTTTCTTTATTAACGTTTCCACGTGCGGACATTGAAGAGAACGAGGATCGGGTAGAACTCCAGCCGGCCGAGAAGCATGGCAAAGCTGAGCAGGAGCTTCGCGGGCACGCTGAAAAAGGCAAAACTGCCGCTGGGGCCGATGGCCGGGGTCATGCCGGGCCCGATGTTGGACAGGCAGGAGAGGGACGCGGTGAAGGCGGTCGCAATGTCGACGCCGTCCAGCGAGAGGAGCATCGAGCAGGCCAGCAGCAGCGCCATATAGAGCGTCACAAAATGGAACGCGGCGCGGACGGTGCTGCTCTCGACCGGCTTGCCCTCCAGCCGGACGCGGAAGACGTTGCGCGGACGGCTCATGACCTTCAGGTCGGCGTGGACCGAGCGGAAGAGGATCATCAGGCGCGAGAGCTTGATGCCGCCGCCGGTAGAGCCCGCGCAGCCGCCGCAGAACATCAGGAGGATCAGGATCCACTTGCAGAACTCCGGCCACTGGGTAAAGTCCACCGTTCCGAAGCCGGTGGTCGAGATGAGGGCCGCCACATTGAAGAAGGCATCGTGCAGCGCCCGGCGGGGCGCATAGCCGGTCTTCAGGCAGAGCGTCCCGGCAATCAGGCCGGTGGAGGCCAGAATGATCAGCAGGAAGAGCCGCCCCTCTTCGTTCTTCAGCACCTTGCGCCAGGACCCGATCAGCAGCAGATAGTAGAGGTTGAAGTTCAGGCCGAAGAGGATCATGAAAACGGCGAGGATGCTCTCCACGGCAGGGCTGTGGAAGCCCGCGATACTGTCAGACAGGGTCGAGAAGCCGCCGGTCCCCGCCGTGGCAAAGGCGTGCAGCAGCGCATCATAGAACGAAAGGCCCGCCAGGAGCAGGGCGACGGTCTCCAGCACGGTCATGCCGATGTAGAGCATGTACAGGATGCGCGCGGTATGCTTCAGGCGCGGGACCAGTTTGCCGACGGTAGGCCCCGGGACCTCGGCGCGCATGATATGCATCGAGTGCTCGCCGCTCATGGGCAGGACAGCCATCAGGAAGACCAGCACGCCCATCCCCCCGATCCAGTGGGTAAAGCAGCGCCAGAACATCACGCCGCGGGGCATGCCGTCAAAATCCTGCAGAACCGTCGCCCCGGTGGTAGACAGGCCCGAGGCCGTCTCGAACAGGGCATCGGTGTAGGACGGGATGCTGCCTGAGAAGACGAAGGGCAGGGCGCCGATCAGGGTGATGAGAATCCAGCCGAGGCCGACGATGACAAAGCTGTCGCGGGCCACCAGGCTGCGGGACGTAGGCTTCGGCAGCAGCAGGAGGGCGCCGGGGACGGCCGCAAACAGCAGGGTCTTCAGGAAGGGCATCGCCGATTCGCCGAACAGAAGGCCGACGATCAGAGGCAGCATCAGGAGCTCGGCATAGATCAGCAGGATCATGCCCAGCACCCGGAGGATCATCCGATAGTTCATGGCTTTTCTTCCAGCATGTCATCCAGCGTCCGCAGGCGGTGCGCGGTGACGATGACGGCGTGGTCGCCGGGGAGGATCCGGGTGTCGCCGTCCGGGCGGATGCTCTTGTTCCCGCGGATCAGGGCCGCAACCAGCACGTTGTCCCGGAGCTTCAGATCGCGCAGCGGGATGCGTATGCAGGCGGCGTCCTCCTCCACCCCGAACTCCAGTACCTCGACCTTCCCGTCCGAGACACGGTAGAGCGTCTCGACACTGCTGCCGGCAGAGTTCCCGAGCGCCCGGGCATAGCGGGCCAGCTGCTGGGCAACCAGTTCCTTGGGCGAGACGATGCTGTCCAGCCCCGAGTCGGACAGGACGTCGGCAAAATGCTCGCGGTTGATTTTGGTGACGACCTTGCCGACATTGCAGCTGCGGGCGTAAAGCGAGGTGATGATGTTGTCCCCGTCATCGCCGGTCAGGGATACGAAGGCATCGGCCGTCAGGATGCCGTCCTCCAGCAGGACGTCCGAGTGGGTCGCATCGCCGCAGACCACGTGCGCCTCCGGGACCAGGTCACAGAGCTGTTCGCAGCGGCGGCGGTCGCGTTCGACGATCGTGACGTCGATGCTGTTTTCCTGCAGCAGGCGCGTCAGATAGACCGAGGTGGTGCTGCCGCCCATGATCATGACCCGGCGCACAGGCTTCCGGTACTCGCCGATCTCGATGAAGAAGCGGCGCAGATCCGACGAGGCCCCGGTGATGCTCAGCCGGTCACCGGCACAGAGGACCGTATCGCCGTTCGGGATCAGGCTCTGTCCGGCGCGTTCGATCAGCGCGACCAGGACGTTTGCCCGAAAGCGTTTTCCCATGTCGCTGATGCGCAGGCCGCAGAGCGCGGTGCCTTCCGCGATGCGGTGCTCGACGATCTCAAGGCTGCCCTTGGAGAAGGTCACGACGCGCGCCGCGCTCGGAAAGCGCAGGATGCGCGAGATCTGGCGCGCACACTCGTACTCGGGGTTGACGATCTGCGAGAGGCCGAGCGCTTCCCGCAGGAACTTCGTCTGGCTCAGATAGAGCGGGTCACGGATGCGGGCGATCACATGCCCGGCACCCATCTTGCGCGCGATGATGCCGCAGACCATGTTGACCTCGTCCTTCTCGGTTGCCGCGACCACCAGGTCGGCCTCGGCAGCGCCGGCCTCGCGCAGCAGCTCGGGGTCTGCGGCATTGCCCTCGACGCAGCTGACATCCAGGCTGTTCGAAGTATGCATGACGATGGCCGGGTCACAGTCGATAACGGTCAGGTCATGCCCCTCTTCGGCCAGGGCCTCGGCAACCGACCCGCCGATGACGCCGGCGCCGGCGATCACAATCTTCATCTCAGATAACCTCCGATGTCAAAGGGGCGGAAAGCCTCGTCCTTACGCAGATAGAGCGGATGGTGCGGATGGCCGGCCTTGCTCAGCCGGCCGGCACAGACCCACACGGCGTCAAAGGCCGCGGCATCCTGCCGGAAGTCGCGGACACAGTCCGTGAGCCAGGGCCGTTTTTCGATCACGGCGCCCCAGGCCGCCCAGACGACCGGCCTCGCCCCGCCCTCTGCCGCCATCGAGAGAAGTGCGCGGAAGGCCCTGCGGTTCTCCTCATGCAGGCGATCGTTCCGGACACGGTCCATATCGTCCGGCCGCGTCGCACGCTGGGCATAGACGTTGAACATCAGGAAGCTGTCAAAGCCGTTGCCGGCGGCGATGCGCGAGACGGACTGAAGGGTCGGGTCGAGATGATCCGGCTCCGCCGTGGAGGGATTGACCCCTGCGCAGATCACGGGCTTTTTCCCGCGCGTTCCCAGGACATAGCGGTACTCGGTATAAAAATCGGGCACGTACAGCCAGCGCGTGCGGTCATAGCCGACACAGCGGCTCTGCCGGAGGGCCTCGTCAAAGCTCAGGATATCCAGCGAGGCGGTATCGGCCGCGTGGATGTGCATCATACCGTTTTCCTCCCCTTCAGACAAAGTGCGAGAAGAGCTGGATCAGCAGGGGCAGCGTCAGCATTGAGCAGATCGTCGAGTGCTGGACGCCTTCCGAGGAAAACACCGCATCCCGTCCGTACTGGACGGCAATGACGCTGCAGAGCACCGCGCTGGGCGAGCCGGCGATGATCAGGTTCGTCATCAGCAGTGTCGTATCCTGTGTCAGCAGCCGCAGGACGAAAAACGTCAGGGCGGGGATGATGAGCAGGCGCACCGCGCTCGTGCAGGCGAGAAGCGGCTTTTTGAACGCATCCAGCAGACTCACGCTGCCGAGAGACGCGCCGATGACCATCATCGACATCGGCATGGTGGCCCCGGAGAGCGAGGAAAGCACGCCGCGCACCGCCGTCGGCACCGGCACCCGGAGGATGATGAGCAGGATGCCCAGCAGGGTCGCGATCAGCGGGATGCTGAACATGTCGCGGAGGCCCAGGCCCTTCCCGCCGCTGCTGCCCTTCATGCGCCACACCCCGTAGCTGCACAGCAGCACGTTGAACGGTATGCACGAGACAGAGACGATAAAGACCGCATAGCTGCCGTAGACTGCCTCCGCAATCGGCAGGGCGATGAACATGTTGTTGCTGCATGCCATCAGGAGTTCGGCGGGCGCCTGCAGTTCTTTCTTCATGGGGATCAGCCTCGCCGCCGCGGCGGAAACCGCATAGCCGAAGGCCGTCATCACGGAGGTCATGAGCAGGATCTCGGCAATGTCCCTGAGGTCCTGTTCGGCGCCGGTGCTGATCATGGAGGAAAGAATGGTGCCGACCATGAAGACGTTCAGCACCAGGCTGCTCGCCGTTTTGGTAAAGGCCGGTCCGAACAGCCCGCGCCGGGCCAGGACGTAGCCGATCACCATCAGCACGATAAAAATGAACATCTTGTTGAGCAGGGCGGAAAGCTCCATACAGCACCTCAGAAAAGGGTTTCGGCAGGCAGAAACGCCGTCAGATATGCAGGATCAGTTTGGCCATAAAGATATAGATCAGCAGCGAGACCGTATCCGTCACGGTCGAGATCAGGGGGTTTGCCATCACCGCAGGATCCACGCCGATCTTTTCCGCGCCGATGGGCAGCATGCTGCCCACCACCTTGGCAAAGATGACGATGAACAGGATCGCGAGGCTCACCGTCAGCGCCACCGACACCGTGATGGCCTCATTGTGCATGATCCTGCCGTCCAGCACAAGCATCTTGACAAAGTTCACGGCGGCCAGCGTCAGGCCGCAGAGGAAGGCCACGCGCAGCTCCTTCCACATGACCTTCAGCGCATCCTTCGGTTCCGAATCGCCGAGGGACAGCGAACGGATGACCGCGGTGCTCGACTGGGCGCCGCTGTTGCCGCCCGTGCCCATCAGGGTCGGGATAAAGGCGATCAGGGCAGCCTGGACCGCCAGCCGGCTCTCAAAATGCGTCAGGATCATGCTGGTGAACGTCGCCGACAGCATCAGGAACATCAGCCAGGGGATGCGGTTTTTCCAGATCTCGATGATGCCGCTGCGGGAATAGGGCTTGTCCGAAGGCGTCATGGCGGCCATGAGTTCGAAGTCCTCGGTGGTCTCCTGCTCCATGACGTCGATGATGTCGTCGACCGTCACGATGCCGACCAGACGGCCTTCGGTGTCGACCACCGGCAGGGCCATCAGGTCATAGTCCGAGAACTTTTCCGAGACGCTCTCCTGGTCCTCGGTGGTGGTCGCGAAGATGACGTTGCGGTCCATCAGATCCTCGATGACGGCATCGTCGTCCGCCAGCAGCAGGTCCTTGACCGTGACGATCCCCTCCAGCTTGCGGTGGGCCGAGATGACGAAGCAGATGTAGATGGTCTCCTTGTCCTCGCCGATCCGGCGGATACGGGCGAAGGATTCCAGCACGCTCATATACTTTTTGAGGTCCACGAACTCCGCGGTCATGATGCTGCCGGCGGAATCCTCGGGGTAATGCAGGTACTGGTTGATCAGCGCCCGGGTCTGGGGTGTCGCCGAACGCATCACGCGCTTGACGACATTGGCGGGAAGCTCTTCCATCATGTCGACGGCATCGTCGACGAACAGTTCCTCGATGATGCCCGCCAGTTCCGAGTCGGTCATGGAGTTGATGATCCGCTCCTGATCCGGGGGCTCGAAATTCGCAAAAACATCGGCTGCCGTCTCCTTGGAGAGGAGACGGAAGACCATCGGCATGCGGTTGTCCTGAATGCCGGAGAGAAACTCGGCCACGTCAAACTCGTTCATCTCTTCCATGCGCTGCTTCAGCGTGCGCATGTTGCGGCTGTCCAGGAGGTCCGTCAGCTCGTCCGTCCTCTTTTCCTGAAGGGAATCATAATCCAGGGTATCCAGGGTGTCCCGGTGCTCGTTCTCATCCATCTCTGTCACCCCCCGCTCCGCTCGTATAAGCAAGATATTCTATCATAAGCCCTGCGGAATTACAAGAAAGAAATCTCGCCTGCCGTCTGTGCGCTGCGCAAAACGGAAAGAAAAGCTTGCCCGCGCCGGCGGTATATGGTATAATATTTTGATTTTTTGTCAGATACCGCATGCGGGAAACATCACTTTTCAGGAGTTTTCAGATATGAGCGAACTTACATCCATCGGCAATGCCCGTTCCATTATCCGCGAGGTCAGCAAGGTGATCGTCGGCAAGGACGAGTCGCTGATCAAGATTCTGCTGGCGATCATCGCCGGCGGACATATCCTGATGGAGGACATCCCCGGGGTTGGAAAGACCACGATGGCCATCTCGATCTCCAGGGCCCTGGGCCTGGATTATAACCGCGTCCAGTTCACGCCGGACGTTCTCCCCTCCGACATCACGGGCTATTCCATCTTTGACCGGGAGACGGGCAAGATGAACTATCAGAAGGGCGCCATCCTCTGCAACCTGTTTCTGGCGGACGAGCTGAACCGCGCGACAAGCCGCACGCAGTCGGCCCTCCTGCAGGCCATGGAAGAGGGCGTCGTCACCGTCGATAACCACACCTATCCCGTGCCCCAGCCTTTTGTGGTCATCGCCACGCAGAACCCGACCGGCGCCAAGGGCACCCAGATGCTTCCGGATTCCCAGATGGACCGTTTCATGCTCCGGCTTTCGATGGGCTATCCATCGCATGAGGACGAGATCGAGATGATCCGCAGGAAGCAGAACGGGGTTTCGACCGACACGGTCCAGCAGGTCGTCAGCCGGGAGGATCTGATGCGGATCCGCCGGGATGCGGACAAGGTCTATATCAAGGAAGAGATCATTGACTATATCGTCCGCCTCTGCGATGCCACCAGAAACGACCCCCGCATCATCCAGGGGGCCAGCCCCCGCGCCTCCCTGGCGCTCACCGCCCTCGGCAAGGCGACGGCGTGGATCCAGGACCGCGACTATGTCCTGCCGAAGGATATCCGCTTTGTCTTCTTCGACTGCATCGAGCACCGGCTCATCTGGTCGCAGGAGATGCCTGACGCCGCATCCAAGAGAGCCGCTCTGGCAGAGGTCTTTGCCGCTGTGGAAGTGCCTCGTATCCGATAATGCCGATCTTTCGAATTCTGCTCTATCTGCTGCTGGTCGCCGGGGCCTGGTTTTTCCGTGCCAGCTATATCGGCTGGCTCGGGCCGTATCTGTTTGCAGCGGCGGTCCTGCTCCCGCTCGTGATGCTGCTGGTCTCGCTGCCCTCGATGATGGGCCTGCAGATCGCGCTTCTTGCACCGGAGCGCGTCATGCGCGGCGGAAAGGCGAACCTGACTGTCGATTTTTCCAATGCCCGGATCCTGCCGGTGCACTCGGTGACGGTCCATCTGGAAATCCGCAACCGCTATACCGGCGACAGGACCCGGCAGAACTATATTTTCCGAAATCTGGAAAACAGCCGCTGTGAGATTCCCCTCTCCACGGCCTGCTGCGGGCAGCTGGAGTGTACCCTGCTCCGCTATGAGTGCCGGGACCTCCTCGGGCTGTTTTCGATCCGCCGCAGGGGCTTTGCCGAGGCGCTGTGCACCGTCATGCCGCAGGCCGTCGAGGCCGCGGCGCCCGTCAATTTTGAAGCCGCGCTCTCCGCCGCCACCATTCTGAAGCCGAAATACGGCGGCGGTTTTGCCGAGGAGCATGATCTGCGCTCGTACCGCCCCGGCGACACGGCAAACAGCATCCACTGGAAGCTCTCCTCCAAAACCGGCGATCTGATCGTACGCGAGCCGCTGGTCCCCGAAAACAGCACGGTTTTCATCGTCCTGTCCCGGGTCGGCAAGGACGACCGGGGTCTGGAGGTACTGCGCTGGCTTTCCCGGCGTCTGATTGAGCTGGACACGCCGCACGTGGTCGTGGCGGACAGCCTGTATGCCGTGGACAACGAGGACGCAGCCGACAACGCCGTGGCGGGGGTACTCTCCTGGCCGATGCGGGAGGCCTGCAGCTTTGATGCGAAGGGCGCCCGCTGCGTTTTTCTCGTCTCCGGAGGGGAGGTGCGCTGGCAGTGAAGAAGGCGCTGAACCTCACGGCCAATCTGCTGCTGCTCCTGCTCGGTGCCGAGAGCATCGGCATCCTGATCGCCGGGACCTTTTCCGTCTCCGTCCCGTCCAGGACCTGGTTCTGGCTTGCGCTGCTCTGCGTGCTGCTGTGGACGGCCTCCTCCTTTCGCCGGGGCATTCTGATCGGCATGCCGCTGTGCGCGGCGGTTCTCTGGTATCTGTACCGCAGCGACGAAGAGGACCTGCTGATCGAATTCCACGATCTCATGGAGCACGTCAACGCCGCCTATTTCGGCCATTTCGGGGGCGGGTCGGCCTATCTCTATACCGATCAGGCAGCCGGGCACATGACCGCCCTGCTCTTTATTCTCTTTCTGATCGCGGCTTTTCTGTCCGTTTCCCTGGTATCCGGCAGCTTTCGCATCTCGCTGACGCACCTGGCGACGATCCCGCTCTTCGCGGTCTGCATCGCCGTCAACGGCAAGCCGCCGGTTCTCCCCGTGCTCGGCGTCCTGCTCTTCTGGTGCGGCGTTCACCTCAGCGGTGATGCCTTCCGCACGGATGACGGCGGCGGGAAGAGCGTGCTGCTCGGTCTGATCCCCTGCGCGGCGGTTCTGGCGGGGCTGCTGCTGCTCTACAACCCGGCGAACTATCATTATGACGAGTCGGACGTCGATCTCTCCCAGCGCTTTGACCGCTTCGGCAATGCCCTGTCCCAGTGGATGAACAAGAACGGGATGACACCGCAGGGCTCCTCAGGCAGCGGAGAGAGCGTCCCGAAGAATTACGAGCCTCCCTCCGGCTGGCGGAGCGGGACCGACGAGCTCGTCCTCACCCGCGGCTTTGACTATTCCGCCCTGGATGAGGACGCCTTCCGCGTCACCTCGGACGCGGCCTCCAGCCTGTATTTCCGCGGGAAGGCCTACGGCGAATACCGCGGCAATGCCTGGGGCGCCGCCATTGAAAACACCCATGCGCACGCGCTGGATTATACGGCACGCGCCTTTCTGGGCAGCGGCGGGATGGAAACGCGCAGCTTCAAGCTGCAGAGCGACGTCCCCTACGAATCGGTTTATCTGCCGTACTTCTCGATCTCGAACGCGGAGAACGATGTCAAATTCTCCGTTGAGGGTCTGGGCGGCTATGACGGCAGCTTTTACCGGACGGACGATCCCTTCGCGGTCATCGGAAACGCCGTGCTCACCGGCATGACGGCGGACGAGGAAGCCCAGTACCGCCAGTATGCCCATACCTATTACACCAAACTGCCGGAGAGCACGCGGGCCGAGATGGAGGGGATCTGCCGCTCGCGCGGCCTGTCGGCGGACAGGAAGACGGCCGAGCTGATCCCCGCGGTTGCCGATCTGGTGCGCAGGCAGGGCATCTACGACATCAATGCCGAGCCCTATACCGGCAGCGACTATGCCGTTGATTTCCTGTCGGGCACGCGCCGCGGCTACTGCATCCACTTTGCCACGGCCGCCGCGGTCGTCTACCGCACGCTGGGCATCCCCGCCCGTGTCTGCGAAGGCTATCTGGTCACTCTCCCGCCCGGGAACGTCGTCATCCGGGATAACGAGCAGGACTGGCACATGGAAAACCAGCAGGGTCTGAGCCCCTGGGTCAATGTGACCGGCAAGGATGCGCATGCCTGGGTCGAGGTGTATGTCGACGGTGTCGGCTGGGTCCCTGTAGAGGTGACCGCATCCCCTGCCGAAAGCCCGAATGCAGCGGGGCAGGGCACGGAAGCGGCTCCGGAGCAGCCGGAGGACCGGCCCAGCGAGCTG
>JAEEGG010028495.1_pt1 | contig 10501 bp, 10 predicted proteins | sample 9134161 | NCBI WGS metagenome assembly JAEEGG01 (sample SAMN16246543, study PRJNA631951) | gut metagenome | biome: gut microbiome; feature: rumen; material: CR-attached | host: Bos | place: Iran: Karaj | collected 2018-10 | reverse complement strand
ACATTCAAATGTAAATTCTGAATTATTTAATTTAAATACTTTAATAATATCAAATAATTTATTTAATTCATCACATTTAAGTAAGCTTGGTGTACCCCCACCTATATATATGGTATTAATTTCTTCATTTTTATAATATTTCTTTATTTCTTTTTCTAAACTATCTAAATAGTTACTTACAAATTTACTATCATAATACATTTTAGCAAAATCACAATATGAACATATATGTTTACAAAAAGGAATATGTATATATACTGAAGCCATACTACCACCAATTTAATTATACCAAAAAATAAAAAAGGCTTAAAGCCTTTTCTATCTGCTACTAATAGTTTTATTATGATTAATAGCTAATATAGTAATATCATATTTATTTTCGATATAATTAATTATACCTTTAACAAATAAGACAAATGTTACTAAGTTTATAATCGCAAATAAAGAATTATATCCAATGATAACTTCGAATAACTTAGCTATCATAGCTACCATTAAAGGTAAGACTATACGGATAATACTCATCTGCTCACTTGTTTTCATGCTATATTCCTCCCGAGCAATATCTATTATAGCATAATGAATATTTTTGTCAAATTCCAAGTAAAATTGATGCCATCTTAAAATATATAAGTAATGATGTTGCATCAACTAAAGTAGTTATAAATGGACTAGCCATAACAGCTGGGTCAAAGCCTATTTTCTTAGCTAATATAGGTAGTGTTGAACCTATAAATTTAGCTACTAATACTGTAGTTACTAATGTTACACATACTACTGATGCTATAAGGAATGTTACATGATCAATAAACATTAGTTTAGCAAAGTTAGCTATAGCTAAGGTAACTCCACAAAGGAATGCTACTCTAATTTCTTTCCATATAACTTTAAAAGTATCCCTATACTCTATTTCATCCAAAGATAAACTTCTTATTACAGATACTGATGCCTGAGAACCTGCATTACCACCTGTATCCATAAGCATAGGTATAAAAGCTGTTAAAACTACATATGTAGCTAAAGCACTTTCGAAATGCGCGATGATACTACCTGTAAATGTTGCTGATATCATCAAAAGTAATAACCAAGGTATTCTTTTACCAAATGTTTCAAATACTCCTGTTTTCATATATGATTTATCAGTTGGAGTAATGGCTGCCATCTTTTCGATATCTTCTGTTGCTTCTTCTTCAATGATATCTACGATATCGTCGATTGTAATAATACCAACTAATCTATTTTCTGAATCAACTACTGGTAATGTAGAATAGTCATAATCTTTAAAGATATTAGCTACTTCTTCTTGATCCATTAAAGTAGTTAGGCTATGTTCACACTCTAACATAATATCATCTATTAAAGTATCCATAGGATTAATAAGTAAGTCTTTAACATTAACATAACCTAATAATTTTCTAGAATTATCAGTAACAAAGCATGAATCATATGAAACAAAATCTTCTTTTTGTTTTCTTATTCTATCTATAGATTCTTTAATTGTTAATCCTTTTTTTAAATGGATATATTCCATAGCCATTAAAGAACCTGCTGAATTATCAGGATATTTTAATAATTTATTGATAGATGTTCTTGTCTCTTTTGATACTCCGGATAATAATTTACTAACCATTGAAGCTGGCATTTCATCAAATAAGTCAGCTGCATCATCGGTATACATATCTTCAATGATATCAATAGCTTCATTTTTAGTTAATGATGAAATTAAGTCAATTTGAATATCTTCTTCCATATTAGCAAAAACATCTGATGCCATATCTTTAGGAAGTAATCTAAATGTCTTAGTTAACATATCACCTTTTAATTCACTTAAAAGATCTGCTATATCAAATTCATTCATATCACTAAGGATTTTTTTAACTTCAGAAAATTTTCTCTTTTCTAATAATTCTTTAATGTTATCTATATCCATAATATCACCCTTTTCTACCTTTATTTTATCATATAAAATATCCTAAATATATATAAATGTCGAAATATGTCGAATTTTGTCGACCGATTTTTGTAGGATTATGACAGTATTCATTATATAATTAGCATAGGAGTGAAAGACTGTTAGGTAACTGCCAACTTTTCATACTATCACCATAGTTATGGAAAGGAGGCTTGATACTATGAAGAAAGATAATCGCTTTCTAAAACTAGTTATCATATTATTATTAGTAATCTATTTACTTTCAATAATAAAAAGTGCCTAATCATTTACATAAACGATTAGGCTTTCAGCTTAATTAAGGCAGTTACCTAACATAGCAAAGTCAAGTAGCTCCTACTTTTATTTTATGCAATTACTTGCATCTATATACATTATATAATAAAACACTCTATATTACAATGGCAAATAAATTACCATTACCTTTATTAACTAATTTAGATAATGTTGTTTGTAATTTAAATCTTACGTTTTCTGGCATCATAGAAAGTTTAGCTTGAATACCTTCTTTTACTATAACATCTAAACTTCTTCCAAATATTTCACTTTTCCATATACTATCTGGATCTGTTGAACTATCTTTTTGAATATAATCGATTAATTCTTTACTTTGAATTTCAGATCCTATAATTGGTTCAAATGTAGATTCTACATCTACTCTAATCATATGAATAGATGGTGCCACTGCTTTTAATCTAATACCATATCTACTACCTTGCTTAATTACCTCAGGTGTATCTAATTTCATATCAGATAGTGTTGGAGAAGCTACACCATATCCTGTTGTCTTAACCATTTGTAAGGCATTTTTTATTTGGTCATATTCTAGCTTTGATTCATTATAATCTTGGAATAAACTAAGTAAATCTGCTCTTGTTGATACATTAGTACCTATTACTTCACTTAATATTTGATCATATAATTCAGATGGTGCTTCTAAAGTAATTGTAACTTCACCAGTTGATGTATCTACATTAGATAAATATGCTCTTTCAATATATTCTGATGTATCTAAACGGTTAGTAATTAAATCTACATCTCTTAGTTTATCTACTTCTACTAATGTATCTTTGATTTTATCTATATATATTTTCTTTAACCAATTATCTTTAGATAGACAAGCTATCCAATCTGGTATTGATGCATTTACTTCTATTACTGGAAATTCATATAATGCTTCTTTTAAAATACTATACATATCTCTTTCTGTCATATCTAAAACACTAATAGGTATTACTGGTACGTTATATTCATTATTTAGTTTTATAGTTAATTCTTCTGTTGCTTTTGAAGTTGGGTATTTAGTATTTAAAATAACAATAAAAGGTTTACCCATACTCTTAAGTTCATCTACAATACGTTTTTCAGCTTTTTCATAACTTGTTCTTTCTATCTCACCAATAGAACCATCAGTAGTAACTAATATACCTATAGTTGAATGATCTTTAATTACTTTTTCTGTACCTATTTCAGCTGCTTCAATAAAAGGTATACCCTCATCATACCAAGGTGTTTTAACTATTCTAGGTCCATTCTCATCTTCGTATCCTAAAGAACCATCTATAACATATCCAACACAATCTATTAATCTAATTTTAGATTCAAAATCATCTATTTTAATAGTAGCTCCATTAGATGGAACAAACTTAGGCTCAGTTGTCATTATCATTTTACCGGCTGCTGATTGAGGTAATTCGTCTAAGCATCTTTTCTTTTCATATTCATCCGATATATTAGGTACTATTAATGTTTCAACTACTTTTTTGATAAATGTTGATTTACCAGTCCTAACAGCGCCAACTACGCCTAAATATACTTCTCCACCAGTTCTAGCCGATATATTTTTTATTATTTCTAATTTATCCATTTAATCCCTGCTTTCATTAAAATATATGAATTATTATTTCTTATATTACAAAAAAAGATGACTATATCATCTTATCTATATCTTTAGGTACTTTATCATTTTGAATAGCTTCTATTATTTTATCTTCTGATTCCTTTGAGACATCTTTACCTGTCATCTTAGAAAGACTTTGAATAACTTCTCTTAAAGTACCTTCATTTTTCATATCATTATCTCTTAGTTTAGCCGCTAAAGAAAGAATTGTATCTTTGTCTACCTTAGTTTTTTCCTCTACTCTTTTAAAAAAAGAATCTCCAAATGCCATAAAAAAATCACTCCTAATTTAGTATATTAGAAAAGTGATTTATTGTTCCAAATTTCATTTACACGAACATTGTTTCGTGTTATAATTTATTCAGGAATACTTAATAGTTGGGTGATGCCTCCAATCTATGGAAAGGAGGTGGGATTAATGACGAAAAAAGATTTTTTAATCTTCTTTCTTATCATTATCATCTTCCTACTTATATTTTTACTATTTATAGTTTTAATATAACGGAAATCGCCTGACTCATCTTGGACAGGCGATTGCTAAATTTATAGGCAACACTCAACAAGCAAATATTAAGTGTTACTTTTTATATTGTATGAAGTTTCCTTCACTAAATACATTATATAATATTTTATTAAATATATCAACTAAATATTAAACATCAACCATTCAGGTTTAAATGCCATAAGTACCGCTATTATAACCATTATAATACCACCTACTAAATGAGAATATTTAGTATACTTAGTAGATATACCTGTTACATCTAATGTTATCATAGCGATTACAAATACAATAATATCATCTATTAAGAAGAAGAATATATAAATTAATATATTAATCATATATTCAAATGTAGATAAAGCATTAATCGCTAATATTTGAGTAAATGCCATAGGAAGTCCTGCAGAACATGCAAGTTCAATTACGTTTACTGATATAGCTAATGCCATAACTCCTATTAAAGCTAATATAAATGATTTTTCAGTTACTATTTTCTTAATACGAGTTATAATTTTCTTTCTCTTCTTTTCATCTACTACTTCACAACCATCATCTTTTTTAAGACTCTTTCTGAAGCTATTTAAGTTAACTAATCCACCTATTAAAGCAACTAAAGCTATTCCTAATCTAAACCATACAATAGTTGATAAGCTACCTATAAGCGTTAACCAAGCAAGCATAATAAGCAAATATACAAATGCTGATGTAACTAAGAATGTTATACCTAATGTCCACATTCTTTTTTTATTTTTCATATTCATAAGCATTGTTATTAAGAATATTAATACCCACATCGCACATGGATTAAAGCCATCTATAAAACCTATTACAGTAGCTATTATAGGAAGTGGCATCTTATTAATATTTATTGTATGACCAAATATTTTTATTTCATTAAATTCACCATACTTCATATTAATATCTGAAACATCTTCATCATTAACTACTTTCTTAAATACATTTATACTATTATCAAATTCTTTTAATAAATTATCCATAGATTTTTCTGTACTATCATCAAAACCTATATAATACCTATCTCCAATAATAGTAAATGGAAATTTATTACTTTTATTAATACTTAATTTATCACTTATTTTTTTAAATAAATCTACATTCTCATTATAATATGAAGCAGATCTATCACCTATTTCATATAGATGAATATCTAAATCATAAATATCTTTAACACTATTTAAATATTCTATTTCAGCTTTACAATGCATACATGTGTAATCATGGAATAAATATACATCTTTTTTAGCTTCCACACCTATAGGTAATAATATTAATAAACTTATTATTAACCAATATATTTTTTTCATATGCACTCCTTAATTATGTCTATAATTTCATCTTTATTATGTTCACCACATAATCTTTTATATTCAGTATTACCTTTATAGAAAATAGCGACAGGAAGAGTATCTCCAGGATTATATGATTTAGCCATTTCTTCATCCATATCTAAATCATATTCTTCTATTTCTAAGTCTGGATAAATATTCAATACTTCTTTCCATACTTTTTTCATATAAAGACAACCACTACACCATAAAGCGTTTATCTTTACTATTTTCATTTTAATCTTAACTCCTTTAAGCATACCTTAAACCATTTAATGAATTCATCTATCTCATCTTTTGTAGTTACATAAGATATACTTACTCTTATTGATGATTTAGCTCTTTCTTCATCATGAGTTAAAGCAAGTACTGCTTTAGAAACATCTCCCTTAGCACATGCAGATTGAGTTGATATATATATATCATGAGATTCTAATGCATGTAACATTGTCTCAGGTTTAACACCAATAATACTCATATTAAATATATGTGGTATAGATTTATCAGTACTATTTATATATACACCTTCTAAATCTTTAATATTTTCTTTTAAATAATCATTTAAATTTTTTATATGTTTAATCTTATCATCTTGATTTTCCAACGCTAATCTTAATGCTTTAGAAATTGATACTATTAATGCAGATGAAGGTGTACCAGATCTATAAATAGATGTTGATTTACCACCATGAATTAACGGTTCAATAACAATAGATTCCTTTTTAAGTAATACGCCTATACCTTTAAGTCCAAAAAATTTATGAGCAGTAAAACTTACAAAATCAATATCTTTAATTGGAATATTAATTTTACCAATACTTTGTGTCATATCACTGTGGAAAAAGCATTTAGGATATTCTTTTACTATTTTAGCGATTTCTTCTATAGGTTGTCTGATACCTAATTCTGAATTAACAGCTGAAATAGATACTAATATAGTATCATCTCTCATTAAGCTTTTTAAATTATCTAAATTAACTGTCCCATCTTCATTTAATTCTACAAAATCTACATCATAACCATTACTAGCTAAATAATTAAGTGGCGCATTTACACTAGAATGTTCAAATGGAGACGTAATTATATGTTTACCTCTATTACTATATTTAGAGGCAACACCTTTAATTACAGTATTATTAGATTCTGATGCACCAGATGTATATATTACTTCCATATCACTAATATTTAATAATTCTTTTATTTGCTTAGTTGCATCATCTATTAGTTTGGCATTACTAGTACCTAATTTATGTAATGAATTAGGATTACCTGGATAATCTAAACATACTTTATCAAAACTATTTAATACATCCTTATTTACAGGAGTTGTAGCTGAATAATCTAAATATATCATAAACATCACCTATAGTTAATTATACCATATATTTATAGATATTAAACCTAAAATATGTAATTTCTACTAAAATAGTAGGAATTACAAATAAAAGAAAAAAGTTCCCTTAGGAACCTTAATTTCATCATGGCGGAGTAGAAAGGATTTGAACCTTCGCACCAGTTACCCGGTCTACACCCTTAGCAGGGGCGCCTCTTCAGCCTCTTGAGTACTACTCCAACTGACTACTTAATTATAAATTATTATAATCAAATTGTCAATATAATAAACAAAAAAACTGCATAAGCAGTTTAATTTCAAAATGGTGACCAGTACGGGATTCGGACCCATGAATGCTGCCGTGAAAGGGCAGTGTGTTAAGCCACTTCACCAACTGGCCAGAATGGCGCCCCAAGTAGGACTCGAACCTACGACCCCTTGATTAACAGTCAAGTGCTCTAACCAACTGAGCTATTAAGGCAATTTGGTGGACCTGATAGGACTTGAACCTATGACCCCACGCTTATCAAGCGTGTGCTCTAACCAACTGAGCTACAGGTCCAATTCAACTGACTTTTTAATTATATATTATTTTATGCATTTTGGCAATACCTTTTTACATAAAATAAACAAAAAATCAGTAATAAACATAAATGGTGGACTGTTAGGGACTCGAACCCTAGACCCACTGATTAAGAGTCAGTTGCTCTACCAACTGAGCTAACAATCCAAAAGAACAATAATATTATAACATATTTTATAGTTTTTGGAATACTTTTTTATAAATTTAACAAATAATTGTATGTAAATTAAAATATTTATGATATAATTTTATATGTGTATGGAGGTGCTATATGAAAGTAATTAAAGCAAACTTACCTGAAGGTACTAAGAAAAAATTTATAACTAAGATTGGTAAAAAAGTAAAATTAGTTAACAAAACTTATGCAAATAGAAAAAAGAACAAAAAAAATGCTAAATAATTAGTATTTTTTTATTGGCATTTTTTAACATATTCATATGTATATTTATGTTCTTGTGTAGTTATTTTAACACAAGCTTTTTTTAATATTTTATCAGTATCTATATCTCTTAATTTTTCATTAGTTAAGTATCCTGATGATTTCAATGTATCAATACTAAGTATATATACTTCCCCTTCTGTATCGGATAATAATCCACTATTATCTTGTACCCAATATTTAGCAGCATCAATAATCTCTCTTTTTTGTGATTCAGAGGCCGTATCTTTCATATCGCCTATCATTCCTGTTACTATTGGATATGCTATTGCAGCTATTAAAGCTAATACTGCTATTACCGCTAATAATTCAACTAAAGTAAATCCTTTTTTCATATTATCACCTAATATTATTATACATTAAAAAAAGACTAAAATATAGTCTTATTTTAATTTGCCCTTCATACCCTTTACACCACCATAGTTACTTAAAATATTTGTATCAAAACTATGTGTTTTCTTATCTCTATTTTTGTAATTTCTAATAGCTAGTGTAATAATTTCATCTAATAATTCAGTATAATTCTTACCAGATGCATCCCATAAATAGAATGATAATGATCCAGGTATAGTATTTGGTTCATTGATATATGCTTTTTTATTTTTACCATCTATTAAGAAGTCAATTCTACATACACCACTTAAATTTAATACTCTAAATACTTCTTTTGATAATTCTTGTACTTCTTTGGTTAACTTATCTCCTATTGTAGCAGGAATTTTTCTTTTAGCAGAAGCCATACCTTTAGATGACATTTTAGAACCAGTCTTAAGTTTACCTTTGCCTCCACCCATATATTTTTCTTGATAAGTTAGTAAATCACTCTTACTTGTAACTTCTTCTAATACTGATGCTTCAGTATATTCATAGTTACCTAAAACACTACAGTTTACTTCAACTAAATTATCAATAACTTTTTCAACAATGATTTTTTCCTCATATGCAATTGCGTCATTAATAGATTCTTCTACTTCTTCTTGACTCTTAGCTACTTTAATACCTACACTACTACCTAATCTAGCAGGTTTAACAATAACTGGGTATCCTAATTTTTTAATCTCTTTTAAGATACTTTCCTTATTACTATTATATTCCACATCATAGAACCATAAATATGGAACTATTGGTAAATTGTTAGCTTTAAATACTTCTTTCATAGTTACTTTATCTTGTCCAATAGCAGCACCCATCATACTAGGACCTGCATAAGGAATACCTAAAGTATCTAAGTATCCAGCAAGTGAACCATCTTCTACATTTTGACCATGTACAATTGGAAGTACTACATCTAAAGTATTAACAACTTTTTTAAACATACCATTTACGTTTTGTAATACAAATTCACCATTCTTTTTATATAGTACTACTTCTTTTGCATATCTTTTAAGTAAATCCATATCTTTGTATATAGACATATCTCTTAACATATTTCCTGTATACCATACTCTATTTTTATCAATATAGATTGGTATTACTTCATATTTTTCTTCATTTATATTTTCCATAGCTTGAACTGCAGAAATAATACTTACTTCATGTTCTACAGTTTCTCCACCAAAAATAACTCCTAATTTAATTCTCATAAAAATCCTCCTACTCGTTGAAAACATCAGGTAAATCATTTTCTAATAATACATATGTCTCTTTACCTTGTAATTTATTAATTAAAGGGAATGCCTCTTTAACATCATTCAATATATGAATATTTTCTTCTTTTTATTTTTTCTTTTTAAGGCCATCTAATATTGGTTTAGTTTGTTTAGCACCTACTAATATAACTTCATCAATTTTGTTATCAGCTATATAAGTACCAAAATCAAAGTTAGCTTTATATTGTAATTCACCTAATTCAATCATACCAGGTGTTACAATTATTGTTTTACCAGGCATCATACCAAGTACTTCTACAGCCATCTTAGATCCTTTTGGATTACTATTATAAGCATCATCTATAATAGCCATATTACCATGTTTTTTTAATTCTAATCTATGTTCAACTGGTCTAACATTTCTAACACCTAACTCTAATCTATCAACACTTATACCTAAGTATTTACCTAATAATATACCAGTTAATAAATTATAGACATTATTTTTACCTAATAATTTAGATTCAAAATGATATTTTTTCTTATCGCCTTTAAATAAAACATCAAAATTAGTTCCTTTGTATGATAATTTAATATTACAAGCTCTTGCATCTACATCAGGATTATCAATACCAACTGTCATAACCTTAACTTTATTTTTAATTTTATGTTTCATTTGAATTTCATCATCACCATTTAAGATAGCTAGTCCATCTTCCTTTAGTGCTTCAACTAATTCAAATTTAGTATTTTCAATATTTTTCTTACTACCAAAACTTTCTAGATGTGCCTCACCTATACATGTAATAATGCCATATTTAGGTTTAACTATATCTGCACAATCTTTTATTTGTCCAA
>JAEEGG010028494.1_pt1 | contig 10501 bp, 6 predicted proteins | sample 9134161 | NCBI WGS metagenome assembly JAEEGG01 (sample SAMN16246543, study PRJNA631951) | gut metagenome | biome: gut microbiome; feature: rumen; material: CR-attached | host: Bos | place: Iran: Karaj | collected 2018-10 | reverse complement strand
TTAGATAAGTCATTAGATATTGCAGGATTTTTGCCAAAAAATCTTGATCTGATGCAGTACATGTGTCACGCGCGATAATGTCTATGTCCCTTCACTCGTGTAACACCGGGGTAAATAGATGTCTTGTTATTATAACCACTTTCTGCTATAGTATATTTATAGAATCATATGACTCTAACAAGCAAAAAGGCTTGGCATGTGCTCTCGTCCTTACCTTCGGAGGTATATATGAAACGGAAAATTCTTGCAGGACTGCTTGTGTGCATAATGTTGGTCGCACTGATGCCGATCGGCCCGTCGTTCGCCATGCAGATATATATCAAGTTCATCGTGAACATCGGTGGCTACCAACCGGGTGCAACGGTCACACTGGAGGTCGAGCCGAGCGATTCCATTGACGCTGTCAAGGCTAAAATTCAGGACCAGTGCGGCATTCCGCCGGACCAGCAGCGTCTCATTTATAATGGCAGGGTGCTGGAGGACGGGCATACCCTTGCGGATTACAACATCCAGAAGGAAAGCACGGTGTATTTGGAGTGTGGCAATGGTCTGATCAACCATATACCCGCAAGCAACGGAGGATATATCTGGATGGGCAGCGAAGGCCAGCCGATCCGTTGGCAAGTTATCGGAGAGAACAGCAGCAATTATCTGTTAATTTCCGCAGAGGTCCTGGGAATGATGGACTGGTACGCTGCGCTGGTTTTTGGCGAATCGTTGTATACTTCCAGTTTCACGGATTTAGAAAAAGCTGCTGTCCTCGTTACATCCAAAATTGAGCCTGGTGACTATCAGTACACATCAGAAAGAGGGGACTGTTTCGGGCCGTGGAGCGTTAACAACGATAATATGTTTTTACTGTCTGTGGAAGAGGCGGAAACCTATTTCAGCTCTGATGCAGACAGGCAGCCTGGCAATTGGTGGCTGCGGTCACCCTACAACACCTCCGATATCGGCGGCCTTGAGTCTTACGCAGGCGTCGTCTCACTGAATGGTAAAGTGTATTACCGCAACGTAGAAGAGGCCTCATACTCAGATGGTGCCGGACCGCGTCCCGCTTTTCAATTAAATCGTGCATCTGTCCTCTTTGAGTCTCTTGCCGTAGGAGGCAAACCCGAGGCAGACAGCGGCTTTGGCATTTACACTGAACCCACGGTAACAGAAGATAGAAAGCTGACCCTTCTGGACAGCTCACGCAGTGGTTTTACAGCCAGCGTAGCATGTACTGAGGTGTCTCATTACAGCAACCTCTCTATCGCCTACGAAGGCGTCACTCCAGGCGACTATGTATCCGCTGTGCTCTGCGACTGCGATGGAACCATGCTGTATTACGCCAGCTTTACCCCGGACAGCTCCGGCTCCGGCACCTGGGACTTATGGATTGATAGTGTAGTAGGTGGCGGCAGTTATACCCTTATGGTGTTTAGTGAACAGAGAAACGGAGACAAAAAGACAGATTACGCCAGCGTCCCGGTTTCCATCGAAGTGACAATCACGGGCTATTCTGTGACTGTTATTGGTGGTACGGGCAACGGGGTCTATATTCCGGGTGACATCGTCACGATCACGGCGAACGAGCCGGAGAACGGTATGGTGTTCAAAGAATGGACAGGCGCGGACGGTCTAACTTTTACTACCGGGAACGTAAGGACTGATGTTGCGACGTTTGTTATGCCGACATCGAATGTCACACTGACAGCAATGTATGATCAAGCGTACATGATCGGTAATTACGAAGAACTCAAGGCGTTCACCTCGGGTAATAATCTGCATGCGAACGCAAGGCTGACGGCGGATATCGTTGCGACGGATGAAAACTGGAATCCAATGACTACTATGTATCGTGGTACCTTTGACGGCTGCGGATTCACAATAACGGGGTTGCACGTTTCATCAGAAGGACAATATGTAGGGGGATTGTTTTCGATCATCAGCGACGTCGACGGATTTGGACACGGTGTCGTACGAAATCTGGCGCTTAAGGATGTGTGTGTGGAGGGCGGCGGCGGCTATGTCGGCGGCATCGCTGGATTTAACGATGGCACCGTGTATAACTGTTACGTAACCGGTGCAGTCTCGGGCACTGAGAATATCGGCGGGGTTGTCGGCGCAAACAGAGGCCTCATAGATTGCTGTTACAGTATTGCTGAGGTACCGGAGGGCTCCGGCGGCGTGATCGGGATAAATTATCGCGATGCGCGGTTCTGCTATTACGATTCCGACGTGGTAAATGCTGCAAATGCGATAGGAACAATCAACGTCATACCGACCACCAACGTCATGGGTCTCCATACAGCGCAGATGACCGGTAAGGCGGCGCGCGAGAACATGGCGGGCTTTGCATTCGGAACTGCCTGGTTCGTGACGGATTCCTATCCGTCACTCAAAGAGTCCGAATCGATCGAGCCGAAATTTGCTTCACACAATCTTGTCCTGTCCGGCCAGATCGGGGTCAACTTCTTTATGGATCTGCACGCACTGTCCGACGAAGAACGAGTAGGAACCTATATGACGTTTACGATCAGCGGCGCGGGCAGCGTATCTTCGGAGCCGGTGTATTTCGACGCGAGCCTGATGAACAGCGACCTGCTGTACCATAAGTTCACCTGCTATGTCAATTCCATCCAGATGTCGGATACGATAACCGCAACGTATCACTGGTTTGAAAACGGCGAAGAAAAAACGTTGACTAACGAGTATTCCGTTAAGCAGTATATCTGCGATTTCGAAGCAAATAAGCATGCTTTCGACGAAACGACGGTCGCGCTGGTGCATGCGCTTGCAGACTACGGCCATTATGTGCAGCTCTTTCTGTCCAATAACAGAGGATGGCAGATCGGCACGGACTACGCGGACATGAATTGGCATTTTGCGAACAGCTACGACGTTGACACGATCAAGACCGCGGTTGCGGACCATGCGGCCAGCAAGGTCAACAACACGGGCGGCGATATCGAAGCAATCTCCTATTCGTTGGTTTTGGACAACGAAACCGCGATCAAGTTGTACTTCACACCGTCCGGCGACTATACCGGAACGCCTGCGGTGACGGTTGACAATCAATCGTACACGGCGAAAAAAGCCGGCGGAAAATTTGTGGTCGAGATCCCGAATATCGCCGCGCATCAGTTGATCGATTCACATACGATCGTTTTTACAACAACAAACGGCTCGGCAACAATCAAGGTTTCTGCGCTGTCGTACGTGAAGGGCGCTCTGGACTACTATTCGGACGCCGATTCGCAGAATGCAATGGCTGCAATCTACGCCTACTCCAAAGCGGCACAGGACTACAAAGCGGCTCACTGAGATGGGAGGCACGAACATGGAAACATACAAACGCGCAGAGATAGAAATCATCATTCTCGAAAACATCGACGTGATAACGGCCAGCTCCGATATTGAAACGCCGGATCTTCCAATTCCATAAGAGCATTCGCACAAGGGGCGAAGCCACATCGGCTTCGCCTTTTTTTGTTTCTCCAATTAATCATTCCCCCCTCAAGATAGAAATATCGGAGAAAGTCAACCTACCACCTGAAAAGGAGCGTGGAGGTAAATCTGTCTAAATGGGCACAAAACTGCTCAAAAGAATTGATTTTTGCCTCAAGCCATGGTATTATTGAACATATAATTTTGGAGAGGTTTACTATGGCTGTCAGCTATATGAAACTGTGGCATTTGCTCCTGGACAGAGGTCTGAAAAAGGTCGACCTTGAACGTATGTCCGGCATTTCACACTACACTACAAAAAGGATGACAAGAAACCAGAACATCCCGACCGACGATCTCGGCCGTATTTGCCTTGCGCTCGACTGCAAGGTTGAAGATATTATTGAGTTTATACCGGATGAATCAGTTGTGTCTGGTGAAAACCCAGGGAGATGAAGGACATGAAATGCTTTAAACGGATCACTGTTATCATTTTGGCACTGCTGATGTTGCTCTTTGCAGCCGCATGCGGAAATGGAAATAACCTGCAGCCGTCTGGCGATTCACAGAACCCGTCGAACAACTCTTTTACAAACAGTCCGGAAAACGAAGGAGATGACAAGGGAGTGCTTGAAATGATAGAAAACGAGTGGGTTAATGTGCAGGATATTCTGTCGCATTATTACGGAGAATGGACAGAACCGGATTTTCTCGGCGGAACCAGCGTCAGGATCCCGAACACGGCGCTGCTCGGCAATGGCGACGTAGGTGTTTCTTCCGACGGAAGTCGGGAAGAAAAGATATTCAACATTTCAAAGAGCGATTTCTGGGAATATGAAGGTGCTCCGCTTAAACTAGCGTCGATTACCATAGGTACACCGTCGGTCAATACCGACGGCAATCTTGCTCCACTATATAGCAGGGTAATGGCAAGCACAATCGATACAATATACGGGCCGGAGGAGGCGGTCGACGGAAAATGGCGCGCCGGTCACGGATACGAAGGCTGGTCGTCAGAAATTGGCAACCCCCAGTGGATGATGCTTGAATATGATACGCCGATAACATTTGACCGCTGGATAGTAAGAAACGATGCTGCCGCCAGACCAAATAACACACAATATAACACGAGTGATTGCGAGCTGCAGATAAGCGATGACGGAAAACAATGGCAAACGATCGACACCGTTAAGGACAATACCGAAAATGTAATCGACCGTATGCTTAGCAGACCGTACACAACGAGATTTATCCGTCTTTTCGTCACAAAAGGCACGCAGGAGACAGACGATGACAGCACCAGATATCCGCGCGCAAGGATCGGTGCGTTTGAGCTTTATGACACGTCCTCAGTACAGGTAGTAAATGAGACCGAGATGGTTGGGACAGTCAAGTTCAATGAGAGAGAATACATTGCCGACGCCACGACTGTGACGAAACAGATGCTGTGCGGCGTTCCGGTGCAGATCGACAGCTGGGTATCCGCCACGGACAATCTCTTTGTCATGAAAATCGAGTCATTGTCCGAATCAGCTGATGCTGAAATGGTGGTGACTCTCGAGGTGCCTGTCAACTCCGGCAGACCGGCAAAATCAATGATAATAAACGACGGTATCGCTGTGACACGTTCTTCACTCCCCGGCAGTGCAAAAGATTCATATATTTCCTCAGCTGCCGCGGCGGCGCGTGTTATAGGCGCACATGGAAAATATGAGACCGACGGAGATTCTAAAGCACTTTTGAAATTTACCCTGCCTAAAGCAGGAACGGTGTATGTTGTTACTGCAATCTGTGGCGGCGGCAAGACATGCGATCGCAGCGGAAAACTTGTGAGCGGCCGGACCGAACCTGTCAAAGAAGCAAATGATTTGCTCAATAAATATAACAACTTCGGTGACTTAGAACATCTTCGGAATACGCACTGCGACTGGTGGCGTGATTACTGGCTGAAATCGTACATAAACCTTGACACCTCTGATGAAGAACTCGATCTGATACAAAAATACTATTACGCGGCGCTTTACGAATTGGGTATCGGTGTAAGAGAAGGAAAACTTGCGCCGGGTTTGTACGGAATCTGGCATACGACTGACGATTCGCCGTGGCGTTCGGACTATCATCTGAATTACAACTTTGTTTCCGCCTTTTATGGTCTCGCAACATCAAACCGGACGTCAATGTTGCTTCCTGCTGCCGATGCAATATGGGATTATGTTCCTTCCGGAATCGAACGCGCTAAGAATATAGGCAAAATAACAAATCCTAATGACGCGAGGATGAGCGAGTTTGCGAAGGAGCTTATAAAAAAAGGTCAAATCGATGGTGAAACAGGCATACCAGACGCGGTACTATATCCGGTCTGCATACTTCCATACGGTATGGATGCGGAAGATGTATACTGGAGCGAACTGTTAGATGCGCCGTTCAGCGCATATCCACTGATTGCATATTATAACTACACGCTCGACAAGGATTTCCTGCGGGAGAGACTCTATCCCTATATTACCTATGTTCTGAATTTCATGGAAAAATGGATCGTAGAGGAAGATGGACAATACATCTGGTATTCAGCGTATAACGAAGGATCGTGGGCAAAGAACGCTTCACTGGAACTCGGGGCTTACAAAATGTGCCTAACAAGCGGTATTAACGCTGCAAAAGAACTTGGGGACAATGATAAGGCGGCTGAGTGGCAGAAATTATTTGACAGACTTCCAAAACAGTCCGTAATTGAAAACTACAAAGGAAGTGGCAAGACAGTGCTGGGGCTGGCTGATCTGTACCAATCTTCTGCCGGCGCAAAATGGACGAAATTGACAGATCTCGCGCTGAGTAACGGAAATGCCTTACCTCTGGAAGCTGTGATACCTTTCGGAGTATTTGGTTATTATTCAACAGAAGAAGAACTTGAGATTCTGCAAAATACCGTGGATGTATACGGGAAAAGTTTTAACAGCTGGGAGCAAATGAACAGTTTTCCAAAGATATTTGCTGCCGCTGTGAATTCAAGATATGATTGTAAAACGATCGTCAAAAAGTTCGCGAAGGCTATTAAAAACCAGATGAAGCAGAATATGATCATTGACGACGGTGTTCACGGAATCGAAAAAGCCGGGGCGACCGAGGCGGTCAACAACATGCTGCTATTGTCCGATAAGGGCGTTGTGAAACTATTTGGCAACTGGCTCACGGACAAAGATGCCTCATTTGTCCGGCTTCGCGCTCCCGGAGCATTCCTGTTCTCCGCGTCATACGACGGGAAGACGGAGGCAATTAAAGAAGGTGCGACTATGTATTCAGAGGTCGGCGGAAAAGTAACAGTTGCCTCCCTCTGGGCTGAGGGCATGAGAGTTGTTGACACAAACGGCGCGGAAGTGGAATTGACGGCTGGTACCGCTCCGGGTCATACGGAAGAATTGACGTTCACGTTCGACACACAGGCGGGTATGACTTATCGGTTTTATCGGCCATGAACCGGATGCGTTCTGAAGAGAAGTGTGATTTTTTTCTGTAAATTCCAGGCTTCTATGATTTGACCTGGTTTCCTTCAGGGTCGAAACTTCAGAATCTGACGTTTGGCCCTTAGTTGTTTTATACCAGATGCCAAACAGGTATATCAAGGTCGCCCGGCGCGCCGGGCGTACATTTTACCCTTGACTTGCCCAGATGGAATCTGGAATAAGTCCGGCAATGGAGTCGTTTTTCTGTTCATCGAAAAAAGAATCATACGGCATATTTTTCATTGACGGCTTACTGTGCCAGAAAGACCGCATTTTTTTAATCGCTGCCAAAATCTCTTCGGTATCAAGCCTTTCAATCATATCCAGAGTTTCCAAGTGCTTTTTCATATTACGACATACCTTTCGGAAATAGCGTTTTGCGTACTTGATATTTCGTAGTTTTCTGAAGTCCAAAGCTTGTTCAAGAGCGAATTGAGCATATTCTCGCATGGCTTCTTCAAATTGAGTGTCATTTTGATACTCGACGAAATTCTTGGCTCTGGCGGCAATAAACGGAGAATAGTCAAAAGCAAAATAATCGCGATTATTCCATAAAAAGCATAATCCGATATTAAGATATGAACCTCTGCCCCAGGATGACGGTTGGAATTCAATATGAGTAAAAAAGTATCCGTTGTCATCCAGATAAATTCTTGACGACCCTTTTTGAAAAAGCCCATTTGACAGCAAAATTTCTTTACAAACTCGTTTGATTATTTCTTCGTGAGATTTCTTATCACTCATATTTGGCTCCGTTGCAATTTGATGCCGAGAATCCATTTTTAAAAGCTGTCAAATCCATTCCGGATTACATACCAGTATCCGTTTCTGTTTCCGCCGATGCGTTTGATCTTCCCGAGCGACTTAAGGTCGGAAATAATCTCGGAAAGTCGGGTTTTGCCGAGACCACATACCTTGCTGAGTTCATCAAGTTTCATCGTCGGGTTGTTTCTGATTGTCCTGAGCACCAGAACGTGGGATTTGGAAAGCCCGTCGTATGACGTTTGGTTCATGCTTGGTTCAAAGGCAAACGGTATGGTCACGGTGATATGATTATCGGAAATGTCAAACGCCTGTGTTCCGTAAACGCCAATGATCTTCGGAACGCCGTGGCCGGTCTGCTCTACCATCCCCAGTTGTCCCATTATTTTCTGGAGTGAAATGTTTACCGGATGAGAGATGCCTGCGAAAAATTCTTCCTTCGAGAAATCATAGGGGAGCCCGCCGGTCGAAATGATCTCTATGCGATCCGCGAAAATATAAATCGCCGGCGGAATGTTTTTGACCCATCTGTTGTGAAGACAGGCATTAGTCCATGCCTCGTCGAAGCAGTCAAGGTCATAGAGAGGTGTTTCTTTCCGCTGAAGATCTCCGCTTAGATCGACCCGGACTTCATTAAGAGCCGCGACGTAGTCAAAAGCCTGTTTCATGGAAAGCAGAAGACAGTGATACCCGTATTCGTTTCGGCTGATCATTTCCTGCTTGTCCGTTCCTTTGAAACGTACGACTTTGATCGAACAGTTATTGCTGTCAGACAGTATTTCCGCCAGGTAGTTGTACCGTCCGTTCTTCGTGAGAAGTCCCATGTTTCGGGCGAACGTCGATTCATCTATAGTCAGACCTTTTATGAGATAAAGCTGCTTCAGTTCGGTGAATGTCAGATCCTGGTTGATAGATTCAACGTTGTCGATGAGAACCTGTGAGTTTGAGAAAAATATCTCGCCCAGAAGATCCGGCGCAACCTTTTTGTTTTCGCTGCCCGTCCTGATCCTGTATTCGCCGTTTGCCGAATAGGGCTTGTTGTAGCCCTCCGCTTCGATAACAATGACCGCCTTGTCTTCATAGTATTCGAAATATATTTTGGGAACTATCTGCGGTCGGACTGTTTCGTAGACCCTTGCGCTCAGCTTTCTCAGGGTTTCCTGTCCAACTGTTCCATCGAGCCCGATAACTTCTCCCGAATCGCTGACGCCGAAATAGACTTTTCCTTTTCCGCTTTTGTTAAGCATAGCCGTCAGCGATAAGATGCCTTTATCAAGTTCGCTCAACGTTGATTTAAACTCCTGCGATTCTGTTTCATAGGTATTATCCAGTTTCATGACAAATGATCCTCCTACCTTTTGTGACCATATTATACACTATCGGTTCGGATTAGTCAAGTTTATTACCCGCTTTTATTCCGGTTATCTTCCGCTTTTATATTCCGCTTCGAACAAAAACCGATTAATAACGCATAAAAAAGCAAGGCAAATATATGAATTGAAGCAGCCTGACAACAGAACAGCAACCGGTTGACAACCAATTGGCAGTTTTATCTTCCGCTTTTGTTTCGCTTATCTTTCGCTTTTATAGTCCGCCGATTGGAACGCTATTAGAGTCCGTCCGCTGAAAAAACACGCATTGGGAAAATCGTGGTATTTGGACATGCCAACAAACTAGCTAGAATTAGTCAAGTCCGAAACAGTTGTTGTGAAAAAGGTCCGCTCGACAAACCGGAAGTTGTCGTAATCTTAATAGAGAATCATATCTCTTTTACCCTGTTTATTTAATAATGCAAAGAAGACACTGTAGTCTTTTGTGGCGCTATTATATTGAAAACTCCAGTTCTTAAGTGTTTGGACAGAATTGTCTTCAAAAAGAGAGTCAGTAATGTAAGAGCACCCACACAAACTGATAATGAGCAATATTAGTATAGATGTAATCAATTTCTTCATTAATCATGTGCCTCCAAATCCGATTCTATGATGATTATTAAAAGTTCTAATCAAGAGCATAATACTTTTTAATTATGCCGTCAGGATCACCTTCTTTGGTGATATCTTTGCCATCAGCTTTAAGACGTTTATCTAGTTCCTTGAGTAAAGACAATCCTTTCCGTTTATTCCTTTTTACCCACACACCCTCAAGATATGCATACGCCATATTGTATATAACTTCTTTATCTCTTGGTTTATCCTTGAAAGTATAATATGCTCTTTCGAAGGATAAAAATGCCTTTTTGTCGCTGTTATGGAAAGTTAATGTTTTTTTGAGCTCGTCATCAAAATAACATCCACATTCAGTAAATAAGGCGGCGTACTCATAATCATTCTTGAAATCAGCAATATCTGTTTTTATAAGGTATGCAAATGACTTGTGGTAATTCTTTATACGAAGATAGTAAAGGCCAAGTGCAAAATAAGAATCTATCAAATTGGGATCTAAAACGACAGCACGTTCGAAGTAATACTTTGCCAATTTATTGTCTTCTGAAATGTTATATTTTATTTGAATGGTGGAATCTGGAATAAAATCATAAACATCATCAGAAAACAGGATAAAGCCGAGTCTTTCATAAAGTTTAGCCGTGGCACTCTCAATGTCATAGTCATCATTTTCTTCTAAATAGCGCTCTCCTGTTTTAATTAAACTATAAGCAAGTTTCAGAGCAAATTCAAAGTCTTTTTTACAATCACTGTTTCTTAACACTCTTCCAGCTAAGTAACATAATCGCAAAAAAGGCCCTCTTTCAAAAGATTTAGATAAGAGCGTTAAATAATCTGATTCGAACACATCTTCTTCCGAATAGC
>JAEEGG010028487.1_pt1 | contig 10502 bp, 10 predicted proteins | sample 9134161 | NCBI WGS metagenome assembly JAEEGG01 (sample SAMN16246543, study PRJNA631951) | gut metagenome | biome: gut microbiome; feature: rumen; material: CR-attached | host: Bos | place: Iran: Karaj | collected 2018-10 | reverse complement strand
TCGCTTCTCTGTCAGCTGGTCGATGGCACCTGCTACTGTGTTCTTACTGCCTTTGGAGTAACCGATCCTCACCGTTGTGGAGTCATTGATACTAGTCTGGGCTTTCACAGCTGTTATGGCCATGAGGGTCATCAGGATAAACGAAGTTATAGTTTTCATATGTGGCCAGTTTTAATAACTGTTTGCAAAGATACGAAATAATCCTTAATTAATCATCCATATTTCACAATAATTTTGTAAATTTGCAGCCAATATGGAAATGAAAGATTTCGAAATCATGGCTCCCGTGGGGTCGCCAGAATCGTTGGCGGCAGCTATTCAGGCTGGTGCTGACAGCATTTACTTTGGCATTGAGAAGCTGAATATGCGTGCGCATTCTGCCTCAACATTCACGATTGACGACCTGAAAGAGATGGCACGCACCTGTAATGAGCATGGCATCAAGAGCTATCTGACGGTGAATACGATCATCTATGGCGAGGATATCCCCTTGATGCATGAGATTATCGATGCTGCCAAGGAGGCTGGCATATCGGCAGTCATTGCCTCTGACGTGGCTGTGATGACCTATTGTAATAAGGTGGGGCAGGAGGTGCATCTTTCTACTCAGCTGAACATCTCCAACATTGAGGCCTTGAGATTCTATGCCCAGTTTGCCGATGTGGTGGTTCTGGCACGAGAACTGAACATGGATCAGGTGGCTGAGATCTTCCGTCAGGTGGAAGAAGAGCATATCTGTGGTCCTTCCGGAGAGCAGATCCGTATTGAGATGTTCTGTCATGGTGCTCTGTGTATGGCCATCAGTGGCAAGTGTTATATGAGTCTGCATGCCGCTAACCGCAGTGCTAACCGTGGTGAATGTATCCAGATCTGTCGTCGCAGCTATACGGCTACGGACAATGAGACAGGTTATCAGCTGGCTATCGACAATAAGTATATCATGTCACCTAAGGATTTGAAGACCGTGCGTTTCATCGACCGGATGATGAAAAGTGGCGTAAGGGTATTTAAGATCGAAGGTCGTGCACGTGGTCCTGAATATGTCTATACAGTCGTAAAATGCTATAAGGAAGCCATCCAGGCTGTTCTCGATAGTACGTTTACGGAGGAGAAGAAGGATCAGTGGGATGAACGGCTTGCAACAGTCTTCAACCGTGGGTTCTGGGATGGCTATTATCAGGGACAGACCATGGGTGAATGGAACAAGAACTACGGTTCAAATGCCACAGAGCGGAAGGTATATATAGGAAAAGGTGTGAAGTACTTTTCCAAACTTGGTGTGGCAGAATTCACTGTTGAGGCGAATACCTTTAAGGTGGGTGACAAGATGCTGATAACAGGTCCTACCACAGGTGTGATCTATGTGACAGCTAACGAGATTCATGGCGATAATGGCCCTGTAGAGGTGGCGGAGCAAGGCACCCGCGTCTCTATCGCCGTGCCTTCCAAGGTGCGTCCCTCAGACAAATTGTTTAAATTAGAAAAAGTAGAAGAGAAATGACGATTAATGAGATTCAAGACGAAATTATAGAGGAGTTCAGTGGTCTGGAGGACTGGATGGACAAGTACCAGCTGCTAATCGATTTGGGTAACGAACTGGCTCCCCTTGACGAACGCTATAAGACGGAGCAGAACCTGATTGATGGGTGTCAGAGCCGTGTATGGCTCCAGGCCGACTATGAGGATGGACGCATCCATTTCACGGCAGAGAGCGATGCCCTGATTGTGAAAGGTATCGTGAGTCTGCTGATCCGAGTACTCTCTGACCATACACCACAGGAGATCCTCGATGCCGACCTCTATTTTATTGAGGAGATAGGTTTGAAGGAGCACCTTTCGCCCACTCGAAGCAACGGACTTGTAGCAATGGTGAAACAGATACGCGCTTATGCGCTGGCTTTCAGCGCGAAGTAATAAATATGCTCTAAAATTTGAGATTTATTAACGAAAGAAAGTCATCCCTTGAGGGTGACTTTCGAATTATTTTATGTACCTTTGTAGGCGAATTAAATAGCATGAACTAAAAACGTTTTTTGAGATATGATCCAAACTGTAGTAAAAAGAGATGGCCGCATCGTGGGCTTCAATGAGCAGAAAATTATGGCTGCTATCCGCAAAGCTATGCTTCATACCGACAAAGGAGAAGACGAGCGCTTATTGTACCAGATTACTGACCATATCGCCCAGAAAGGCGATAGCCAGATGACAGTGGAGCAAATACAGGATGCTGTCGAGGTGGAGTTGATGAAGTCGAGCCGTAAGGATGTGGCTCAGAAGTACATCGCCTATCGTAATCAGCGTAGTATTGCCCGTAAAGCTAAGACACGTGATGTGTTCCTTGATATTGTGAACATCAAGAACAATGATGTGACACGTGAGAATGCCAATATGAATGCCGACACCCCTGCCGGCATGATGATGAAGTTCGCATCCGAGACAACGAAACCGTTTGTCGATGACTATCTGCTTTCAGAGGAGAGTCGTGATGCGGTGGAGCATAACTATCTCCATATCCATGATAAGGATTATTATCCTACCAAGTCGCTCACCTGTGTACAGCATCCCCTGGATAACATCCTGACCTGTGGATTTATTGCCGGTCATGGTGCCTCACGTCCAGCCAAACGCATTGAGACAGCTTCTGTGCTGGCGTGTATCTCGATGGAGTGCTGTCAGAACGAGATGCATGGTGGACAAGCTATTCCTGCTTTTGACTTCTATCTCGCTCCCTATGTGCGTATGAGTTATATCGAGGAACTGAAAGCCCTTGAAGACCTGAACGGTGAGAGCTATCAGGAGCTTTACGAAGAGCCGCTGATGGATTATATCAAGAAACCACTCGACGGTCTGACAGGTAAGGAACGTGCTCAGCAGCATGCCATCAATAAGACGGTGGGACGTGTCCATCAGTCGATGGAGGCCTTCATCCACAATATGAACACTATCCATTCTCGTGGTGGTAACCAGGTGGTGTTTTCATCTATCAACTATGGTACTGATACAAGTGCTGAGGGGCGTTGCATCATGCGTGAGATACTGCTCTCTACCTATGAGGGTGTGGGCAATGGTGAAACAGCCATCTTCCCCATTCAGATATGGAAGAAAAAGCGTGGGGTGAACTACTTGCCTGAGGATCGTAACTTTGACCTCTATCAGCTGGCTTGTAAGGTGACGGCTCGCCGTTTCTTCCCTAACTTCCTGAACCTCGATGCTTCGTTCAATCAGGATAGTGAGTGGCGGGCTGACGATCCGAAACGTTATATACATGAGGTGGCAACGATGGGTTGTCGTACCCGTGTGTTCGAGAACCGTTTCGGACCGAAGACCAGTATCGGTCGTGGTAACCTGTCGTTCTCTACCATCAACATCGTGAAGTTGGCACTGGAGTGCCGCGAGGAGCAGGATCAGCAGAAGCGCATTGATATGTTCTTCGCCAAGCTTGATCACATGCTCGAGGTGACAGCCAAGCAACTCGATGACCGTTTCCAGTTCCAGAAGACAGCCTTTGCCAAGCAGTTCCCTCTGCTGATGAAGAGTCTCTGGATCGGTGCGGACAAACTGGGTGCCAATGATACCATCGAGAGTGTGATCAACCAAGGTACATTGGGTATCGGCTTCATCGGTCTGGCAGAATGTCTGGTAGCCCTCACTGGCAAGCATCACGGTGAGAGTGAGGAGAGTCAGGCACTTGGTCTGAAAATCGTCGGCTATATGCGTCAGCGCATCAACGACTTCTGTGAGCAGTATCATCATAACTACTCTGTGCTGGCAACGCCGGCAGAGGGCCTGAGTGGTAAGTTCACCAAGAAAGACCGTAATCAGTTTGGTGTTATCCCTGGTGTCACAGATCGCGACTATTATACCAACTCCAACCATGTGCCTGTCTATTACAAGTGCTCTGCCCGTCATAAGGCGGAGGTGGAGGCACCATATCATGAGATGACGCGTGGTGGTCACATCTTCTATGTGGAGATTGATGGTGATGCCACCCATAACCCACAGGTCATCATGAGTGTGGTGGATATGATGGATCAGCTCGACATGGGCTATGGCTCTGTGAACCACAACCGCAACCGATGCATGGACTGCGGTTATGAGAATGCTGACGATCATCTGGAGAAATGCCCGAAGTGCGGTTCTACAAATATAGATAAGCTGCAGCGTATCACAGGCTATCTCGTTGGAACTACCGACCGTTGGAACAGTGGCAAGCTGGCGGAGCTCAACGACCGGGTGACGCACATCGATCACGGCATGCAGAATATGTTTGAATGATTCGTGTACTCGATATCATAGAGGATACAATGGTGGATGGTCCGGGGTTCCGGACCTCCATCTATTGTGCGGGGTGCCGTCATAAGTGTCCAGGCTGTCATAATCCTCAGTCGTGGGATTTCAAAGGCGGGCGTGAGATGAGCACAGAGGAGATCATGAAGATTATCGTGGCGGATCCCTATGCCAATGTCACATTCTCTGGCGGTGATCCGATGTATCAGTGCGATGGCTTTGCAGAGTTGGCACGAGCTATCCACAGGCAGACAAACAAAGATATTTGGTGTTACACGGGTTTCCTTTTTGAAAGTCTGATTACACGTGCACAGCGTGAACTGCTGGAGTTGCTCGATGTGCTGGTAGATGGACCGTATATCGAGAAACTGCGTGACCCGGACCTCTTGTTCCGTGGTTCTTCCAATCAGCGGCTTATCGACGTACAGAAGTCGCTCTACAGCGGTCAGACTGTGCTATGGAATCCTGATGTCTCTATCTCAATCTGAGGCCTGCTATCTTCCTTTAGGAAACTTTTCTTGCAAGTTTTTTGCCTTTTTCTGTGAAAGTATAGGAAAAAAGATGTATTTTTGCAGAAAATTAGTTGGTATTATGGCAAAGAACTCTAAATGGCAGGATGATTACTGGCTTCTGCTGATGCAACTTTATCTGCAGAAACCTGTGGGTCTGAAGCCGATGTATTGTCGGCAGATGGTCAATCTGAGTATAGAAATCCATATCTCTCCTGATATATTGTTCAACAAGATGTGCCAGTTGGCTAATCTGGAGACACCTCGTGTGGAACGCCTATGGGAGACCTATGGTCAGAATCCCAAGAAACTGGCCCGTGCCGCCCGTCTGATGCGAGAGATGAATGGTTTTAATAATGCTGAAGAGTTCTATAGTGGCGTAGAGGTAAACGAGAGTTTTGAGAAAGACTTTAAGCCTGTAGCCGAAGGTGAGGTGTTGACACCTGTCATGCTGACGCTGATTCTCGATCTTTATTTTCGTCTAACCCCCATTACGATGGTAGCTGTCACTCCTGAAGTTCAGGAGTTGGCAAAGCTCATTGGCATACGGTCTGCTGAAGTGGAAGAAGTGTTGCAGGTCTTTCAAAGTTGTGACCCATACCTGAAACGAAAAGAAACCGCCTCAGCCCGTCTGCTGGCACCCTGTAAGGAGATCTGGCGTCGCTATGGTAATGCCGACACCCAGTCGCTGGCATCCTATGCCGCACAGTTGAAGGAGTATTTTAAGTAATGTCGCAGAGTCAGATACAAGAACAGTTGCAGCAGCTGAAGCAAGGACAGGCATTCTCGCATCAGCAGTTATTGCAGGCATCTCTGGTGGAGTTGCCTATCACACAATTGTTGGATCGCATCACAACGGAGATGAACGATAATCCGGCACTTGAGACAGATGCTTCGTATGATGTTGACGATGAACCTGGGTATCAGGATTATTCTGATGGTCAGGAGTTTGGTGATTCCGACGATTTTGAATCACGTAAGGAGCGGGAGGAACGGCAGTCGGCGCTCGACGATGCGCTTAGCAATATGGGGCGCGATGATGACGAACTGCCTGTCTATCATGGCGGAAACTCCGTCTCAGAGGAGCGTGAGGAGATGGTCTATGGCGAGAGTGTGTCGTTCTATGACCAGCTGAAAGAGCAGATGGGTGAACTGGACATGAGTGATACCCAACGTGATGTGATGGAGTACCTGATCGGTTCACTCGATGATGACGGACTGCTACGTAAGGATCTCGGTGCAATCTGTGACGAGCTGGCCGTATATCATAATGTAGATGTCACAGAACAAGAGTTGATACAGGTTCTTCAGATGTTGCAGACATTTGATCCTGCAGGCATTGGTGCCCGTTCGCTACAGGAGTGTCTGTTGTTGCAGATCGATCGTAGAGACCCTTCACGTCTGAAGGAGCTGATGACCAAGGTCGTGAGCAGCTATTTCGACGAGTTCACCAAAAAACATTGGGATAAGATCCAGAGCGCACTCTCACTGAATGATGCACAGGCAGAAGCCCTTTTCCGTGAACTGCGCAAGCTCAATCCTCGTCCTGGCGCCTCCTTAGGTGAGACGGTAGGCAGGAACATGCAGCAGATAACCCCCGACTTTATTGTTGACACCTTGGATGACGGTACTGTCACCTTTACCCTTAATAATGGTGAGGTGCCGGAACTGAAAGTGTCCCAGTCGTTTGTCGATTCGATGAAGGAATACCAGCAGAATAAGGATCATCTCAACAGGCAGACCAAAGAGGCACTGCTTTATATCAAGAAGAAGGTTGATGCAGCCCAGGGCTTCATTGAAGCCATTAAGGTGCGCCGTCACACGCTGACTGTTACCATGCGGGCGATCATCCAGTTGCAGCACCAGTTCTTTGTCGATGGTGATGAGGCTTCTTTGCGACCTATGATCCTGCGCGATGTGGCAGAGAAGACAGGACTGGATCAGTCCACCATCTCACGTGTGAGCAACTCCAAGTATGCTCAGACGCGCTGGGGAACTTTCCCCTTACGCCATTTCTTTAGCGATGCCTATGTGACGGAGAACGGTGAAGAACTGTCCACCCGCCAGATCAAGGCAGCACTTCGTGACATTGTCGATGGTGAAGACAAACGCCATCCGTTAAGCGATGATGCCCTGAAGGAAGAACTGGCCCGTCGTGGTTTCCCCATAGCCCGTCGTACGGTGGCCAAATATCGTGAACAATTAAATATCCCCATAGCCCGACTCCGGCGATGACACAATCGAATAGAGATAGAAATATCATTTTGGCAGCAAGAATCATGAGTCTGGTGTTTACACCCTTCTATCTGCCGCTGGTTGGACTGATGGCACTGTTCATGTTCAGCTATCTTGGTCTGATGCCCTGGGCCTATAAGCTCCAGGTACTCACGCTGGTCTATGTGTTCACCATCCTTCTGCCCACGATACTCATCCATATCTATCGGCGTTATAAAGGATGGAATCTCATTGATATGGGACATAAGGAACGTCGTATCGTGCCTTACGTCATTTCAATTCTCTGTTATTTCTTCTGCGTCTATCTGATGGATCTGCTCCATATCCCTCACTTTATGGGCTCCATCCTCTCAGCGGCGCTGTTTATTCAGATCGTGTGTGCCCTGATCAACGTGTGGTGGAAGATCTCCACACATACTGCTGCTATCGGTGGTGTGGCAGGCGCACTCTTCGTGTTTGGTGAGTTTTTTGCCTTCAACCCCGTATGGTGGCTCTGTGTCGTACTCATCCTGGCAGGTCTGTTGGGTACCAGTCGTATGATCCTCCGACAGCATACACTGGCTCAGGTCGTCACAGGTTTCTTTGTGGGGGTTGTATGTTCAACATTAGGATTAATATATTTATAGGCTTATGAAACCATTAGTAAGTATCATCATGGGCAGCACCAGTGATCTGCCCGTTATGGAAAAAGCCTGCAAGCTACTTGACGAGTTGCAGGTGCCTTTCGAAGTAAATGCCCTTTCAGCCCATCGTACCCCTGATGCTGTAGAGGAGTTTGCCCGTACGGCAAAAGATCGTGGTATCAAGGTGATTATTGCAGGCGCCGGTATGGCAGCAGCCCTGCCAGGTGTTATTGCAGCCTCTACCACTCTGCCTGTTATCGGTGTCCCTATCAAGGGTATGCTCGATGGCCTTGATGCCATGCTGTCTATCATTCAGATGCCTCCAGGCATCCCTGTGGCTACGGTAGGAGTCAATGGTGCCCAGAACGCAGCTATCCTTGCTGTTCAGATGATGGCCCTTTCTGATGCCGATCTGGCTCAGCGTCTGGCTGCTTATAAAGGTAACCTGCGTGTGAAGATAGAGAAGGCTAATCAAGAGCTGGCAGAGATTAAGTATAACTTTAAAACCAATTAAATGTATCAGAGAAGACAATCCACAGAAGCCCGTGTCGGAGGTATCGGCATCGGCGGACAGAATCCTATTCGTATCCAGTCCATGGGTACAGTGGATACTAACAACACAGAAGGCTGTGTAGCTCAGGCCAAGCGCATCATCGATGCTGGCGGTGAACTGGTACGTTTCACCACCCAGGGTGTTCGTGAGGCAGAGAACATGAAGAACATCTCGGCTCAGCTGAAGGCTGACGGTTATCAGACACCCCTCGTGGCTGATGTCCATTTTACGGCTCATACGGCTGACGTCGCTGCCCTTTATTGTGAGAAGGTGCGTATCAATCCTGGCAACTATGTTGATCCGGGTCGCACGTTCAAGCATCTGGAATATACCGATGAGGAATATGCTGAGGAGCTGAAGAAGATTGAGCGTCAGCTGGTGCCCTTCTTGAATATCTGCAAGGAGCATCATACGGCTGTACGTATCGGAGTAAACCATGGTTCGCTCTCCGACAGAATCATGTCGCGCTATGGTGATACACCAGAGGGTATCGTTGAGAGCTGTATGGAGTTCCTGCGTATCTTCAAGCGTGAGCAGTTCAACGATGTTGTCATCTCAATTAAGGCCTCCAACACAGTAGTGATGGTTACCACCGTCCGTCTGCTTGTCAAGACGATGAATCAGGAGGATATGCATTACCCGCTTCACCTCGGTGTCACAGAGGCCGGAGAAGGTGAGGATGGACGTATCAAGAGTGCTGTAGGTATCGGTGCCCTGCTGACAGAGGGCATTGGTGATACGGTACGTGTGTCGCTGAGTGAAGAGCCGGAGTGTGAGATACCTGTGGCTCGTAAGCTGGTAGATTCCATTGCCGAATGTGCAGCCCTGCGTGAACAGGCTGAGGCTGGAATCAAGGATGACACCATCACGCTCGATATGCACGAGACGGATTGGGAGTCGCTGCAGTTGAAAGCAGCGATGACGGTGGGTGCGTTGCTGATAGACAAGAAAGCACACCAGCTCGTGATCCATAATCCCGGCTTTGATGAAGCTAAACTCGTAGAGCTTGCTGACGGCATCCTTCAGGCAGCGCGCATCAAATTCACAAAGACGGAGTATATCTCTTGCCCGGGTTGCGGACGTACGCTCTATAACCTGCAGGAGACCATTGCCAAGATCAAGGCTGCCACAAAGGATCTCGTAGGACTGAAGATCGGTATCATGGGTTGTATCGTCAACGGTCCTGGTGAGATGGCAGATGCTGATTACGGCTATGTAGGAGCCGGACGTGGAAAGATTTCTCTCTACAAAGCCAAGGAATGTGTAGAGAAGAATATCCCCGAGTCGGAGGCCGTCGAAAAGCTGCTCGAACTGATCCGTAAGGACAGAGCATAACAAGAAGAATCCCGCCAATTGGCGGGATTTATTATTTCATCAGAATCTCTGAGAGCTCCTTCATGCCTTCGGAGGCGCCCTTCTGGATTTGGGTGACACGACTGCCGACATTGATGGGATTGGGATCAATCAGGTAGATGGGCACATCAGGACGTGCATAGTGCATCAGCCCTGCAGCAGGATAAACCACCAGTGAGGTGCCGATAATCACCAGAATGTCGGCTTCCTGTACTTCCTCCGCTGCCACGGTGATGTTGGGAACGGCCTCGCCGAAGAACACGATAAATGGTCGGAGCAGCGAACCGTCACCAGCTTTGGTGCCAGGCTCCACCTCACAGTTGTCGGGAGTAAGGGTTATCTGATAGCGTGGGTCATCCACGTCGCGGCTGGAACAGACCTTCATCAGTTCGCCATGCAGATGGATCACCTTTGACGAACCAGCCATCTCATGGAGGTTATCCACGTTCTGCGTCACAACTGTCACGTTGTACTTCTCCTCGAGTTTCGCCACGAGTTTGTGACCTTCGTTGGGTTGTACGCCCCAGCATTTCTTGCGGAGCATATTATAAAAGTTGGTCACTAGTGTCGGGTCTGCCTCCCATCCTTCGTGGGTAGCTACTTTCGACACAGGATAATTCTCCCATAATCCATCGGCATCGCGGAAAGTCTTCAGTCCACTCTCCACCGACATGCCGGCACCAGTTAATACAACAATCTTTTTCATAAGCATCAAGATATATATTTTCTGCAAAGATAGTGTTTTTTCAGACAAAAGAACAAAAGAAACAAAAAAAAATATGTACTTATGTTCTTATGTCTAAAATTTATTGTAACTTTGCGCCCGATTTTAGAAGTTACACATTATTAATATAAAGAAAGAATGGATAAATTAAGCTATGCTTTGGGCCTGGGAATCGGTCAGCAGCTTGCCCAGATGGGTGCCGAGAATATCAGTGCCGA
>JAEEGG010028486.1_pt1 | contig 10502 bp, 7 predicted proteins | sample 9134161 | NCBI WGS metagenome assembly JAEEGG01 (sample SAMN16246543, study PRJNA631951) | gut metagenome | biome: gut microbiome; feature: rumen; material: CR-attached | host: Bos | place: Iran: Karaj | collected 2018-10 | reverse complement strand
GAACTCGGCTACTTTAACCTCGAATCCGTTCTCCTCAAACCACTTCTGGATTGCGGCGTATGACTTGGGATCACCGTACAGGGTTACCTCATTTTCCTCCTCGTCGATATCATACTCCTCCTCAATTCCAAGGTCAATGAGCTCCAGGATCAGGTCATCCATATCGACACCGTCCTTAAGGGCGATGGTGAACTGGCACTTGTGGCTGAACATAAAGTCCAGGCTGCCGCTGGTGCCCAGTGTGCCGCCGAACTTGGTGAATACTGAGCGTACGTTGGCAACGGTACGGGTGGTGTTATCGGTCAGGGTCTCAACGTAGATGGCAATTCCGTGGGGGCCGTAACCCTCATAGTTCATCTCCTTGTAATCCTTCTGATCCTTACCCATCGCGTTCTTGATGGCGCGCTCGATGTTGTCCTTAGGCATATTCTCGTGCTTAGCGGTAGCTATGATGGCACGCAATGTTGAGTTGTTGTCAGGATCGGGACCGCCAGCCTTAACAGCAATGGCAATCTGTTTGCCGATACGGGTAAATGTCTTAGCCATGTTGCCCCAGCGCTTGAGCTTACGGGCCTTTCTGAATTCAAATGCTCTTCCCATTGTATTCTTTATTTTTGTTTGTTATTATCTCAGTTTTGCATCCAGCTTGCTCTGCATTGCATTGATCATGTTGTTCATGACCTTTTCAATGCGGGCGTCATTCAGAGTCTGGCTCTCATCCTGCAACAGGAAACTTACGGCGTAACTCTTCTTGCCGGTCTCAAGGTTCTTACCCTCATAAACGTCAAACAAAGTAACCTCCTTAAGAATCTTGTTCTCAGTCTGATAAGCCAGCTTCTCAATATCGCTGAACTTTACGCTCTTGTCAACCAGCAGAGCCAGGTCGCGGCGAACGGCCGGATACTTGGGCAGGTCAGTGAAACTGGTCTTGACCTTGCGGGTAGCCTTGAGCAGCTCATCCCAGTTGATATCGGCATAATAAACAGGCTGCTCAACATCAGTAGCCTTAAGCAGGGCACGGGCAACCAGGCCAAGTTCGGCAACTGTCTTGCCTGAACGCAGCTTGTAACGCAAGCCGCAGCTGTATATGGCGTTGTCAAACTCCTCAATCTGCAGGGCGTTCTGTGCCAGGCCGATACGCTTGAACACATTCTCTACGTATGCCTTAAGCTCATAAACCGAGCTCTTCTCATCGGCATGAGCCCATGAGCCCGATACACGCTGACCTGTAATCCAGAGGCCCAGATGATAATCCTCAGAGTAAGCACGCAGCGGATTCTGAGGCTCACCGTCCTTACCCGGCTCCTTGAGCGCCTCACGCTTTACACCGTCAAAATAGTAGCACTTGCCGAACTCAAAGAACCTGAGGTCTGAGCTCTGACGGCGGATGTTGTGTGACAGGCTCTCCAGTCCGCCGAATACCATGTTCTCACGCAGTACGTTCAGATCGGCACTGAGCGGATTGATGACGCGGACCAGTTTCTCTGGCGGGCAGCACTCCAGACCGTCGTAGTAGGCGGCACGGGTGAGCGAGTTGTTCAGGATCTCATTGAATCCGCAACCTACCAGCTGCTCAGATACCAGATCCTGCAGTTTGTGTGAGCGGTCCACCTCACCCTGAACGGTCAGGCTTGACTTGACTGACTTGTCAAAATCTATGTTGTTGTAACCGTAGATACGGAGAATCTCCTCAACTACATCGCACTGATGCTGAACATCAACGCGGAAAGGAGGAACAGAGAGTTTCATGCCTGACTTCTCATCGAAAGACTCAACTGTAATGCCCAGGTTCTCAACAATGCTCTTCATAACCTTGCGGTCCAGAGTCTTGCCGATAAGACGGTCAGCGTAGTCAAACTCAAAGTCAATCTTGAAATTCTCTATCTTGGAAGGATAAACATCCTTTATATCCATTGAAATGGTACCGCCGGCAAGTTCCTTTACCAGCATGGCAGCCTGCTTGAGTGCATACAGAGTGCCGTTGGGATCTATACCGCGCTCAAAGCGGAACGATGCGTCGGTACTTAACTGATGACGGCGTGCGCTCTTGCGGATCCATGTGGGATGGAAGTATGCGCTCTCCAGGAACACGTTCTTGGTTGAGTCCGATATGCCCGAATCCAGACCGCCGAACACGCCGCCCATGCACATGGGCTCCTCTGTGTTGCAGATCATAAGGTCACGCTCTGAGAGCTTGCGCTCAATACCGTCCAGAGTTACGAACGGAGTGCCCTCCGGCATGGTCTTTACAACCACCTTGCCGCCCTTGATCTTATCGGCATCAAAGCTGTGCAGCGGCTGTCCGTAAGCGAACAGTATGAAGTTGGTGATATCTACAATATTGTTGATGGGATGCAGGCCGATGGCTGTCAGTTTGTTCTTGAGCCAATCGGGACTCTCCTTAACGGTAACACCCTTGATGCTCACACCTGCATAACGCGGGCAAGCCTCGGTATTCTGAACGTCAATGTCAATCTTGAGGTCCTGGTTATCGACCTTGAAGCCGTCAACATCGGGACGGTGCAGAGCGGTCTTGTAACCGTTCTGGAGCAGCCATGCATAGAAGTCACGTGCTACGCCCCAGTGTGAGCAGGCATCAGAGTGGTTGGGAGTGATATCCACCTCAATCACAAAGTCTGACTCCAGGTGGAAATACTCGGCAGCAGGAGTGCCGGGAACTGCATCGGCCGGAAGAACCATGATACCTGAGTGATCATTACCCAGGCCCAGTTCCTTCTCAGAGCAGAGCATACCGAATGACTCTACGCCACGCAGTTTTGAAGGCTTGATGGTAAAGCTCTCATCGCCCTCATAGATCTTGGCGCCGATGGTAGCGACTACGACCTTCTGGCCGGCAGCCACGTTGGGTGCGCCGCAAACTATCTGCACGGGATCGCCGCTGCCCTGATCGACTGTGGTTACATGAAGATGGTCTGAATTGGGATGCTCAACGCAGGTGAGAACCTCGCCGATCACGATATCCTTCAGGCCGCCTTTTACTGACTGGACCTCCTCTACTCCGTCAACCTCCAAACCTACTGATGTAAGCGCTGCAGCAACCTCATCGGGGGTCATATCAAAGTCAACGTACTCCTTTAGCCACTTATATGAAACGTTCATAAAATACCTATTTCTTTTTCAACCCGCAAAGGTATAAAAAAGTCAGCAGATTGCTGCAAATCTGCTGACTCAATTTATGGTTCAGTAGGGGATGTCTCCGGCATCCGGAGCACCGCCCAGCGGGTCATCTGGCGGAAGCTGCTCGTCATTCATCTTGGAGCGCTTCACGCTGCCCCGGTGGCCGCCGCCTCCGGGCTCACCTGAACCTATGTTATCGAAGAGAGCCAGATCGCTCCGGAATGACAGACGCACATCACCCACTCCACCGTTACGGTGCTTGGCAATTATAATCTCGGCGATACCGTGCAGATCATTGTGGTTGTTGTCCTCATAGATCTTGTAATACTCAGGGCGGTGGATGAAGCATACAATATCTGCATCCTGCTCAATAGCACCTGATTCACGGAGGTCAGACAATTGAGGGCGCTTACCCTCGTAACCCTCACGGCCCTCGACGCCACGGTTAAGCTGTGACAGGGCAATGATAGGTATATCCAGTTCCTTGGCTATACCCTTGAGGTTACGTGAGATCGTACTGATTTCCTCCTGACGGTTGCCGAACTTTATTCCGCTGGCGTTCATAAGCTGCAGATAATCAATGATTATCAGCTCAACGTTATGCTCCTGTTTAAGGCGGATGGCCTTGGTGCGGAACTCAGTGATGGAGAGAGACGGGGTGTCGTCCAGAAACATAGGCGCACTCTGCAGGGCGTTGATCTTGCTGTCCAGAACCTGCCACTCATACGGGGCCAGGCGGCCGTCACGCAGTTTGTTACCCGGTATCTCACATACGCTTGAGATAAGGCGGTTCACCAGCTGCACGTTACTCATCTCAAGTGAGAAAAGCGCTACCGGCTTCTGGTTGTTAACTGCGATGTTCTTGGCCATGGACAGAGCAAATGCCGTTTTACCCATTGCAGGGCGCGCAGCCAGAATGATAAGGTCCGATTTCTGCCAGCCCGATGTAATGTTGTCAAGGTCACGGAATCCGCTGGCCAGTCCGCTCATGCCCTCGGCACGGGACGCAGCTGTACGGATACGGTTAACGGACTCCTGCAGCACTACATCAATAGATGCGAAGTCCTTCTTGACATTACGGTGGGCAATCTGGAACAGTTTGTTTTCGGCCTCGCCCAGCAGATCGGAGATATCGGTCGTATCATCAAATGCCGATGTCTGGATCTCACTGGTAAACGTAATCAGTTCACGAGCCATTGCCTTCTGCGCGATAATTCGCGAGTGGTACTCGATGTGTGCCGATGACGTCACCTTACCAGCCAGCTGAGTCACGTAAAGCGCACCACCTGCCTCCTCAAGCGTGCCATTGCTCTTGAGCTGCTCAGTCACAGTCAGGATGTCAATGGGGCGCTGATTCAGCGACAGGTTTGCCACAGCCTCATAAATCACCTGATGGCGGTGATCGTAGAATGACTCCTTCTTGAGTATGTCACTCACCTTTGGGAATGCATCCTGCTCAATCATAAGTGCGCCAACTACCGCCTCCTCAAGCTCAAGAGCCTGCGGCTGAAGGTGGTTGAGCACTATGCCGTCAGATGAACCACGTGAACTGCGCTGTCTGTTTCTGGAATCTGCCATTTTCTGTCTTCGTTACAAATGCAAAAATAAAGGTTTGCCTTATGCTCCCGGCAAACCTTCATCAATACTTATCCCCCCGTTTTCAACAACGCAAAATGACACAGTAGGGACTGTCCCTATTGTGTCATTTTTTGTTTTTCTGTTCCTGCTCAAGTTCGATAGCACGGACTCTATCTATCATCTCCTGAGTCAGTCTTGTGAGAGTAGTATCTTTTGGTACATAGACATCAATGCTAGTACTTCTAATTGCCACCATAGAGGCTATTACTCCCGGTACATTACTTCTATGAGGTTTGTCTTTGTTGCTCGAGTCCGCCAGACAAGGATATTCATCAAAAAAATCCTTGTAATTATCAAACAATATGACATCGTATGAATGTCGGTCCAAATAGAAGTCTTCAATAGCACAACCATTATGCATAAGATAGAACTTGTCCGATGCATCCGAAACCGTTAATGAGAACAGTCCGTTTTCATCGGTAATGACAATAGGAGCTTTTATACTGTCGTTCCGGGATACTTTCACTCCTGGCATGATATTATCTCTAAGCTGAGATATTTTTACCCCCGGAAACGGTGTGCCGTCCTTCTTACGTACTATACCGGTAATGACATCGCCCTTCTTTACGGAAACCGAATCTCCAGCCTCCTGCTGAGCAGGAACCATTGCCGCAAACACATCACTCTTACCGCAAAACAGTGGCAACAGCAGCAATGAAACGCTGCAAACAATGCGATACCACCCTCTGGAAAGCCATATTCTGCCAGTACGTATTCTCATAAAAGCACTAATTATTGAAGGAAACTCATAATTAATACTTTAGTATCAATTTTAAGTTAAAACCTCATTTTGAAACATTAACAAAGAGATGTGTCCCCACTGTCACCAAAATGAGCCAAAGAGCGCTCGGCTCCGAAGGAGACGCTTGGCTTGTCCAAGAACCCTCCCCAATGGTCACATCAGCTCACGTTGGCAGGTGAACATGCCGGGGAAGAGGTCGGCGGGAGCATCCAGAGGCTCGCGGAATATGCCGTAGATGGTGGAGCCGGAGCCGGTCATTGCGGCGTACTCTGCTCCAAGGTCGTATAGTTTCTGCTTGATCTCGGCCAGGAGCGGATGCTTGGCGAATACCGAAGGCTCAAAGTCGTTGAAGACGCAGTCCTTCCATTCGCCAACCGGACGCATCACAGCATCAGCGAGTGATATTTCCGGTCTGTGCGGAGTCACGCTGGCGTATGCATCGGCCGTTTTGACAGCGATATCGGGCTTAACCAGCAGGATTGTGTAGCCTTTAAGAGTAAGGCCGATGGGATTAAGTATCTCACCCTTGCCCGTAGCAAATGACGGGGTATTGGAAACAAAGAATGCACAGTCAGCACCAAGTTTTGCCGCATAGCGCTCCATCATGGATTCGCGCATACGAAGGTTGAAACGGCGATTCAAAAGCGTAATCATGAACGCGCAGTCCGATGATCCTCCGCCCAGGCCGGCGCTTGACGGGATATGCTTGTGCAGTTTGATATCTATTGATGGCAGGTCAAAGTCCTGCTGAAGCATCAGATAGGCCTTGACGACAAGGTTATCGGCCGCAACGAACGGGAACTCGTTTCCCGTCATCTCAAGCGAGCAGCAGGGAATGTCCTCTTTTCTGGGGAACAGCCTGTACGGCATGAATGCATCATCCGGCTGAACAAGCAGGCCGGCCTCGATACGTTTACGAAGCTGCGCCGGATCAAGCGGACGCATGGGTTTTATCTCCAGCGCATCCTGCAGCAGCACCGGATAAAACACAGTCTCAATGTCGTGGTATCCGTCACTGCGTTTTGCCACGACATTGAGTCCTATGTTGATCTTTGCGTTAGGGAATGTAATCATCCCTGTATCGTTTTATTGGTTATCCTTCTCTATGCCTTTTGCGGCGATGCGGCCCGATGCCATGCACTCTGTAAGAGCGTTACCGCCCAGACGGTTACCGCCAAAGAATCCGCCGGTAACCTCACCTGCTGCATACAGACCGGGAATAGCCTTGCCGTTCTCATCCAGAACGCGGCGGTCCAGGTCAATCTTAAGACCGCCCATGGTGTGGTGGGTTGACGGAGCAAGCACGCGGATGGTCAGGTTGGCATCGTCAATGTTGTAGGTTGACTTGTCATACTTGCCGTCGGCACCGCGACGTGCAGAACCGATGATACCGGTTGCGTGACGCTTGCCTATAGGAGCAGGATCAACGCCGTCCATAACAGCCATATCGTACTCGCGGATGCTGTTCTTTACAACATCGGCATCCAGTTTGATACCCAGTTCATCAAAGAGTTCGGGCAGGGCCGATGCCTTTCCGCTCCAGTCCTTGCCGTTGAAGCTGTGACCGCCGCCACCGCCAAAGCCGCCGAAACCGCCGCCGAAGCCGCCGAATCCGCCGCCTCCCATGACGTAAAGGTAAACACCGCGACGGCCTTCCAGCTCAACGCCGTGCTTGAATCCGTTCAGTGACAGCACGTCACGCTCGGAGCACTCATCGACATAACGCTTACCGTCCTTGGTGCTGATGAATACAACGTTCTCCACACCGCCAAACGCGATAGCGCCGTCAGCGATATAAGCCAGAGGCATAAGCTGCGTGTAGCCCTCGCCTACTGTTGCGGCACCGATCTTCTGGGCCATATCGATACCGTCACCACGCAGTGAAGAACGGTTGGTTGTACCTATGTTGGGTGACAGATACTGGCGTGACCAGTACTTGTTGGTCTTGAGCACCTTCTGTATGTTGGCTGCGTATCCGCCGGTTGCAATGATCACACCCTTCTTGGCGTGAGCGGTAACCTCTGTTCCATCGGCCATCTTGGCCTTGACGCCTGTAACGCGACCGTTCTCGAATATAAGATCGTTGGCGCTGGTCTCCCTCATTACGCGGTTGTGCTTATCGGCATTGTTAACCACTGCCAGAGGAGCCATCACGTACGAACCCCAGTTGCCCTGATAACGCTCGGGAGTGCCGTCGCCGTCTGCATCGGTTGTGCAACCGTTCATTGTGGAGCCTCTGTACCAGAGAGCACCCACCAGGGTTGACTGGCTGTCGCTGAAACCTACGCCCATGCTCATAAGCCAGGGCTTGAGTTGCTCACCCTCCTCGATGAACTGCTTTACAAGTTCATAGTCGCCGTATATCCACTCATCCTTGGCGGTGTTCTGACGCAGGCCGCCGTAGTAGGTCTGGAAGATATGCAGGTTGGTGGTTGAGAACAGCAGGAGCTGGTTCTCGGGGGTACCCTTCTTGAGCTGAGGCTCGGCGTAATCAAGATAAGCCTTTATCTCTTTCTTAAGATCCTGCAGTGTCTGCAGATACTCCTTATGGACTCCGTGCTTGGAAAGTTCAACTATATCACCGGCCACAAACTCGTGATCCTTGTAGTATGATGCGTCAAACGGCTCCTCGCTCCAGTTATAGATAACCTTGAGGTCGTTTACACAACCCACGGTTGCACGTACCTTGTTATGCATCTTGCCGTCAAATCCCTTGGCACTGGTAGCCGTGGGTCTGTTGATATCCCATACAAGACTGTGATCTATAGACTGATAGACACCGCCCGATACCAGAGTGTTACCGCCAAGTTCGGCGTTTTTCTCAATGATAAGGACAGTGTTGCCGTCCTGGGCAGCCTGTGCCGCAGCGCAGAGACCTGCACCGCCACCGCCTATGATGACCACATCCCATGTATCCTCAACGGGAGCACCGGCCTGAGCCTTGGCTCCGTTGTCTATGAATGCCTTACGGTTGGTAACGCCGGCCTGATCGGCAGCGTTCAGCACGGCCTCCTTAAGTCCGAAACTTGACATTGTGGCACCCGATACGGCATCCACGTTAAGTCCGTTTGCGGCAATGATCTTGGCCGGAAGTGTCTGCAGAGCCACATCTCCCACATGGGCGGTCTCGCGCTGCTGTCCCACTCTTATTTCTGTAATTCCTGTCTCACTGAATGTTACACGGGCCTGAACCTGACCGCCGTAACCCTTGCCGCTGCCGGTATATGTGCCGGGAGTGAAACTCAGGGCTGCGTTCTTGGCAGGAACCGGTTTCTCGCCGCGGGCCTGTGCAAGAGCCAGATCAACAGCCTTCTTGACTGCATCTGATGAATATGTGGCACCTGTTATGCCATCGACGTCTGTACTCTGGGCATCGACTATCCTCTGTGCGACGACAGTGTAAGGCGATGTGTACTGTGCGTAGGTATTGCCGTTATCCTTCACAGATACTGCGGCAATCTTGTGACCCTTTACGGTCACCGTAGCGGTAATGGTACTCTCCACGTTAAGGGCATCGGCACTGTATTTGCCGTTTGCCAACTGAGTACCATCTGTAGGCGCGCCGCCTCCACAGGCTGCAAGCGCCATTGCAACAACTGGAAAACAAACTTTTGATAATCTCATATTGTGATAAATTAAAGTCCTGCAGCGACGGCTATGCCGTGGTCAACTCCGCTGAATCCCATGAATGCCAGGGCCAGCAGACCTGCGGTGATAAGGGCGATAGCCATACCCTCCATGCTCTTGGGGATACGAACCTTTGCCAACTGCTCACGGATACCTGCAAATATGATCAGGGCAAGGGCAAAACCTATAGAGGTTGCAATTGCATAAACCACACCTGTAAGCAGGTTGGGCTCCAGACCCTGTGCGTTATAGGTAGCGTTGGCAACCAGGATCGATACACCCAGTATGCAGCAGTTTGTGGTGATAAGCGGAAGGAAAATACCCAGAGCCTGATACAGTGAAGGAGAAACCTTCTTGAGTATGGTCTCAAGCATCTGAACCAGACCTGCAATCACCAGGATGAACAGAATAGTCTGAAGGTAACCCAGTCCGTAGGGATTGAGTACCCAGTTCTGCAATCCGTAAGTAACGATAACCGCAACCGTGAGCACGAACGTAACAGCCAGGCCCATACCGGCGGCGGTACTTATCTTCTTTGATACACCCAGGAACGGGCAGATGCCCAGGAACTGGGACAGAACTATATTATTGACGAATATAGCCGCGATAAATATCAGAAAATATTCCATAGTGTTCAGGCTTTACGGTTCTTTACTGAGTTTACTATGGCCATAAGCAGGCCAAGTGTTATGAATGCTCCGGGAGCCAGCACGAATACAAGCATCTTCATGGACTCGGGCAGTATCTGATGGCCGAATACCGCTCCGTTGCCCAGCAGTTCGCGGACAAATCCCAGGATTGTGAGAGCCAGGGTGAAACCGATACCAATACCGATACCGTCACAGATTGATGCCAACACGTTGTTCTTGGCTGCGAATGCCTCGGCACGTCCCAGGATGATGCAGTTCACCACAATCAGCGGGATGAATATGCCCAGCGTCTTGTACAGATCCGGAACATATGCCTGCATGAGCATCTGCAACAGTGTAACGAATGATGCAATCACCACTATATAACAAGGTATGCGCACACCGTCAGGGATCAGGTTCTTGAGCAGTGAAATGAATGTGTTTGAGCAAATGAGCACAAACATGGTTGCCACACCCATACCCAGTCCGTTTACGGCCGATGTGGTCGTAGCCAGTGTGGGGCACATTCCCAAAAGGAGAACAAACGTAGGATTCTCCTTTATAATACCGTTTATTATTGTCTTGAAGTAGTTCATCGTCATATCAGTTTTAGTTCTGTGATGAAGCTCCGCTCACGCCATCGGCCGCAGTGTAACCGAACACAGCCTTGTAGGCGGCGTTCACGGCACGCAGGAAAGCCTTTGATGTGATTGTAGACGCTGTGATGG
>JAEEGG010028482.1_pt1 | contig 10503 bp, 7 predicted proteins | sample 9134161 | NCBI WGS metagenome assembly JAEEGG01 (sample SAMN16246543, study PRJNA631951) | gut metagenome | biome: gut microbiome; feature: rumen; material: CR-attached | host: Bos | place: Iran: Karaj | collected 2018-10 | reverse complement strand
TTTAGTACCATTTACTCTGACAAGTCCAGGAAGATAAATATTCCTTAATAATTTTTTAAAATCTGAGATATTGTGTATAATATTTTCAAAGGTGTCTATTATTTTTTCTAAATCTGGAAAATTATGGAGGACTAAGTCTCTATTTTCATCATCCCAGTCAATACATTCGTCACCTTCCCAATTATCGCTATTTTCTGCATTTTCATTTTCATAAGGTAATTTAGAATTAGCAACAAAGAAAGTATAATCAGGAGCTATTGGTTGAATATCAGCAACACGAAATTCTCTTTGAGTAACCAATCTTTTTCTAATAAAATGCTTTTCGTCTGAAGCTTTAGGATAAAAACATAGATCTGTTTCAACTTCTAGAAAACCTTTCTTTTCTACTGTTACCCCAAAACTTACATTACCAGCAAAAGCTCTTAATTCTTTAGGAAGTAAATTATTTACACAGTCTTTTAATTTGTTTATAACACCACCAAAAGGAAGTTTTACTTTTAATATGTCAGAGAAGAATGTTTCAGCTAGGAATCTAGGAGTTATACCTCCTTTACCTTTTGTAATTTTGTCCAGGATTTCATCCCATATTTTATTTAAAAATGGTTGAATAAATCTGCCTACTGGTATAGGTATAGGAATTATTGTAGGTGAAGGACCTGGAACAGTAATATTTGAAATATCAGGGCATTCCAGAAAATTAGGTTGGTCCGGAATAAATGAAGCTAAATCAAATTCAACATCATTTTCTTCAGTTTTTATGGCATCGCAACTTGACAAAGGTTCAGTTATTTTTGATAAATCAGCATCGCTTGGAAGGATTTTATCTAATAATTTGCTTAAGAAACCAGTAGCTTTTTTAACAGGCAGTTCTACACCAGCAGTTTTATATTTAGGATTATCTGCTAAGATACCGAAAGCTTGTTTTATTTTTGCTGTACATCTTACGGTAACTCTACCGCCATAAGCTTTAAACATATCTTCTAAAGGGGTTAACGGACCTTTGGCATTAGTGGTTCGGGTGTCGTAATAATATTCAATTCCTTTGTCGTAGACAGGTTTTAATAACCCATCATTAAAGATATCTAACTGAACATCCATGCCTTTTTGTTGAAAACCGCTCAAGCCGTCAAGATGAGCTGAAGTAACAAAAGCTGGCAGTCTAAAATACATATATTCGCTAGTTAAAATTTCAATGGGGTTTGGTGGGAAAGGTAAATTATTATAGAAAACTGAATCATCATTCATGTTATCTTTGATGATTTTAAACATCAAGTTGGATGCAGCTTCAGCACATTCTTCTGCTCTTTTTTCGTTGCTAGTTAAAATAGTATTCCAACGCCCGGAGGTAGTAATTTTTGAAATAGTAACTCCTGCTATAATTAAGACCCCTAGAACGCCTATTGCCATTAAATAAGCAGAACCTTTCTTTTTAAACAGCTTTTTCACCTTTAAACCCCTTTAAAGTATATTACTTATTACTAAATTATAATGTAATGTACAGAATTAGGCAAGCTTTTTGAGGTTTGTTCAAGAAAAGTAAGTTTGTAATAAAGCTTTATAAATTATCTTTTAACAAAGTTGAAGGATCTGTTGTAAATACAATGAAATATCCTTCATCTAATTTTTCTAAAACTTTACAGAATACGCTAGTTTCGCCACGTATTTCTAAATTATCAAAGGGTTTTAATTCTGTTTCAGGAATAATGATAGCATGAGATTTAGAAGCAGAAACAATTTTCCCTTTTATTGCAGCTATTCCAACATGTTTTTCAAATATTTCGTGAAATACTATTTCGATAGGATTACTGAGCTTTTTTACGGAAGTATCTATCTTAGGGCATTGGTAGTTATATTTTCCACCAATACCTGTTACGTCAGAAAGAAGAATAGGGGTTTGAATCCCTTTGGGGAGAACTTCAAATTCTTTAGCTATTGTAAGGGGTTCTTTTATATAATTTTTTGTTGATTGAGATATTAAAATCTGACCGCCAAAAGTGTAGCTTTCTATTCTTCCACAAAGATTGACATGTTTACCGATAACGCCATATCTGGTATGTTTTTCTGAGCCTATATTACCAACTATTGTTTCACCACTGTTGATGCCTATACCCATTTGCAATTCCGGGTACCCATTAGCTTTATTCCAGTTGTTTACCTCAATCATTGCAGATTGCATTCTGATAGCTGCTATGACAGCATTTAATGCATGGTCTTCTATTTCGATAGGTGCCCCAAATATAACTAGAATTCCATCTCCAAGGAATTCAATTATTGTACCTTTATGCTCCATAATTATTTCGCTCATTACAGAAAGGTAATGGTTAAGCATGTCTATTAAACGAGATGCGTCTAGGGTTTCACTAAGTTGAGTGAAACCACGTAAATCACTCATCATTATTGAAAGATGACGCTTTTTCCCACCAATCTGCAAACCGCCTGGAGTTTCGAGCAGTTCTTTAACTATTTCATCTGATAAATATCGACCAAATGTGGTGTTCAATAATTGGTTGCGAAGTTCCAACTGATTGTTAAGCTTTTTGATTCTTTCCATTGCTTTAACGGCATCTCGAAGTTCTACCAATTCGCTGATATCATTCAGAACAACTACTATACCTACTTTTTCATCTTCTTTATGTAAAAAAGAAGTCGTTATGCTGAGTTGTTTAAAACTAGTTCCGTTAAAATAGGGAACAAGATTTCGATGAGAAGTACTTCTGTCGTATATGGCATCAATTATAGCCTGGTTAAAATTGTCGTTTTCCTCAAAAAGTATGAAGCAACGAGCGAACTTTTTGCCTATTAAATCCTCTCTTTTTTTTCCGAGTATTGATTCTCCTGCGGGATTTAAATGAGTAATCACTCCGTCAAAACCAATAACCATCAATCCTTCTGACATATCAGAAATAATGGTTTGATAAATAAAATTAGTTTGATCACTCATCTTTGTATAGTCCAAAGGGTTAAGAATATAATTATCATATTATAATATTTGTCTTTGTTGCAAAGTCAAGATTTTAATATTGTGATTAATTGACATTGTGCATGATAATAAGATATATTTTTCTTTAATACACCTATTTTTCCGTATAAAACAAGGCAAAGGAGCTTCACTAAGTGAGCAGTATTCTTAAACAAACATATAATGATGTAGAAGGCCTAAAATATATAAGTCCCAAAATTGCAATGGAAGAAGCATCAAGGTGTTTACTCTGTTACGATGCACCTTGTAGCCAGAGTTGCCCTGCTGGAACTGATCCAGCAAAATTCATCCGTTCAATAAGATTCAGAAATGTAAAGGGGGCTGCTGAAACAATCCGAGAAAACAATCCTCTCGGTGGTATCTGTGCTAGAGTATGCCCTTATGATACTCTTTGTGAAAAAGCTTGTAGTGCTACTAGAATAGAAAAACCGATAAGAATTGGTTTATTGCAGCAATTTGCTGTTCAGCAAGAAAAAGCTTATGGAATGAAAAACTTGAAAGTTTCTGACACAAAGAAAAATAAAAAAGTTGCATGTGTTGGAGCTGGTCCAGCTTCATTAACCGTTGCTGCTGAATTAGCAAAAATAGGTTATGAAGTAAGCATTTTTGAAAAAGAAGCCAAGGCTGGTGGCATGTTAACTTATGGAATAGCACCAGTTAGGCTCCCTCAAGAAGTTATAGATTACGATATAGAACAGATTAAACAACTTGGGGTTAAATTCAATTTAAATACAAAAGTAACAAAAGAAGATTTAGATACCTTTGATGCTGTTTTTGTCGGAACAGGATTATGGGGTGAAAACCTGCCGAATATTGAAGGAATCAATCTTCAAGGCTCTTTTTCTGCTGTTAAGTTTTTAAAAGAATTTAGAAAAGGTAATTCTTATTTTGTAAAAGATAAGAATGTTGTTGTTATTGGCGGTGGTGATGTGGCTATTGACTGTGCTGTTACCGCCAATATTTACGGAGCCAAAGACGTAAGAATAGTTTATAGAAGAACCTTGGAAGAAGCTCCTGGTAATATGAGAGAATTTGTTCATGCTTTTGAACGTGGTATAAGTATGACAACAAATATGGCTCCTGTTGCTGTAAAAGGTAATGGAAATGTTGAAAAGGTTGAATTTGAAGGATTTAGAAATAAAACTGACAAAATGACAGTTTCGGCAGATATTGTTGTTTTTGCTACTGGTCAAAGTTCTGAAGCTAAGGAATTAGGCCTTTTCTCTGATGAATACATAAATGAAAAAGGTCTAATAAAAGCAAATAACACCAATATTACAGGAAAATACTTTGCTGGCGGCGATGTGGTTCATGGAGCAAAAACAGTCGTTGAAGCAGTAAAAGCTGGCAAAATGGCTGCTACATCAATTTCTAAGTATCTTGAAGAAAGCAAATAAAAAGAAAGGAAAAAGCTTGTCTTTTGTGTTTCAAAGTTTGTTAAGCTTTGTAATGATGATTGGCAAGATAAAAGAGTGATAATAGAGTATGACAATAAAAAAAGATTTATCAATAAAATATCTTGGAGTTGACTGTCTTAGCCCATTTTTCCTTTCTTCATCACCGGTTTGTGCTAACTATGAAATGGTTGCAAAAGCATATAAAGAAGGTTGGGCTGGTTGTTTCTTCAAAACTGTTGGCCCTTACGCAATGGATGAATGTTCACCAAGATTTGACAATGTAAATAAAGAAGGTACCCCTTGGATAGGCTTTAAGAACATGGAACAGGTTTCTCAGCACACTCCTGAAGAAAACTTTGAAGCTATGTCTAAGCTTAATCACGATTTTCCAGAACATATTACTGTTGCTTCAATTATGGGTTCTACAGTTGAAGAATGGAAAAAACTGGCAATTATGGCAGAACAATGCGGTGCAAAGCTGATTGAAGGTAATTTCTCTTGCCCTCAAATGGCTACTAGTGCAATGGGTTCAGATGTTGGAACTAACCCTGAACTACTTTTCACATATAGCCAGGCAGTAGCATCTGTTACTAAAATTCCATTTATAGCAAAAATGACCCCTAACTGCACTGAAATGGTTTCTTTAGCTAAAAAAGCTATTGAAGGTGGTGCAAAGAGTGTTTCTGCTATTAATACAATCAAATCTATTACTAATATTGATTTTGAAAATATGACAGGAATGCCTGTTGTAAACGGAAAATCTTCTATTTCAGGTTATTCTGGTGCTGCCATAAAGCCTATAGCTTTAAGATTCTGTGCTCAGCTTCTTCAGGGCATTGAAGGATTAGAACTTTCTGGAATCGGCGGAATAGAAACTTGGCGTGATGCTGCTGAATACTTGGTTATTGGTTGTAGAAATCTTCAAGTTACTACTTCTGTAATGCAATATGGTTATAGAATTGTTGAAGACATGAAAAACGGTCTGATGCACTATATGGATGAAAGAGGTTATAACCATTTAGACGAATTCATTGGTAAAGCTCTTGTAAACATAATTCCTGCTGAAGAACTCAACAGAGATTTTATGCTTCTTCCTAAGTTTGATAATGAAAAATGCTTAGGTTGTGGCAGATGCTATATTTCATGCTTTGATGGCGGCCATCAGGCAATTAAATGGGACGAAAACGATAGAAAACCTGTTCTTATCAAAGATAAATGTGTCGGCTGTCATCTTTGTCTAAATGTTTGTCCAGTTCAAGACTGCATTACACCAGGCGAAATCACTTGGAAAAAATGTAGAAAACAGACTGAAATTGTTTATAAAAAAGATTACAGTTCATTAGGGCTTTAATAGATTATTAATTCTAAATAAAAAAAGAGTGATAGCCTGAATACTATCACTCTTTTTTTATTTAGAATTTTACTATTTATACAATCCCATAATCATTGTTATATCATCACTTTGTGGTGCTTCTCCGGCAAATATTTTAAGTTCGTTCCTGATAGCGTGTAAAATAGTTTTGGGGTTGTTGTCTTTCTGATTGGATAAGAATTCTTTTAATCTTTTTTCACCATATAGTTCTATTTTAACATTTTGAGCTTCTGTAACACCATCTGTATACAATAAGATAGAATCTTTATGGTCTAGATTTACTTCGACTTCAGTAAAGTTTACTTTTTTAGAAACGCCTAATGCCATAGAATGTTTTATTGTCAGATATTCCCAAACACCATTATGATACATCAAAGGAGGATTATGACCAGCATTTACACAAATCATCTTGCCTGTTTCTGTATCTAATATAGCAAGAAAGAGAGTTAGAAACATTCTGGCTTTGTTGTTTTCACATAATTCCAAATTGGCTTCTTTAATAGCTACAGCAGGTTCTTTCCCGCTTAATATCAGTTCTTTAATCAAAGCTTTGGCGTTCATCATAAATAAAGCTGCGGTAATACCTTTGCCAGAAACGTCTGCTACTAGCATTGCATTATGAGTCTTATCTATGGAGAAAAAGTCATAAAAATCTCCGCCGACTTCTTTTGCTGTATCCATTGTGGCATAAATTATGTATTTGTCATTATCCGGAAAATCATCAGGAAGAACAGAGTTTTGAATAGTTCTGCCTATTTCTAATTCAGCATCGATACGTTTTGATTCTGCTTCAATAGCTTTCTTTAAAGCATTAACAGTAGTGTTAATGCCATTTGATAGAACGTCAAATTCTTCTGTATTGTGAACTCTAACTGTTTCGTTTAAATCGCCATCTGTTATTCTGTGCAATGAATCATTAACAGAGTAAATTCCTTTGATAACAACTTTTTGAAGCAATAAAGAAATTAATATATAAACGATAGAAAATAGAACGAAATAAGCAATAGCCATAGACTGAACAACTGTGTTTCTAGACAAAAACATTTCATCTTCTGGAAGACTTGCTCTGAGTATTAAATCATTATATTTTCTGTAAACACATAAAGAGGGCTTTCCGTCTATTGTTTTTACTATTGTTTTCTGTTTTTCACCATTTAAAAAATCTACAGCATCTTTATTGTCTACAGCTTTTGATATTTTTAATTTTCCATTATTTCCTATTCTGAAATCCTTAGAAATATTATAAATATCTGCTAACTTTTCAGCTTCTTCTAATCTTTGAGGGGAGTAACCTATCTGGACAAAGCCTTTTGCATCTTGTCTTCTAACCCCTACATACTGAAATATCTTTTTCAAATAACCATTCGGCATAGGATTTTGAACATATTCATTATCTTGGCCTACTAATAGCTTTTGAACGAATACGTTAGATTGTTCTCTTGAGGCCATATCATAACCGATATAATCTGCAGGAATAGAAGAAACCATAATCCCATCGCCGTTAGTTATCGTTACTTCATCTACGTCAAAATCCTGTTTCAGTTTTTCCAAAAGACTATTATTAACTTTATATTCAGGACAGGCCATTATCACATCATGATAAAGCTTAATTTTACCATCGTAATCCAGAGTAGAAGCTTTGTCTTTTACTGATTCTATAGCTTTATCAAATGCTATTAAACTATTAGACAAATCTGGAGTGTTTTTAACTATTTTCGCAAAAGCTCTTGTTTTAGTTAAAGCCCCATTTTCTGTCAATTCTTTTATACGTTCTAAATTATTATTAGAATGTAATATTCTGGCTTCTGCATCATTCAGATTTTCATTAAGCATATTTAAAGCTGTTTCTTGAGCTAGCTTGCTTTGAATTCTGTATGAACAAATCAATGTAACGGCAAAAGCAGCAACAACAAATATTGTCAGCCATATAGAAAATATTTTTTTCATCGTCAAAACTTTCAATTTATTTTTTTATTTAAAATAAGAATATTTTCATTCTCTTGCCTATAGTATTCAATGGAATCCGTTAATTTTTTGACCATAAAAACACCCAAGCCACCAATGGTTTTATCTTTTATACGTTTAGCAATGTCTGGATCAGGTTTTTCTAGAGGATTATACGCAAAACCATTATCTTTTATTGTTATTTTAAGTGTGTTGTCTGTTTGATTGAAAGTTGCTAATAATTCAATTTTACCTATGTTTTCATAGGCATAATTAACTATATTTGTGAATATTTCGTCTACGGCAATAAATAGTTGCTTTGCTGGTTTACCTTCACAGTCTATTTGGTCTAAAATAGACTGCAGCCATTCTTTAACAGCAGAGAAATTTTCTATTTTAGAATCAACGCTTAACGTAGGAAAAACTTGAATATCCATTTTATTATTCTAAGTTTAAAAGTTCATCAAATCCTGTCATTTCAAAAACATCGCGAACGCTTTCATCGATATTTTTGATAACCATATTACCTTGATCTTCCATTTTGGTATTCAAACCTAAAATTGCTCTCAAACCAGCACTAGATACATATTGAACTTTTTCAAAATCCAATATTAATTCTTTAACGCCATCTAATGCTTTTGTTATTTGATTTTCAAAATCTTGAGCAGTCAAGGTATCGATACTACCTTCTATTGATATGTTTAAGACTCCATTTTCATCAACTTTGTTTATATTTATTTGCATGATTCGCTCCTTTTACTTTTAAAGCAGTGATGTAAATTTTTCTCTTGTTTCTTTGATTTTTGCAAGCAATGGTGAATAATCAATCTGTTTCCTTGCTCTTAATTCTTCAGTGATTTCGCAAATTGCATCATATATTGGAGTTATAGCGAGATTTCCGATAACACCTTTTAACCCATGAGCTATTTCAAAGCCTTTATCTAAATCATTGGTTTTGAGAACTTCTTCCAGTTTTTCAAAACCTTCATCTTTTAACCCCATCTGAACAAGGTTTAGATAGAACATTTCATTATTAAGACATCTTCCAAGACCTTCTTCAGTATTTGCACCCAATTCTTTCATTTTATCAACACTTAACATATTCTATCTCCTTAGCTTCACTTCCACGGGCTTTGGCTTCTTTTTCTATCAAATTTTTGAATTCTTCTGGAGGCAATGGTTTAGAGAAGTAGAAACCCTGGATAATATTACACTTGAGTTGTTTCAAAAGTTTGCATTGTTCTTCTGTTTCAACGCCTTCTGCAACAACGGATACCTTCAAAAATTCTGCAATATCCATCATTAATTCGACCATATGAAGAGCCTTCGGATTTGTGGCAATATTTTTAATAAACTTCATATCAAGCTTAAGCGCATCTATTGGAAGTTCAGAAAGCATATTCAATGAAGAGTAGCCAGAACCGAAGTCGTCCATTTCAATAAAGAAACCTTTTGAACGCAGACTTTCAACAACCTGAATAATCTGGTCTGAATTATCTGTATAGGCAGATTCAGTAACTTCAAGCATTATATCTCTTGTAGATAGTCCACAGGTATTGATAAGTTTAAGAAAGTTTTCTTCAAGATTTGGATTATAAATATCAATTCGGGAGAGGTTAACAGAAACAGGAATAGTAATATTGTATGCATCGCGCCATCTGCGAACCTGAGTGGCTGCTTCCTGCCAAACGAAATGGTCTATTTTTGAAACAAGACCGTTTTCTTCTAACAATGGAATAAAGGTACCAGGACTTACCATGCCAAATTCTGGGTGATTCCATCTGATAAGAGCTTCAGCACTAGAAAGTCTTGGTCTTGTGCCTGAAATATCGTATTTTGGCTGATAGTAAACTATAAAATTCTTGTTTATAAGTGAAGAATCAACGTCAGCAACAAGACATTCTTCAAAAAGTTCTTTTTTGTGAAGATCTGTATCATAGAAACTTATATTGGTATTATAGTTGTTCTTCAGTGAGTTGCAGGCCATCATAGCTCTGTCAAATCGTCTGTAAACATCAACTTTCTTGTCTACTATCTGATTAACACCGCAAACCAATCTTGTTCTTGAGTTTTTAAATAAACTGTTAAATTCATTCAAAAACTTTTTCAGCATTTCTTCACAATTATCATGATGTTCGATGTAAAGATAGAAAGTGTCTGAGAATCTGCATGCCATACCATTGGTCATGTTTAGCAAAACTTTGATTGCATCAGCTATTTTCTTTATTATTTCAGTCCCTGCGGAGCGTCCATTAATTTCATTTATCAGTGATAGATGATTAATGTTAAAAGCGACTGCATCCATTTTTTCATTGGGGAAATATTTGTCATATCTTTCACAGAACTGGAAGAAGAAATCTTTTGATAACAAGCCGGTAGTTTCATCATGGCTGGTATTTTGAATCATTTTAGAGCCTTCAGAGAGTTCAATACTTCTGCGGACTCTGGCAAGAATTACTTCGGGCATATCATAAGGCTTGGTGATAAAATCGACGGCCCCAAGTCTTAAACTTTCGATTTCTGCTGACTTTTCAGAAGTTAAAACAATTACAGGTATTTTAGAAAGTTCCTGATCGTTTTGTAGTTCTTTTAGAACGGTAAAGCCATCCATTACAGGCATTAGAAGGTCTAATAACACAAGGGAAAGAATTGTTTTATGCTTTCGAATGAGTTCGAGAGCTTCTTTACCGTTTTTGGCATTAATTACATTGTAATCACGTTTGATAATAAAGCCCAGCATTTCTCTGTTAACAAATTCATCATCCACAACCAAAACTAATCTTTTAATATCTTGATTACTTAGACTATTC
>JAEEGG010028474.1_pt1 | contig 10505 bp, 10 predicted proteins | sample 9134161 | NCBI WGS metagenome assembly JAEEGG01 (sample SAMN16246543, study PRJNA631951) | gut metagenome | biome: gut microbiome; feature: rumen; material: CR-attached | host: Bos | place: Iran: Karaj | collected 2018-10 | reverse complement strand
ATTTCTTATTTACTCGTAATCATCTATAACAGCATTGACGAAATCCATCATTGGCTTTGCCACCTGAAAGACCTTTGCCATTTCATCGAGCCATCCGTCCCCATCGAAGAAAGTGTCTGGCACTCGTTTCCAACAGCAGTAGTCTTTCAGTTTCAAGTATTCCACATGCTCATAATCACGAGGAAAACCCTTTGGCGCTGTGGCAAGCACAGACAACCCGAAACCTTTTGGAGCAGCACCTTCATCACTCCACTCTCCCACGCCAGGCTTCCCAAAGAAGTTGATGAACTTCCGACTCTCAACAATACCAAGCCAACGATTAATATCTGACATTATCTCATTGCGGCATGCAGTTAGGATGTTAGTAGGCAACCAGTAATTACCACAAGCAAGAAGACAATTGCCTGGCTCCAGATGTATATAATAACCACCACGAAGGGCTTTCTTACCATGAGCATTGATATATGCGCCCAAATGACGTTTATAAGGAGACTTGTCTGGCGAGAATCGGGTGTCTCGATAAAAACGATAAACGGCATCCTTTACAGTTACATGCGATATGGAAGAGTCGAACTCCGCAATACGAGCAATAGCCATAGAGATACCATCCTCGAAATCAGCCCTTACGGCATCATACTCTGGACGATGCTCCTGAAACCAAGGACGGTTGTTGTTTGCTGCAACATCCTTTAAAAACTGAATTATTCTTTGTGACTGCATGTTATTAGTTATTAGTTCGTAGTTGGGGTTAATTCTAATCCTCTTTGGGACAGAACTTTACAAATGGGCAGTCATCACATTTGGGCTTCCTGCTTTGGCATATATACCTGCCATGAAGAAGAATCCAATGATGGGCATCTGCCTGCATATCAGAAGGAATGTATTTCTTAAGAGTCAGTTCCACTTTCAACGGAGTGTTTGCTGTCTTTGGCACAAGACCCAAACGATGACTCACACGAAACACATGGGTATCAACAGCAATAGCCGAACGACCGAAACCCATCGCCTGCACCACGTTTGCAGTCTTTCTACCAACGCCAGGCAACTTCACAAGGTCGGACATCTCGGAAGGCACCTCTCCGCCAAAGTCATTAACCAACATGCGAGACAAGTCAACGAGATGTTGTGCCTTTGAATTAGGATAACTGACGCTCTTTATAAGTTCAAGCACATCCTCCATTCCTGCCTGTGCCATGGATTTTGCATCAGGATAATGAGAGAACAACTCAGGTGTTACTTGATTGATACGTTTGTCTGTGCATTGGGCGCTGAGTACCGTTGCCACAAGCAACTGGAACACGCTTCCGAACTCCAGTTCTGTAGAAACATGCGGCATCTTCTTGGAATAATAGTCAAGAAGGAACTTATATCGCTCTGCCCTCGTCATAGATTTTTAGTTAACATGAAAACAAGTTGACGAGTAAACATATTTCAAAGACAAGATTACTAATTACTTGTCCTTTCGACGCATTGCTCAGTAAAGAACTCGTCGATTTGTTTACTCGTCAACTAATAATAAAATTACTTCTTCTCCTCAGCCTTTGCAGGTTCTGCTTTTGCAGCCGGCTTATAAGCCTTGTTCAGACCTGCAACGACTTCCTTAGTGATATCCAGGGACTTGTCGCTATAGAGGACATTATCGCCTGCCTTACTAAGAATCATTGAATATTTCTTGTCTTTGTTATACTGAGCAAGGAAATGCTGGATGCTGTCACGAAGAGCCTTGCTGTACTTCTCTGACTCTGCCTGAAGCTCGGCTGCTAGACGCTGCTGCAACTGCTGAAGGTCAGCCTGCTGCTTCTGCAGACTTGCATTAACCGACTGTGCCTGCTGCTGAGTATATTTGTTGTTCTGAAGGTTCTGCTGGAACTGAGCTGCCTGGTTCTGCAATGCTTGTCCTTTCTGGTTCAGGGTGTTGTCTGCATTCTTTGTTTTCTTCTCGAACTCTGCCTTGAAATCTGTACAGAACTTGTAGGTAGAATCGAGTTCCTCGATGTCTACATAAGCAATCTTAAGATCTGAACTCTGAGGAGCGTCCGACTTCTGTTCAGCGGTATTACCCCCGTTGTTGCATGATGTCATGACAAGCGCTGCTGCCATGGCAAGGAAAAATGTTTTCTTCATTGTGATTTAATTGTTTATTTTGTTTTTTATTTCTTCTGCTTTATCTGCATTCTGGCGTGCTTCGCGGTCCTGGTCGATTACACAATGTATGCCAAGTTTTCGCATCGCAGCACTATCATGAATGTGCTGTGATGTGAACTCCCCTTTCTTCTTGAAAAGCACCTTAACACTTAATAATGCTAAACAAATAGCAATTATTAACACTGTTAATATTATTGTTTCAACCATTTTTAGTAACTTTGCGCATGAAAGCACGCAATTCAGTTTGCGCTTGCAAAGATAATGATTTTTTTTGTAAAACACACAAAATAGAGTTAATAATGAACAAAAGTGAGTTAATCCCCGCTTGCGTATTCGAACAATTCGCAAAAATCAACCAAATTCCTCGTCCTTCAAAGCATGAGGAAAAGATGATTGAGTATTTGAAGAAATTTGGTGAAGACCATGGTCTTGAAACTAAAGTTGACGAGACAGGCAACGTAATCATTCGTAAAGGTGCCACTCCAGGCTTTGAAAACAAGAAGACAGTTATCCTGCAAAGCCACATGGACATGGTGTGCGAGAAACTTGTTGACATTGATTTCGACTTCAAAAAAGACGCTATTCAGACATATATAGACGGCGAATGGCTAAGGGCTAAAGGCACTACGTTGGGTGCAGATGATGGTATCGGTTGTGCTATCGAGCTGGCTATTCTTGAAAGTAACGACATTGAGCACGGTCCAATAGAATGTGTTTTCACACGTGACGAGGAGACAGGACTTACTGGCGCAGAAGGAATGAAACCAGGTTTCATGACTGGCGACATGCTTATAAACCTCGACTCTGAAGACGAGGGACAGATTTTCGTGTCTTGTGCAGGCGGAAGAAACACCACCGCTACTTTCCGTTTCGAGAAAGAAGATGCCCCTGAAGGTCTCTTCTTCATGAAAGCTTCTCTGAAAGGACTTATCGGCGGTCACTCTGGTGATGACATAAACAAAAAACGCGCCAATGCTCTGAAGACTCTCGCCCGCTTCCTTTACATGGTACAAGAGAAGTACGGACTTCGTCTTGCAAGCTATAATGCTGGTAAACTGCATAATGCTATCCCACGCGATGGCGTCGCAATCTTTGGTGTTGACAAAGAAGTGAAAGAGAACGTAAAGGCCGACTGGAATGTATTTGCATGCGAAGTACAGGAAGAATACCATGTAACCGAGAAGTCGATGCAATTCAACCTTGAGAGTTGCGAGAGCGAGAAAGTGCTTCCTTTGGAGGTATCTACGAAGTTGATTCAGGCACTTCAGGCTGTTGACAACGGCGTATTCGCCATGTGTCAGGACGAAGCGATATCCTGGTTGGTAGAGACGTCAAACAATGTGGCAAGCATCGAAACATTTGACAACGAGATAAAGATTGTTGCATCACAACGAAGCAACGTTATGAGTGCACTCGACAATCAGGCGGCCACTATCAAGGCAGTATTCCAACTTGCAGGTGCTGAAGTCGTACAAGGTGACGGCTATCCAGCATGGAACATGAACCCAGACAGCAAACTGACAGCAATAGCAGTTGAGAAATACAAGGAACTCTTCGGCAAAGAGCCTAAGGTGCTTGGCATTCATGCCGGTTTGGAGTGTGGACTCTTCTCTGAGAAATACCCGAATCTTGATATGGTGTCCTTCGGTCCTACCCTTCGCGGAGTTCATTCACCCGACGAGTGTTTGCATATCCCGACTGTTAAGATGGTATGGGATCATCTCCTCGCAATATTGAAGAGTATTTAGTTTTGTTGAATACTTACAAAAGAAATGCCCCAGTTTATGGTATCACTACGTAAACTGGGGCAAAACCTATAAAAAACTACCTATTGAAAGAATTTCAGCTTTCAGTACATGGGCGATAACTCGCCCACAATTACTTTGTTCTTTATTATAATCCGTTCCCCATATATAAATAATGTATAGGGAAGCATGGATAAAATATATAGGGGAAGTTAATCAAGCAAGCATACGCGCAAGGTATCCACGCACTTCTTTGCGCGCTTCACCCAAACGATGCTCTGTGCTCTTATAACCAATTTTCAAAGTCATTGAAATCTCAGAAACTTTCATTCCATCAATAACATTCATGCGATATACCTCGCGTTGACGGTCACTTAGACGGGCGATGCCACGCTCGAGAAGCTGGTTGAGTTCGGAAGCAGAATACACACTTGCTGCATCTTGACGGTCAACTCTTTCTATAGCAGCCAGCACATGCTCGTATTCGTCAATCGACTTATGATGGCGCCAGTTATCGAAAATGAGATTTCTCATCATGGTATAAACAAGACACGGAAGCGTAACGGGCGTAATCATCTTGTCGACGGTCAGAAGTTTCAGGAAGACATTATGCACAATGTCTTCTGCCTCATAAGCAAACTTCAGCCGTTTTGCCGCAAAAGCACACAGTTCATCATGATGCATGCTATAGTATTCGGCAATGTAACGATACGTGTTATCTTGTTTTTTCATGATTTCTGTGCAAAGATAAGAAAATTTCCAATATGTTACATTAAAATAGATATAAATAATTTTAAATGAAACAAAATCAATAATAATTGCAACGTTTAATGTAACTAAGAGAAGAGGAGTTTCCTCGAATATCAAGGCAAAGAAAGGGAATAACGAATTTTATCATTTTATAGAAGCAAAGAAATGAAGAACTCTGCAGGAAACTGCCTTTTTAACTTTCCATTTATGAGAAAGCAGAACATTTGGCACGACTTTTGCAAAAGGGAATAATAGAAATTTAATTTAAAATAGAAATATCATGCAAAAAGGAAACATTGGGGTGACAACCGAGAACATATTCCCCGTAATCAAAAAGTTCTTGTACTCAGACCATGAGATATTCTTGCGCGAGATGGTAAGTAACGCTGTTGACGCCACGCAGAAGTTGAAGACACTTGCCGACAAGGGCGACTTCAAGGGTGAGATGGGTGACATCACCGTGAGAGTAAGCCTTGACAAAGACAAGGGCACACTCACCATAAGCGACCGAGGCATTGGAATGACCGAGGAGGAGATTGACAAGTACATCAACCAGATAGCCTTCTCAGGAGTAACCGACTTCCTTGACAAATACAAGGACTCTGCAAACGCCATCATAGGCCACTTCGGACTTGGTTTCTACTCTGCTTTCATGGTCTCTAAGAAAGTTGAGATTATAACCAAGAGTTATAAGGATGATGCAAAGGCTGTTAAGTGGTCGTGCGACGGTTCACCTGAATTCACCATCGAGGACGCAGAGAAGGCGGAGCGCGGCACAGACATCGTGCTTTACATCGACGACGATTGCAAGGAGTATCTTGAGAAAACACAGATAGAACAGTTGCTCCAGAAGTACTGTAAGTTCATGCCTGTAACAATCGCTTTTGGCAAAGAGACCGAATGGAAGGACGGAAAGCAGGTGGACACCGACAAGGACCATATAATAAATAATGTGGAGCCGTTGTGGACAAAGACGCCAAGCACGTTGAAGGACGAGGACTACAAGAGTTTCTATCGCACCCTCTACCCCATGCAGGACGAGCCTTTGTTCTGGATACACCTCAACGTCGACTATCCGTTCCATCTTACCGGAATACTCTACTTCCCAAGAATCAAGAGCAACATCGAGATTCAGCGCAACAAGATTCAGCTCTACTGCAACCAGGTTTTCGTAACGGACCAAGTGGAAGGCATTGTGCCTGAGTTCCTTACACTTTTGCACGGCGTCATCGACTCACCAGACATCCCGCTGAACGTAAGCCGCAGTTATCTGCAGAGCGACCGCGACGTGAAGAAGATTTCAACATATATCACGAAGAAGGTGGCCGACCGTCTTGCTTCAATCTTCAAGAACGACCGCAAGGATTATGAGGAGAAGTGGGACGACCTGAAGATTTTCATCAACTACGGAATGCTCTCTCAGGACGATTTCTACGACCGCGCAAAGGACTTTGCCCTGCTGAAAGACGTTGACGGAAAGTACTTTACGTTTGAGGAATACCGCACCCTTATCAAGGACACGCAAACAGACAAGGACGGAAACCTCATATATCTCTACGCAAACAACAAGGAGGAGCAATATAGCTACATCGAGGCTGCCCGCCAGAAGGGTTATAGCGTGCTGCTGATGGACGGACAACTTGACACTCCTGCCGTATCTATGCTGGAGCAGAAGTTCGAGAAGAGCCGCTTCACCCGCGTCGATGCAGACATCATAGAGCGCCTTATCGTAAAAGAAGATGCGCCCAAGCAGACGCTTGATGCTGACACCGCTGACAATTTGTCACAGGCTTTCCGCTCGCAGATGCCAAGCATTGAGAAGACAGAGTTCTACGTTGAAGTTCAGTCTTTGGGCGAAAACGCGCAGCCTGTGCTCATCACTCAGAGCGAGTATATGCGCCGTATGAAGGACATTTCGCGCTATCAGCAAGGTATGGCGTTCTATGCCGAGATGCCCGACACATATAGTTTGGTGCTCAACAGCGACCATCCGCTTATAAAGAAGGTGCTCGACGACGAGAAGGAAAAGACCGCCGAGACGCTGAAGCCGATACTTAGCGAGATTAAAGGCCAGGAGGCTCGCCTCGCCGCTCTTCGCCAGGCACAGGACAAGAAGAAGCCTGAGGAAATCTCGCAAGAAGAGAAAGACGATGTGAACAACACTCAAAAGGCTATCGACGAGCAGCGCACAAAGAAGCAACAAGTGATTGCCGACTACGCAAAGGGCAACGATGTGCTTCACCAGCTCATCGACCTCGCTCTACTTCAGAACGGAATGCTTAAAGGTGCTGCACTCGACAAGTTCCTAAAGCGCAGCATCGACCTCATCAAGTAACATGTTCTCGTCTCGCCAAAAGACTGAAAACATACATACAAACAAGGGCATCGGAATCCACTCCGATGCCTTTTTACTTTCCCAATAATACGCTTTTGAAACGCAACTGATTATCAACGACTTACAAGAAGCATACATTTGAGCTAACAATCTTATTAACTTTGTTCAACAATGTTATTAACTTTGTTCCGTCATAAGCCATCTCTTGCAACCCGAAAGGTATACCTTTGAGATGCGAAAGACATGCTTTTGGAACATGAAAGGTATGCTTTGAGAAAATACGTAATATGAAAAAAGAAGCGAAGGAGTAAAGAATGACGGAAAAAAGTTGTACCTTTGCACCCGCAATTAATAAATAAGGTATAAAGGAATGATAACACTTACGAACATTGCCGTACAGTTCGGCAAGCGAGTATTGTACAAAGATGTAAACATCAAGTTCACCAACGGCAACATCTATGGCGTGATTGGAGCCAACGGTGCGGGAAAGTCAACCCTGCTGAAAGCCATCAGCGGCGAACTGGAACCCAACAAGGGAAGCGTGGAACTGGGACCTGGCGAACGCCTCAGCGTGCTCGATCAGGACCACTTCAAGTATGACGAGTTCTCTGTTATGGACACAGTTCTCATGGGACACCAGCCTCTTTGGGAGAACATGAAGGAGCGCGAGCGCATCTACTCGAAGCCAGAGATGACCGAGGAGGACGGCAACCGCGCTGCCGAACTTGAGGAGAAGTTTGCCGAGATGGACGGATGGAACGCCGAGAGTGACGCTGCCCAGCTGCTGCAGAACCTCGGTGTGAAGGAACCGCAGCACCAGAAGATGATGTCAGAGCTCTCTAACAACGAGAAGGTGCGCGTGATGCTGGCTAAGGCTTTGTTCGGTCATCCCGACAACCTGTTGCTCGACGAGCCTACCAACGACCTCGACCTGGACACCGTGCAATGGCTTGAGGAGTATCTGAGCAACGTTGAGCAGACTGTGCTTGTGGTGAGTCACGACCGTCACTTCCTTGATGCCGTTTCCACACAAACAGTAGATATCGACTTCGGAAAGGTTACCGTATTCGCCGGAAACTACTCTTTCTGGTACGAGTCGTCACAACTTGCTCTGCGCCAGGCACAAAACCAGCGCCAGAAAGCAGAGGAGAAGCGCAAGGAACTGGAGGAGTTTATCCGCCGTTTCTCTGCTAATGTTGCAAAGAGTAAGCAGACAACAAGCCGCAAGAAGATGCTCGAGAAACTCAATGTCGAGGAAATTCGCCCTTCAAGTCGCAAGTATCCTGGCATCATCTTCCAAATGGAGCGCGAGCCAGGAAACCAGATTCTGGAAGTGCATGACCTGAAGGCGGTGGACACCGACGGCACCGTGCTCTTCGACAACGTGAACTTCAACATTGAGAAGGGTGAGAAAGTGGTGTTCCTCTCGCACAACCCGAAGGCTATGACTGCCCTCTTCGAGATTATCAACGGCAACCGCGAGGCAGACAACGGTACTTTCAAATGGGGCGTAACGATAACAACGGCATATCTGCCGCTCGACAATACCGAGTTCTTCAACAGCGACCTGAACCTCGTCGACTGGCTGTCGCAATACGGAACGGGCAACGAAGTGATGATGAAAGGCTATCTCGGCCGCATGCTGTTCAAGCAAGAGGAGGTGGAGAAGAAGGTTAACGTGCTCTCAGGAGGCGAGAAGATGCGTTGTATGATAGCACGCATGCAGTTGAAAAACGCCAACTGTCTCATTCTCGACACGCCTACCAACCACCTCGACCTTGAGTCAATTCAGGCGTTCAACAACAATCTGGTGCAGTTCAAAGGCAACATTCTCTTCGCCAGCCACGACCATGAGTTCATCAATACTGTGGCCAACCGCATCATAGAACTTACCCCGAAGGGAACCATCGACAAACTGATGACATACGACGATTACATCTACGACGCACAGATAAAGGAGCAGAAGCAGAAGATGTACTCATAAGGTGGCACACTTTTTGCACTCACTAAAAGTGCAGGCAATGGTGCCAAACGTATTAATCAAATAATTATCATGGACAACGAAGAAAGAAAGATAAACATAGAGGACGGCGACCAGCAGGACGACGGACTCAACAAGGAGGAGGAAAAGCAGGAAAACGAGGTTGTTGATAATGCCGAAAACGCTGAAGAAAGCGAGGAGAAGGCAGAGGCAACAGCCGAAGAAGAGACCGACCCTCTGGACAAGGCTCTCGAGGAGATTAAGGAACTGAAGGAGCAACTGCTTTACAAGGCTGCTGAATTCGACAACTTCCGCCGCCGCACCATCAAAGAGAAGGCAGAACTGATTCTCAACGGTTCGGAGAAGGCTGTGCAGGCTGTGCTGCCCGTTGCCGACGACATGGAGCGTGCACTTGAGAACGGCGAGAAGACCGACGACCCGGAGGTGCTGAGAGAGGGCATGGAACTCATCTATCAGAAGTTCATGAAGGCTCTCGAAAGTCTTGGTGTTAAGAAGATTGACACCACCGACGCCGACTTCGATGTTGACTTCCACGAGGCCATAGCAATGGTTCCCGGCATGGGCGACGAGAAGAGCGGCAAGGTGCTCGACTGCGTACAGACAGGTTACACACTTAACGATAAGGTTATCAGACATGCCAAAGTGGCAGTTGGACAACGCTAAATAGGAAATGGCAAAGAGAGACTACTACGAGGTACTTGGTGTTGACAAGAATGCCTCAGAGGAAGAAATAAAGAAGGCGTATCGAAAGATTGCCATCAAGTATCACCCTGACCGTAACCCAGGCGACAAGGAAGCCGAGGAGAAATTCAAAGAAGCGGCAGAGGCCTACGACGTGCTGCACGACGCACAAAAGCGCCAGCAGTACGACCAGTTTGGCTTTAACGGACCTGCAGGTGCAGGAGGTTTCGGAGGTTTCAACGGCGGGGAGTTCTCAATGGACGACATTTTCTCTATGTTCGGCGATGTATTTGGCGGGCGCGGAGGATTTGGCGGCTTCGGCGGTTTTGGTGGAGGCGGTTATCGTCAACCTGCCCAACATCGCGGCAGCGACCTTCGTCTGAAGGTTAAGTTGTCGCTTCAGGAGGTCGCAAGTGGCGTCACCAAGAAGTTCAAGGTAAAGAAAGATATCACCTGTCCGCATTGCCACGGAACAGGAGCAGAGAACGGCAGCGCCAGCGAAACATGTCCTACATGTCACGGCTCGGGCGTTGAGATACGCACGCAACAAAGCATCTTCGGCATGATGCAGACGCAAACCGTCTGTCATACCTGTGGAGGCGAAGGCAAAGTGATAAAGAACAAGTGCCACGAGTGCGCTGGTACCGGCGTTGTTAAGGGCGAGGAAGTTGTCGAAATATCAATACCTGCAGGTGTTGCAGAAGGAATGGTAGTGAATGTTCCTAACAAGGGCAACGCCGGAAGGCACAACGGAATACCTGGAAACATTCAGGTGTTCATCAGCGAAGAGCCTAACGACACTTTCGTTAGAGACGGCAACGACCTTATTTATAACCTTCTGCTCGAC
>JAEEGG010028468.1_pt1 | contig 10508 bp, 6 predicted proteins | sample 9134161 | NCBI WGS metagenome assembly JAEEGG01 (sample SAMN16246543, study PRJNA631951) | gut metagenome | biome: gut microbiome; feature: rumen; material: CR-attached | host: Bos | place: Iran: Karaj | collected 2018-10 | reverse complement strand
GCAGCCTCTTCGCCCCCGCGCCGTCGGCATGCGGCACTCTGCAGCAGTAGGCGCACTTGCCGCGGTTGCCGCTGCGGCCCTTCTCCATCGCGGAGAAGAGGCAAAGCCCGGAAATCGAATAGCAGAGCGCCCCGTGCACGAACACTTCGAGCTCCATGCCGCCGCAGCGCCTGGCGATGGAAGATATCTCGTCGATTGAAAGCTCCCTCGCGAGCACTACGCGCGAAAAGCCGAGGTCCTTCAGGGCGACGACCCCCTCGAGGTTGTGCGCGAACATCTGCGTCGACGCGTGGAGCTTGAGCGAGGGGAAGAGCCTGCGGCAGAGGGCAGCAACTCCGATGTCCTGCACGATCACCCCGTCGGCCTTCAGTTCCTCGAGCGCGGCAAGCTCCTCCATGGCGCGGTCCATGTCGCGTTCGTCTACAAGCGTGTTGAACGTCACGTACACCCTGCGCCCGATGGACCTTGAGAACTTGACGAGCCTCGACATCTCGTCGAGGGTGAAGTTCTGCGCGAACGCCCTTGCGGAGAAGTCGCCAAGCCCGCAGTAGACCGCGTCGGCGCCCGCGTCGAACGCCGCAATCGCGGTATCGAAATCGCCGGCAGGCGCTAAAAGCTCACAGTCCATCGAAGTCGAGCGTCGCGAAGTAGTCGTCTATGGTCTCGGCGCGGCGTATCTCGCGCACCGAGCCGTCCGCGGCAAGCAGAAGCTCGGCGCTTCTCAGCTTGCCGTTGTACTGAAAGCCCATCGCGTGGCCGTGCGCGCCTGCGTCGCAGATGACGACGATGTCGCCGCGCTCGAGCACTGGGAGCTCGCGCTGGATGGCGAACTTGTCGTTGTTCTCGCAGAGCGAGCCCGTGACGTCGTAGACGGCCCGGGCGGAAGAGCCCTCCTTGCCCGGAACGACGATCTCGTGGTACGCGCCGTACATCGCCGGCCTCATCAGGTTCGACATGCTCGCGTCAAGCCCGGCGTAGAGGCGGTACGTGTCCTTTATGTGCTGGACGCGGCTTACGAGATAGCCGTACGGGCCGGTAACGCAGCGCCCGCATTCCATGTAGATGGCCATTTCGGGGAGCCCGGCCTTGACTACCATCTCGTCGTATGCGCGGCGTATCCTCTCGCCGACGTCCATGAGGTCCATGGGCCTCTCGCCGGGCGCGTAGGGTATGCCTATCCCGCCGCCCAGGTTGACGAACTCGACGTCTATGCCGAGCCTTGCATGCAGTTCGCCCGCAAGCTCGAAGAGCATCTTCGCGGTGTCTACGATATACGACCCGTCGAGCTCGTTCGAGGCGACCATCGTGTGAAGCCCGAAGCGCCTTACGCCGTAGTCGCGCATCTTCCCGTAGCACTCGAAGAGCTGGTCGCGCGTAAAGCCGTACTTGGCCTCCTCTGGCTTGCCGATGATGTCGTTGCCGTCCCTCGACGCGCCCGGGTTGTAGCGGCAGCACATGAGCTCCGGCGCGCGCCCCACCGCGTCAAGGAGGAAAGGCCAGTGGCCGATGTCGTCGAGGTTCACTATCGCGCCCATCTCGCACGCCTTGACGAACTCCTCGGCGGGTGTGTCGTTCGAGGTGAACATCACCATTTCGCCGCGGTTGCCGACCTTCTCGGCAAGGACGAGCTCGGCCATCGACGAGCAGTCGCTCCCGAAGCCGAAGCCCTTCAGAATCTTCATTATGTGCGGGTTGGGGGTGGCCTTAACCGCGAAGTACTCGCGGAACCCCCTGTTCCACGCGAAGGCGCGGTTCATGAGCGCGGCGTTCTCGGCGATGCCGCGCTCGTCGTATATGTGGAAAGGCGTCGGCCAACGGCGGCTGACGTCTTCGAGAAACGCCCTGTCGAAGGGGAGCTTCCTCACCTGCAAACCTCGTGCGCCGTCTTCTGGAGGAGCCTGCACCTCTCCTCGCCGATCGTCTTCTCGCGGATGAAGGGGCACTTCCTTACGTCGGCCTTGAAGAGGAACTCCGTCCACACGAGCGACTGCAGGTAGTCGCCATGGGCGTTGAGGTGGAACGGGTCGCCGTCTGCCTTGAAGCCGCCCTTTTCGTCCGGCGTGAACTTGAGCGAGCCGGTGACGTCGCCGCCTATCGAGTCGGGCGCGTACTTCACGGGCAGCGTCCTGCGCCAGAGCTGCACCGCCGCGCCCATCGGTATTACGCGCAGGCCGTGCTTCGCCGCGAACGCCGCGTACGCCTTGTGGAGCCTCTCGTACATCTCGTTCTGGTCAATGCCCCACTTCTTGAGGCGCTCGTCCCACGGCGTGTAGCTCCACGTCTCCTGCACGACGATCTCGGCCGTCGGGCAGAGCTCGCGTATCGTCTTTATCAGGTTGTCGCCATACGGAGAGTAGCTCTCAGGAATCCACGACTGGTGAGAGCCCTGCTGGATCGTCACGATGTCCCACTTGTCGCTCTTGAGCGCCTCCGGGATGTTTATCTTCGCGGGCACGCCCTTCGTGACCTGCTTGCCGTCCCTGAAGAGCCTGTAGCCGTACGGCGCGAAGCCCTCCTTCGCTTTCTCGACGTTCTTCCAGTGCTTTTCGAGCGTGCAGCCGCCGATGTAGAGCGAGCCGAGCTCGAGCCTGAGCCCCATCGAGTCGCATATCTGCGGCATGTTCCTCGTGTTGGAGATCGAGAAGCTGTTCCCGATCATGAGTATCTTGAGGGCCGTCACGGCCACTGCGTTCGTCATATGCTTACCTCCAGTTTCGCTCCCTCGGCGCCGAAGCAGTTGAGCGGCACGACCGAGATCGCAAGCTTGCCCTTGGGCAGGTCGCCCATGTTGAAGTCGTAGAACGAGTAGACCCTCGCCTTCTTGTGCGAAAGCGAGTGCGACACGCCCTCCGGCGCGCCGTACGCGATGAACGGCTTGCCGCCCTCCTCCCCGCGGAACTCGAACCTGTAGCTGCGGCAGCGCGCCTTCTCGTCGGGCTTTGCGGGCGGAACCGCCACCTTGACGATGGCTATCTCCTTGTCGTTGTCGCCCTTGCCCTTCGTCTTCGTGCGCACCGCCTTGAGCTCCGCGCCCTCGACGAACTCCGGGGCCCTGAAGCGCCGCGCGCTCTGGGAGAACGCGAAGGGCTTCGGCTCGGCTACAGGCAGCGGCATCACCCAGTCGTCGCCGAGCGAGAGGCCCGTCAGGAACTCGCGGCGGGCGACGGTGATGCAGTCGTCGTAGACGCTCCAAAGCATTCCGTGGCGGGCGGATATCTGCGACAGCCCCTTGTACGTCATCCCGGCCGGAACGGACTTGCCGAGCTCGCCAGGCGCCACGGCAGGGGCGGTCTTACTGCCGCCGTGCTCGTCGTGGAGAGACGACACGTAGCGCAGCGAGGCCGTGCCGACCGAAGTGAACGCGCCCTGCCAGATCGAACGCTCGTCGGTGAGCGGCGCGTGCGAATGGCCGGAGAACGCTATCGCGTTGGGATAGGCGGAGAGCGCCTTCGTGACGATGCCCGTGTCGTGGCCCCATATCCACGGCCCGTAGCACGTGTCCTTCGGGTGCGGATGCTGGAAGTAGAAGAACGGCAGTTCCGGGTCGAGCGCGCCGCGCACCTTGTCGAGGAACGGCGGGAGGAGCTCGAACTTGCAGTTCGCATTCCATCCCTGCGAGTCCCAGTGCTGGCCGATGAAGCTGTAGCCCTTTACGTTCTTCATGTAGATGGGCGAGTAGTCCTCCTCGAACACCTCCTCCCACGTCTCCTTCATGCCGTTTACGCGTATATGGTCGGGCGAGAGGTTCTTCGACTCCCGGCCGAATATCCTGTTGCTGTAGTTCTGGCCTTCCCAGTCGTGGTTGCCGTAGATGAAAAGCTTCTCCACCCTGCGCCCGTCGCGAAGCGAGCGGTTGCCGGGGAAGTACTTGTTCCAGGCGTCGGCAACGCACTTAAGCTGCGACACGAGGCCCGCGTCCGCCATGTCGCCCGCGATGAGGACGGCGTCAGCGCCCTGCGCGTCGAACCAGTCGAGCGTCTTCTCAAGTGTTGCCGTGTTGCCCTCGTAGACGTCGTCGAGGTTCTCGGCTATGACGTGTATGTCGGATATGACGCCGAACCTCAGCACGGGGCTCCCGCCGGCCCTGAAGCTGCTGGAGCGGAAGAACCTGCAGCCGCCGAACGCCCCGAATGACGCCGCGCCGCCTATGAACCATCTGCGTGAAACATCCATGCCTTCCCCCTTTATGCCTTTCTGACAAGTATCTTCGCCGCGTGCCCGTTCAGCTCGGTCTGGGCAGCGCCGTCCGCAGGGCCGAACTCCACCGAGAGCGAAAGCGTCTCGTTCTTGACGTAGTCGATGTGCGCCTTTATGGCACGCTCCATCTCGGCGTCGGTCTCGACGAAGAGGACTATGCGCTGGACGACCTCGAAATCGGCCTCCTTGCGCATCGCCTGCACATGGCTTACGAACTCGCGCGCGTTGCCCTCCATGACAAGCGCCTCGTCAAGCGTGGTGTCGAGGCCGACGACCACCTGGCCGGCGGACGCCACGACAAGCCCCTTCTTCGGGGTGCGCATCACGAGCACGTCTTCCGGCGTGATCTCCACGCCCTCCACGACGGCAGAGCCGTCGAAGCGCGCCATCGCCGATATCGCCGCCGCGACGGCCTTCATCTTCGGCCCGCACTTCTTTCCAAGCGTCTTGAAGTTGGCCTTGTAGGAGACGTCGCAAAGCTCCGTCTCGTCGGCCACGTACTCAACGGCCTTGACGTTCAGCTCGTCCTCGATAAGCTCCTCAAGGCCCTTCACGTCGGCGCCTGCCACGCGGATCGCCGCAAGCGGCTGCCTCACCTTGAGATCGTTGTCGGCCCTGAGCCTGCGGCCGAGCTCCACGACGGCCTGCACTGCCGCCATGCGGCCTTCGAGCGCAAGGTCGCGCGCGGCGGCGTTCGCCGTCGGGAAGTCGCAGAGATGCACGCTCTCCGGGTCGCCCGCGCCCTTCAGGTTGGAATATATCTCCTCGGCGATGAACGGCGTGAACGGGGCGGCCACCTTCGAGAGCTGCACAAGCACGTAGCGCAGCGTCCTGTAGGCGCAGAGCTTGTCGCCGTCGTTCTGCGACTTCCAGAATCGGCGGCGCGAACGGCGGATGTACCAGTTGGTGAGGTCTTCGATGAACTTGACGAAGGGCCTCACCGACCTCTGCAGGTCGTATGCGTCCATGGCTGCCGTCACGTCGGCTATCAGCGTCTCCATCGACGAGACGATCCACCTGTCGAGCACGTTGTCCGACTGCGGGAAGCATACCTCCGCGTCGGCGAAGCTGTCGACGTTGGCGTATGTGACGAAGAAGGAATACGCGTTCCACCACGGAATGAGGAGGTCGCGCATAAGCTGCTTGACGCCGCTCTCGGAGAACTTCAGGTTCTCCGCGCGCACGACGGGTGAGTAGATCATGTACAGGCGTATCGCGTCTGCGCCGTACGTGTCGAGCATCTTCGACGGGTCTGGGTAGTTCTTGAGGCGCTTCGACATCTTCTTGCCGTCCTCCGCGAGGACGAGGCCGTTCACCACCACGTTCCTGTACGGCGACTTGTCGAAAAGGCACGTGCCAAGGACCATGAGCGTGTAGAACCAGCCGCGCGTCTGGTCAAGGCCCTCGGCGATGAAGTCAGCGGGGAAGAACGACGATGCATCGCCCTCTCCCATGTAGTGCTGCTGGGAGTACGGCATCGAGCCGGACTCGAACCAGCAGTCAAGCACCTCGGGCGTGCGGTGGTACGTCTTGCCGTCCCTGCGGATCACGACCTTGTCGACGAAGTGCTTGTGGAGGTCGGTCACCTTCTCGCCGGAAAGCTCCTCAAGCTCCTTCACCGACCCGACGCAGATCATGTCGGACGGGTCGTCGTCGTTGATCCACACGGGGATGCAGCTGCCCCAGAAGCGGTTGCGGGAGATGTTCCAGTCGCGGGCCTCCTCAAGCCAGTTGCCGAAGCGCTTCTCTCCCACGTAGTCGGGCGTCCAGTGCACGGCAGAGTTGTTCTTGGCAAGGCGCCCGTGGAGATCCTCCACCTTCACGTACCATGCGTCGATCGCGCGGTAGATGAGGGGCGTGTCGGTGCGGTCGCAGAACGGGTAGGAGTGGACTATCGTCGCCTGGTGGACGAGCTTGCCCTCGGCCTTGAGGCGCTTGATGATGTCCTTGTCGCAGTCCTTGCAGAAGCGCCCCGCGTATTCGGGGACGGCGGCCGTGAACGCGCACGACTCGTCCAGCGGGTCGGCGAACGCCGCCATCCCGCCCTCCCTGCACACGCGGAAGTCGTCCTCGCCGTACGCGGGCGCGATGTGCACGAGCCCCGTGCCGTCGTCCGTCGTCACGTAGTCGTCGTTCAGGACGGTGAACGCGCCCTTCTCCGCTTGATCGGCGAAATACGGGAACATCGGCTCGTAGCGCCACCCCTTGAGGTCGCTTCCCTTGAACTCGGCAACGATCTCGTACTCGCCTTCCTTCTTGAAAATCGAACTTAGCCGCGCCTTAGCCATTATGTAGACGGGCTTCTCGCCGTCGGCAAGGTCGCGCACCGCCACGTAGTCGATGTTCGCTCCCGCGCAGATCGCGAGGTTCTCCGGGAGCGTCCACGGCGTCGTCGTCCAGATGAGGAAATAGATGTCGCTTCCCCCGCCCTTCACTTTTAGCTCTTCGCTCTTGACTGACGTGGCGCGGACGCGACACGTCACGGCCGGGTCCTGCACGTCCTTGTAGTTCGAGCCGGCCTCGAAGTTCGAAAGCGGCGTGGAGAGCTTCCACGAATACGGCATTATGCGGTGGCTCTTGTACACGCGCCCCTGGTTCCAGAGCTGCTTGAAGACCCACCACACGCTTTCCATGAAGCCCGGCTCCATGGTCTTGTAGTCGTTGTCGAAGTCGACCCAGCGGCCCATGCGAGTAACCGTCTTGCGCCACTCGCCGACGTACTTGAGGACCATCGAGCGGCACTGCTCGTTGAACTTGTCTACCCCGATCGTCTTTATCTCGTGAGCGCCCGCGATGCCGAGCGCCTCCTGCGCAAGGGCCTCTATGGGAAGGCCGTGCGTGTCCCACCCGAATCGGCGCTCGACGTACTTGCCGCGCATCGTCTGGTAGCGCGGCACGATGTCCTTGATGGTGCCCGCGAGCAGGTGCCCGTAGTGCGGCAGCCCCGTCGCGAAGGGAGGCCCGTCATAGAACGTGTAGCGCTCCTTGCCCCTGTTCCTCTCCAGCGACTTCTTGAATACGTCGCCTTCCGCCCAATATTTCAGGACGCCTTCCTCCATTTGGGGGAACTGGACCTTGTTTGACACAGGCTTGAACATCATTTTCTCCATAGATTCTGCAAAAAACGGCAGAGATTATAGCAAAATTCGCTCCCAAAAGGAAGTGTTGGTTGCATTTTGCAAAAAAACATGGTAGAATACATCCAAATTTCGCCGCATAGGCTCTAACCTCAAGGAGAACGTCGTGATCAGTCAACAGCCCGCCGCAAAATCCGCTTACGCCGCCGCCGGCGTCAACATCGACAACAAGATGGAAGCCTTGAAGGCGATCAAGACCATGGTGGGAAGCACCAAGACGGTCAACGTGGTCGGCGGGATCGGCTCCTTCGGCGGGTTGTGCCGGCTGCCGCAGGGCAGCCCGAAGGACACGCTCCTCGTCTCCTCCACGGACGGCGTCGGCACCAAGCTCAAGGTCGCCTCGATGATGAAGAAGCACGACACGGTGGGCCAGGACATCGTCAACCACTGCGTGAACGACATCCTCGTGCAGGGCGCGCGCCCGCTCTTCTTCATGGACTATGTGGGCACCTCCAAGTTCGACGGTCCCGTCTTCAAGCAGATCGTCGCCGGCCTTTGCAAGGCCTGCAAGGAGAACAACATGGCCCTCCTCGGCGGCGAGACGGCCGAAATGCCCGGCCTCTACCCGATGGGCGAGTACGACCTCGTGGGCACCATCGTCGGTTGCGTCTCGCGCAAACAGCTCATCACCGGACAGTCCATCCGCGCCGGGGACGTCATCCTCGGCCTGCCCTCCAACGGACTCCAGACGAACGGCTACTCGCTCGCGCGCAAGGTGTTCTTCGACATCTGCCAGATGTCCCCGCACGACAAGCTGCCCGGAACCGACCAGACCGTCGGCGAGGCCCTTCTCACGGTCCACAAGAGCTTCCTCAAGCCCATCGCCCGCCTCCTCGACAACAAGATCAGGATCACCGGCATGGCGCACATCACCGGCGGCGGCTTCCCCGACAACATCCCGCGCGTCCTCCCCAAGGCCACGATGTGCGAGATCGACCGCACCACCTGGGAGGTCCCCACGATCTTCAACTTCATCGAGCGTCAGGGCCGTGTGGACCACGACGAGATGTACCGCGTCTTCAACATGGGCATCGGATTCGTAATCATCATCCCGAAGAACCAGCTCTCGCGCATGAAGGCGGTGTTCCGCAACATCCACCAGCCGTGGTATCAGATCGGCGTGATCCGCGTCAAGAAGCCGAGCATGCCGCAGGTGTACTACTCCAAGTAGTCCCCGATCTCGACCAGCCAGGCGGCCGAATGTCCGTCGGCCTTCACGAACTTGAACACATCCCCTTCGCGCACGGTCTCCACCGGCGTAAGGTCGTGTTTGTCGTCAAGGAAGAAGGTCTTGGCCCGAACATCCGCCGGAAGCCCTTTCACGGTTACCTCCAATGTGCCCGCAGGGCATTTGAACGCAGAGACGATCAACGCCTTCCTCGCGCCGTCGGCCGAGACCACGCCGAATAGCCTCGCGGATTTTGTCCCGTTCGACTTCACGATGCGATCCCCGGCCGCGATGGCCGAACCGAACGTCTTCAAAGCGTAATAGACCTTGTTGCGCGAGCCGTTCTCCTTCATTATCCCCCAGATGCCGTCGTAGCGGCAGCCGTAGAAGTAGGCCTGGTCCAGACATGTCTGCTGCAGACCCATAAGCACCTGCAAGGTGAAGATCGCGGAGTTGATCCCGAAGAGGCCCGTGGTTGGATGGACGCGCGCCGCCATGGCCTCGGGCGACGACTTGCCCCAGAAGTCCTTCCCGAGCGCGTAGATGTAGTGCCATTCGTCGATGAAGAGCTCGGTGTCCTTGAATCCGTATTCATCGCAGAGCCTGCGCATGTGCGCGGGCTGCTCGATCATCAGGTCCGGCTCATGGTAGTATGTGTGCCAGGACACGAAGTCTGGCTTGTAACCGGCGGCGCGGCACTTCTCGAGAAGGCCGCGCATGAACTTCTCGTCGAAGAAGCACGTCTCGGACGGCGGGCACATCGCCGGCCCGCCGAACTTCAGGTGCGGGAAGCGCGCCTTGAGCCTCTTGAGCGTATACACGAAGAAGTCGAAGAACCTGTTGTAGTTCAGCTCGGGGTCGGGATTCTGCGACTTCACGATCCAGCTGCCGCCGGGGCGGTCGTTCGGCTCGTTCCACAGCTCCCAGTAGCGCATCCTGTCGCCCCACTTGTAGCCGTTCGCCCAGCCTTCGGTGTAGTGGCTGATGATGCCCTCGAGCGCGCCGACGTACTTGTCCCAGTCCTCCGGCTCGACGCTGTTGTAGTAGCGCGGGTTCTTATCGCCCTTCCGCCGCCCGTTCACGCTCTCGATGGAGGTGCCCATCCTGTACAGCACGTCCATTCCGAGCAGATTGATGGTCCTGTCGAGTATCTCGTCGGTGGGTGCGAAGAAGTAGTTGGAGGGGTCTGACGGATCCTTGTGCTGGAGGGGGAAGACAAAGTGCGTGTCGCATATCCTCTGGCCGGCGTTGACCAGGGCCCAGTCATGCGTCCGCGCCGCATGCAGATGAAGTGGCTCGAGTATCTTCTGGGCCTTGGCGGAATAGCCGCCGGTGAGCTGCCCGCCAAAACTGGCGGAATGGAGAGCGGGCTTCACCCTGCCGACCACCTGCGTGAAGTCCACCGACAGCTCCACCGCGTCGGCCATGCAAACGCAGACAGCCAGCAGACAAGTCATCAGAGTTCTTCTTCGCATTGCCATTGGATATTGCCCTTCTCCTAAGATTCCGCTTCTCATGTCCTGTCCTCCTACTCGTACTAAGATCGCCTACTTTATGATCAATACCGTTCCAGCAGCGCATGTGAGGCGCAGGCCCGTGCCGCTCTGCTCCACGCCCCAGATCGCAGGGTGGTCCGCCACGATCGTCACGTCCTCGGGGGCGAATTCCCTCTCCATCGACGCACAGTTCAAAAGCTGCACGTTCCTACGCCCGGCGAATCTGGACACATCCACTGTGAGCGTGGCGCCGGGGGCCACCTTAAGCGCGCCGGAAAGATCCACGCGCCCGACCCCCTCCGGGCCGAAGGTGAAGGAGAGCGCGCCCGCCACGGTCTCGCCCGCCACGGAATCGTAGCTGTTCGTGACGTGCATGTTCACGGCGCGCACCACGCCGCCAGTCCCGACGTTGAACGCGCCGTATCCGTCAAACCCCACGTAGATGTCACTTTTGGAGGTGAACGTCCCGCCGGAGATGTTCAGTGTGCCGTGGCCGGGAAGATTGTTTCT